>Ga0265299_10003313_pt1 | contig 15816 bp, 2 predicted proteins | sample AusTroGonzalo_MG_4_FD_193485 | JGI IMG/M metagenome (GOLD analysis project Ga0265299, IMG submission 193485) | Bovine rumen microbial communities from tropical cattle in Woodstock, Queensland, Australia - Gonzalo_02 | ecosystem: Host-associated > Mammals > Digestive system > Stomach > Rumen ... | reverse complement strand
AATCGACCGAGTCCAGTGGCGGTTCGATGCTTAATACATCATTTAAGATGTATGCCGGCATTCACGTCTATGGCGGTTTCAATCCGGACTCGCTGGAATCGAAACCGGGCGACCGTATCATGGCAAACGGCAAGAAAGTGAGTGAGAACTGGTCTGACCCGAACGGAGTCGGAACCACCTCCGGTGACTCTATCGCTTCGCAGTGGGATTTGAGATACAAGACGATTTTAAGCGGAAACCACTCCACGTCCGAAGTGGTCTTCACATTCGACAGCATCCGCGGTCGTTTCAATACTACCTACCCCGCCAACTCGTACCATGTAGTATGGTTTGCAACCAACGGTCAATATACCGGTTCAGGCGTAGATGAGTCGAATGCAGGACATTTCCGTCCGCTAGAGCGTATGGCCTCTATTGACGGCTGTGTTATCTCGAGCGGTAATGCATCTTCCCGAAGCACAACCACTCGTGAGCACACAGCGTACGGCGGCGGTGTATATATGGTGGGTAACTCAGAGCTACGCAACTGTACAGTGGAGCGCTGTAATGCTACGCTGCGAGGCGGCGGTATCTATATGGACGGCGGCGGTGTAGCCGAATTCTGCTATGTACATACATGCCAAAGTAACGGTGTAGGTGTAGTACAAGGTTACGGCGGCGGTGTATGCATTGAGCACGAAGGATCGATAGGTCACAGTCATATCACGAACTGCGCTGCGCGTTGCGGTGGCGGTCTACTCATATGCCACGTGCCGGAAGAGTTCCCGCATGTAGATGAAATCAGTTACTACTCTCCTTTTGCGACGGCATGCGTTATCAATAATAACACAGCTTCAGCGGAAGGCGGCGGTATTTATCTGGCGGAAGGCGGTACGATTAACCACTGTACGGTGACCGGAAACAACTGTATCGGTCCGGACGTAACTTATTATGGCCGACGTCACGGACGTACGGGAGGTATATACGTTCGTAACTGCGGTATGATTTTCAACTCCGTATTCTGGGGTAACCAATGCGCAGCGAACAATGATATCCAGTTTGCTACCGCTCGTCAGAAGGTAGATCCGCAACACGAGATATTTGCTTACCACTCCGCGTTCATGAACCACGATATCTCCGATTGGACGGGTGTGACGAAAGAAATGGTATTCTCTCTAGAGAAGGAGAACTTCCCGAAAAAAGGCTCGACCGGTAACTTCCCCTGTTTTTTCGAGCCCACGGTAGATCCCTCCAACTGGGATAAGAGGAGTTCGTCCATAACCGGTCCCGGTGTATTCATGCATCTGGATGCAGCGCATATTCCGGGTCCGCGTATATGGCACTTGACTTCTTATTCGGCACTGGATCATAAGGGAGTACAGGTGACGGATGCCGTGCAGGATGCTTCAGAGTGGATTCGTCATGCGCATACGGACTACGGCGTCGTATCCAACCCGTTTGAGCCGGTATCGACACTCGGCGCCCTGGTGCGTCAACCGGATGCGCTTACCTATGCATTGATTGCTCCGCAAGGACTGGAGGGACGCCAAGGAGGCTCTCCAATCCCCACTCTTTTCATTGACCCGAAACGAAAGGGTGTATATGACAGTAACGGCGATTTCGTACGGCAGGACCATGAAGGAAACTCTTGGGATGTACCTATTCGTGATATCGGTGAGGCGATGCAGTTCTTCCGTCTATTCCTGGAGGATGACGATGGAGGTAATCACCACTATATGATACCTGCGCTGGATGAAGAGACCGGTAAGCCTACTGGTGAGCTGACGCGGTATGACTACGTGCAGATTCTGGTGAAGGAAGGAACCATCACTACTGCCGGTCCGGGTAACTACCTCGACCGAAATATCCGTTCGGCGGCAATTCGTGTGGACAGTCACATGCGTCTCTATGGCGGTTATCCGAGTAAACTCACCGGTACAAGTACGGAGGAACGCAATCCGCGTGACCATGTATCGAATATCACGGCGAACATCACGGGTATCGGAGGTGAGCTCGGTTATGAGAACAATGCGGCGCACGTTATTGTGATGGGTAACGTAGAGCATTCTATTGTGGACGGTTTCACACTTAGTGACGCCAATACGCATAATGTCTATCTGAGTCAGTCGGTACACACAGGAGGCGGCGTACTCATCAATAACCTGAATACGGAGCAGTCCAAACGTATCCACATGCGCGGAAACCAACTGCGTAACTGCGTCATCACCAACTGCTCTTCACCTAAAGGTGCAGCTGTCTATGTGAACGGCGAGTATCTGAACAGCGAGGGCGATGTATGTTATGCCGAGTTGAAGATGGTTAACTGCGTGGTACGTAACAATACGGCAGACTATCAAGGCGAAGGCGGAACTATCAACGACCATGGAATCGTCACCGCCAACGGCCGTGCATACATAGAAATCGAGCACTGCGATATCGTCAATAACGTAGGTTATCCGTTCAAGGCGGATGACAAGAAAACCGATGATGATACGCAGTCCATCACCTGCGAGAACCCAGCGCACCACGGTCATATTCTGCATGGTTTCATCCGCGTCAATAACTCTATTGTCTTCTGCAACGGCGACCGTCCTTTGGATAACCGAGGTGACTTGGATTTTGATGAAATAGGTGTGATGTCGGTCTTCCCGGAAGGACAAGCTTACGTGTTTGGCGAATATAATATGTTCGACCATGACCTGCGTCTGCAGAAACTGGATCCTCTTCAACCGCGTGGTTTCTTCGACCCGGACTTTACCATCGTTATACCGGAAGAATTCGTGCCGGAGGACCCCGGTATCACCACGTTCGGTGCCTCGCTGAAAGCGCCGATTCCATCGGAGAAGAACAATAAAGCCATCTTCACGCGTTCTAACAGTACGGATGCCAATTACCCGAGTTTCGTCAATCCGTCTCGTAATGTGGGCACATCTACCACAGGTGACAAGCCGTTGTATGGTGGAACGGTATCTTATGCTCCCTTGACAACCAACCCCTGCGTCAATGCAGCAGGCTCGGAATATGAAGACAATGAGAACTACGACCGCACGGATAATAACAAGCGTAATCGCGGCGGTGCGCCGGATGTAGGTGCTATCGAAAATGCCGACCTGCCGCCGTTAGGCGCTGTTATCTATGTCACTCCTAACGGCGCGGGTAAACGCGACGGCTCGAGTTGGTCCAATGCCATCGCCGGAAATACGGTCTATAGGCTCAGTACTGTGGCTGGTCCGGCTTTAGCGCCTGGTGATCAGATCGATCCCGAAGAGACCTGTGACCGCCTGTTGGATAGCGGGGGTAACCCTATCCTCACCACCGATGAAAAATACTCAGGCGGCTTTGGACGAAGTTATTTCACAAGTTCTAGTTCCGGAGGAACCAGTACGACTACGGTAACCAATACTTGGACAACGGTAGTGAATAATTACGTGAATGGTCCGCGAGATGGACAAACCGAAACGATAAAGGATATAAACCCGACAGAGAGCGAGGAGACCGAGGTAGTGAATGCCGGAACGGAAGATTCTGGTTTTCCGGACTGGGGATATGATGCGCGCTATCCGTATGGCGAGATATCCGGAGCATCGCGTACCTTCTGGCGTGCGAATCCTTACACCGGAACAATGAGTGATTATAGCTCATTTACTAAATTTATAACCGCAGAACAAACGAACGGTTGGATAAACAACACCCGCGCAGAAAAATATGTGAGCGGTTTGCAGTACGCTGTCGAGAAAGCCTCTGCCGCTAATAAATCGTGGCACAAAGACTCTATTCAAGTATGGGTAGGAGCCGGTAAATACACCGACTATAAGGGCTTTGTAATGCGCGATAGTGTCTCCGTCTATGGCGGTTTCCCGGCGGGCAAGTATCCGGCCCCAGGTATGACGGAACGCCAAGCTTTGATGTCCGATGTAATATCCATTCCGAAATCCTTACCGGCAAAAGACTTTGAGGCTACGGATTATGAGACCATTCTACAGATCTCAGATGTCAATCCGAAGCAAGAAGATGACTATGCGTTTAATACTGATGCTGCTAAGTTCTGGGATAATGACTGGTCACGCATACTTACGACGAACACACGCTCGTATGAGTACAAGACCAAGCGTATAACCAACACCTATACCTATGCCCATGAGGCGGATAATACAGACAAATATTTCCAATATCCGAATTTTGCTTCCGGATCTACACTCCGTGAGCATGATTCGCCTCCTGATTCAACGCAATATCTGTATGGAAAGCAATTAGCAAATAAAGACTATTGGCACATCCTTAATCCGAGTACGAAGACGTATTACCATGTAAATAGAGAGTGGCGTACGGATGCATTGAGGATATATGATTATGATAACCCCAATACCCAAGTAGATAATGTATCAAGTGGTATATATCGTTGGATACGTATAGGAAACGGTTCGCTGACGGGCTTGAAGATGTGGCAAACCTTGCGGAACTTAGAGGATGGAATACATACCTTGACTTTTGATTTAAGTGGTGGATACCGAAATACGAATGGTACATTTGACGTGACTACCAATTGTGGTATCTATTTGCACATTTTGAATGCCGAAGGGAATGATTTGATTACTCCTGTCTTGCTTAAATGTCGAGGTAATACGTTAACAGATGGCACTGCTAATAATGTACGTGCAAGAGCCTTCCGCAAGACAGTGACGTTTACCACCACTACCGTTCAGAACGTGACGGTGTTCGTGGAAGTGTTAGATGGTACGAAAAACACGAAGAGCGCCGATGCTACCTATGGTACAGATGACGGTCGTGACCCCGACTATATTCCGTGGTACTATAAATACGATAAAGGAACGGAGGCTAATCCGGATCAAGATTGGGGAACAAAAAACCCGAATAGACGTGAGTTCTTCATAACCAATTTCAAATTGATAACACAGAAAGACACTTATGTACTGACCAACACGACAGAACCGGTAATTAATGATACTACGGTAGAGAATCCGAAAGCGACGGAAGTACGTTCTATCGATACGTACAACATTACAGCGGAACGTTCTACGCTTCGCAAACGTGTGCTGACCATGCCGGATGTATGTATACCAACCTATGGAGGTGGTGGTATCGGAGACCCGGTAACAATGGCAGGTACTTTCAGTAACGACTCATTGCCTCATACGGATCGTTCAACAGGTGCCGTGCAGGATTTGCGAACAGCCGCAACGAATAGAAAACGTCCAGATAGTCATTATGTGGGTTACACAGATGTGAATTGGGATGGTTTTACCATCCGTCACGGTTTCTTGCATGACGAGGCAATGGCGCATGGTGGCGGTGCCGGCGTATTGATGTACGAGGGTGCCCACTTACGCAACTGTATCGTCATCAACAACCTCTCTGCCTGCTCGCGTGTGAAAGGCGGCGGTATCTTCTGCGACGGTGCTACTTCGACGATTGAGGGCTGCTTTGTGCTTAACAATGCTTCTATAGGAGGTTCTGTAGTCAGCCAGAATCAGGTTTTTGCCGGCGGTATGTTTATGTACGAGGGTACGTGCTTCAACTCCTTGTTCGCCAATAACTACAGTTACGGCTCTGCCGGAGGTCTTGGTTTCTGTGTGGGCCGGTTCTTCAATAACACCGTCGCTTATAATACGGCAACGCTTGTTGAGAATGGAAAGATTAGCGGAGGAGCTATCTCATTGGCCACCGCATCCAATCCAAACCTGTTTGTGGCGAATACGATTGTGTATGGTAACAACGGTGTCGCCATCCGTGACCGAAATACAAGTTTTAACAATGTGAACCCATTCCTGCATTGTTATATCCAATCCGAAGTGGCTCAGCCGTACGCTGCTACGAATAGAAACGTAGGCAACTATGGGACAAAGACCGGTACGTACGATAATTACGGTATTGATAATATATACCTTAATGGCGTAGCGCCGTCTGCGGCCAATACTCCTTTTGCTGCGGACTTTGTCAATGGAGTCTATACGCCTGGCCATGCAAGTGCCGTGAACGACTTCCAATTGCTTAACCATGCCAAGACCGACTCCAGCTGTGTCAACCATGGTACAGAGGATTTTGCCGGAGAATTCTATACCGCTTTGCGCCAAAAAGGGAAATCGGATTCTGCCATCAGAAATTCTTTCGTATATCAGAGCGTAGCGCAGGCGGTTATCCCGGAAAACGATGTGGCTTTTGCCAAACGTGTACAAGATTGCCAGATTGATATCGGAGCATACGAATACAACGCAGCGTACGGTATCCGTCCGGATACGACTACCCATCCGGGTAAGGCGATTTTCTATATCTCGTATGACTCGCCGGGAGGTGACGCTTCGGGACGCTCGCCGGAGAATGCGGCTTGTGCGCAGAAACTGCAGCTTGTGCTCGATGCCGCAGGTCGATACAAAAATAGTTTGATGACGGAATCGCGCTACAGCACTATAGCGGAGATACCTGTTTCCCAACAACCCGACAAGAGTTGGACCGTGGAAGTATGGCTGGAAGGCGATAACGTAGGTTCGACAACGAGCGATACCTACGGTGCGCATTATACGCCTACGCGTTCTACCAAGCATAGTGTAGATTATTACCATGACAACACGTTGGACTACTCATTCATCGTCCCGCATGGCATACAGCTAAAGGGCGGTTATAAACCGGGCTACTACCACGAAGAAGGCGGCACTATTGTCGATGATCGCGACCCGCTGACCTATCGAACCGTACTGTCCGGATATGTAACTTCAAGTACGGGTGCTCTCGGCCAATGCTTCCACGTGGTGACTTTTACGAATGACCTCTTCGATCTAAATGAATATATCATTGAGGATGGCGGTCAGTTAGCCTTCATGACTGACGAGGAAAACCGCGCTGTTTTGGACGGTTTGTTCATTGAGGACGGTTACGCCAATTCGCCGGACCCGGAAGACTGTATCGGAGCGGGCGCTGTTGTCACCGATTATGCGCACGTTCGTAACTGCGTCATCCAGAATAATGAGGCGCTCGAATACGGCGGCGGTCTATACCTGAAACCTTTTGCCCTCGTCAGCGGAACCATCATCAAGAAGAATAAAGCGGATGTCGGCGCCGGTATTTATATCGAGGCCCCCGCCTCGCTGAATACCGATTCGCTGGCACACGTCTATTCCACCACCATATGCGAGAACTCAGCTTCGCTGTCCGCCGGCGGTATGTGGTTTGACAACACGTATGCACGCGTGAACTCTACCGTTATATGGCATAATACGGCGAATGATAATGCGAATGTATCCGGTTCGTTTACCCGTTCGGAGGGTTCTACTGATTACCCGTTCAGTTTCTGCGCCGTCGAGTCCCGCCGTCTGGAAGGACAAGGTAATATCGAACTGTCGCCTCGTGAGACCGAAGGTGTGCGCTGGGACCGTCAAGACCCGTTCGATGCTATTCTTTACTATCCGATAGAGATGTCCTCCACGCTCGCGCACGCCGGTATGACCTATAGGGAGTGGTTCAAAGCCATAAATCGTTATCCTACTTTGGACACTACCGATATAGCCGGTGTAAGTCGTACACGCTGGACTTCAACAGGAGCAGAACGTGGATTCGCGTGGGGAACGGATACACTCGTCTCGAAAAACAATGACTGTGTGGAAATAGGTGCGCGCGCGCTGAACAAGAACTTCGCTATCAACGTGGATCCGCAATACGTCATGCACCGTCTGTACGTCATGCACTCCGAGTTGATTGATTCCGAGGCAGCCCGTACGCTGCAGGATAACCCGCGGCATGATAACGATACCGCCAATATGTACCGTCAGATGGGTTCCTGTATATTGAATCCGTTCCACCGCCTCGGCGATGCCTTTGACTATATCATTGCTGCCCGCAAATCGGATCCCGAGCAATACCGTAATACTGTCTTTGAAGTGTTTATAGAGGCGGGAACCTACTATCCGTATCATAATGCGTACGGTGAACAAGACGAGGTACGAAACAATACTTTCCTCGTTCCGGAAGGAATCTATGTCATCGGAGGCGTTGATTCCAGACCATCAGACCACAAGTACGGGCAAGAAGGTTATTTTGACCAGTTCACCGGTGCTTTCTACGGACGTCCTACTGAAAATGTGAAGATTCCGGGCGCGGGTTATATCATCAATGCAGCATCATTGGATTCTATTCGTATACGTGATGACCGTCACCGCCCGATGCGAGACAACAACCTCAACTCCGTCATTGAACCATGGGAGTTAGAGCGTCAGACGATACTCTCCGGAAATGCAGTGGCGGGCGAAGGCTTCACGCACGTCTATCACGTCATTACCATGCACGCCGACTCGACCAAAGTGGGACCACAACCTCGTAAATACAAACGCGTGAACCCCAGTTACGACAAGAATAATCCTGTGCCGGGCGTTCCGATGTTTCTTCCTAAGGACGCTATTCCGTTTAACCAACCGGATTCGTTCTACAAAGAATGTGACCTGTCTATCTTAGGCCGTACCACCGAGTTTGACGGACTGCAAATAACCGGCGGTTATGCAAACCACCTCGACCCGGGAGACACCGCCAGTCACCACTATCAAACCAAGACCTATTTCCGCGGAGGCGGTATCTTTGTCGATGGTAACTGGACGCAATCGTTCGATGAACCGAATGCAGATATACCGAACGTAACCGAACCCGCGTTATACAACATCCCCATCGTAGTAGAGAACTGCTTCTTTACCAATAACATGGCAGGTAACGGAGGCGGTCTGTACTCAAATGGAGGTATCTATATGTACGGCTGCCACTTCACACAAAACTATTCACAAGGCCCGATGACCAAACTGGATCAACAGTTCATTCCATGGACTGCCGGAGGATGTATTGCCACCAATGCCGTTTGTGACATATCCAACTCTCTGTTTGATAATAACGAAGCGCGTCGTGGTTTGTACCCGATAACCGTATCCGGTGAAGAGTACATCCCGGATGCCGATGCACGTCAGGGATTCGGCGGTGTGCTTTCTGTGGCGGCACAATCTCAGATGCGCGTTGTAAACTGCCATTTCATGAAGAATAAAGCCGTAGCGTACTCCGCTATTTATAACTTCCTCGCTAATAACCACTATGACAACCCCGACTCCATGCAGATTGCAGTAAATACCATCTTCTGGGGTAATGAGGTATTCGAGGTGGATAATATCGGACAGTTAGAGCACGTGGAAGAGCCATTGCCCGAATCAATTGAGGCCTTCAATACCAAATACAAGGCCTCCCGCGCAGGTGTATTCCACTACGACGGGTCAGTCTGGGACAGATACGAAAAACTCTATCATGAATATGACAGTACGTATGCTTACTGGACTTCGCCGGATAGAGAGGCGGATTTGGATACATTCCATGTGGATGTTATCAAAAAACTGAAGGAACTCCGTCAAGTGGGTGACTCCATGGAAGGACTCTATTTCTGCTCATATCGTAAGGGATACGGTCCGACCGGAATGAAACCCACCAAGGAGGGTTACCTCATGACACGCAAAGAGCAGCGTGCTTATAAAGACAGCCGACAAACTACCGTCCGCCTGAAAGTGGACGATAATGGGGATACCGTAGAACGAAGCGACAGCCTCTTTACATATCTGCACGGTAATAACAACGTGCTCATCAATCGTCTGAATAATGCACCGGACGGACCAAACTTCAAACAGCCGACTTTCGTCGCCGGTATAGACGGATATATGCAGAATGCCGACTGGCTGCTCGCCCGTATGAACCTCACTACCGACCAAGGTTGGGGACACCTCAACCAAACGGTTACACGTGGTATAGCGTACTATATCACCAGGTATACGGGGGCGGAGCAGTTCGAGACAGCGGAAAAAGCCTTGGAAGCCGCGAACGAAGCTTTGGGTACAGATACCTGTACCTTATGGAGTGTACTACCCATCAGCGGTCTACCGATCGCAACATTCAACGCAATTCAGTCTCCGTTGCAGGGTATTTATAACTGGTATGCGTATCGTTACGGTTATTATATGTCGGATGCTAATGCCCCGCTGCCTTTGGCAGACCAATATTACATGCACTATACACGTAGCACCAATGAAAGCGAGATGAGCGGAAATATGTACCGTATCTCCAAGAACCCCAAAATGGGTGAGACAGATGTCTATATTGATATCGGTATGTATGAATACCAATACGTTCAGCTGGATATCAAAGGTCAAGAGATAGACACCGTCTGGGTGGCTACAGAGGATAAGGGTGTTAACCAAAACGGTTTGTCATGGAAGACACCGACGACGGATCTGCAGTACGCTATAGAACTGCTCATGTCGTCGCATAACAATCATGACAAATATGTCTGCTTCTTGGGAAGCAAAGACAATGTCTTCATTCCCAGCAAAGTATTGGATAACCGCCGCGCATTTGTTATTTCGTCCAACACGCCGCAACCGATATTGCCGGATAGCGCCATGGCGGACACCGACTACGGTATACGCAGTCTTAACTTCCTCGGCGGATATAGCCATGATGTAGAAGACGCTCCGCGAGACCCGTTGGCAAACCCGACCGTCATTGAGATGCCGAACATCGGTACAGCCAGCCAGCGCAACCAGCTCTTTATTATCGAAGATATGACGAGGCAGCAAACCCAAGCGAACTGGCAAGGCGAATACATGACGCGGGATAGTGTGGTTATCCCGATTACCTTTGATGGTATTACATTCATCAATCCGTATTCGACCAAAGACCCCTCCAGTGAGAGTTATACCTCCCTCGGCGGTCTGCTCACCGGACAAGGTGGCGCAGCTATCTATTATCGCTGGCAACGTATATATGAAGATGTAGGTGGTGTAGAATCGCCTAACTTCAACATGGCGCTGCACCCCGACTCTGCCCTCATTGACGGAGTGAAAACAGTATTACCCAAACTGACAATCTCCAACTGTACCTTCATGGATAACGGTCAGCGTAGGGATAGCGTAGCCGAACTTTCTCCGGCTGTCTTCATCGGCTACGGTGGTGGCGGGTCGCTCATAGTCAACTCCCTATTCCATTCCAATGCCGGTGCACCAATCTTCTCGCGTAACTCAGACCCGTCAGAGGGAGATAATAACTTTGATCTGGTACATAACCCGACCGTCATTGTCAACTCTACCTTTGCTCTCAATGGCGGACACCTGCGCCTCGGTTGCGAAATGAGTGAGATTCATAACTCTATTATTTGGAAGGATGACCTTGCCTCAGACACCACTACTCAGCTGCAGATAGGAACGAAGGGAGAAACGGAATATTGGATATGGGATAAGAAGACGAACAAAGACCGTGTCGGCTTGGAAGACAAGGTAACTAATAATGCGTTCTGGGGTTGCTTCATCGGAGGACCGGATACTTGGAATAACGAAAACCTGGCTTCGGAAAATAACGATATTATCACCGGACCTAACTTCATGAACCCGATAGATACTGCTACCATCTCCTCCAACAGGCGGTCTCGTGACTTCCGGCTCAACCCGGGCCTGAAGACCATGAACGCGGCGGATTCAACTATATACCGACGCAAAGTGTTCTTCCATGAATATCCGGATGAAACAACGGCTCATGAGGACAGGTACTGGCGTCGTCCGAACGGCTTCAAGTCCAGACTCATCTACTCGCTGGCTAATGATAGCGACTTGGCATCCAAACCGCGTCTGAGCGGTCTGGGAATGGAACGCGGCGCGTATGAGTGTCAGGCCGTCCTCCAGCGTATATTGTACGTACAACCTAACCTGCCATTCGGCATGGCCGGAGACGGTTCTTCATGGCAATCTCCACTCGGACAAGGACAACTGCAGAACGCGATTGATGCAGCTGCCGTATATACCTATCTGAACCGTAATGCAAGTCCCGAGACCCAGAAAGCATACGTCTTTGTCAAAGGTTCATACGACGCAGCCGCCGAACCTTATGTCCATGCGCGAGACGGCGTAAGCGTCTATGGCTCGCTGCCGAACAGTTTCAACGATACGGCATGGGTGAATCCGGACTCCGTTGCTATCACCGCTTATACCAATGGTGAGTGTCAGCGCTTCGTCAACTACGTACGTTCATATGTGTCCGGTGTGGCTTCTCCTAATGCGGCACCCACACGTATCGGATCCGTGCGTGCCGGAGAAGGAACCTTCCAGCTCGGCTTCCTCCTGGACGGTTTCGTCATTACTAATCCCGACTCGGTATTCCCGTCCGCACCTATTGTACTCAATTCGGCGCATACCGCGATTCGTAACTGTATCATCACTGATTTGAATGTAGAGAACGGCGCCCCAATGGTGGACGTACAGAAGGGATTGCTCTATAACACACTCATTTATAATGACTCTGCGCAGGCACTCGTACGTGTAGGTGCTGACGGTCTGATACTCAATAATACCATTGTGGCGGAAAAAGAAGGTGTGCAACCTATTGACAGTACGGATGCCGTTACGGGTGCCATAAAGAATAATATTGCGCTCAGCGGTATAAATACGCTTTCCGGATATTTCGCTCCATACATGACGAACCGGACACCTTACACACTGCCTTCGTATCTCACGGATGATCCGGCTTTGGCATACCAACTGCATGAACACAGCACGCATATCAATGCCGGCGCTAACACCCTGCCTGCTGTCTATAACCCCTATATAGCCGACAGCCTCATCTGCTTCTGGCGCGATCGGGATATACTCGGTAATCCGCGTAAGATAGGAGGTACCGTCGATAACGGAGCCTTCGAGACATGGCACGTAGCACCTAAGACAGCCGTGCTGCTGACTTCACTCACCAATGAGATAACCGATACTCGTATCACAACAGCGGATTATTTGACTCTCCGGGAGGCATTCAAGAATCACTACGGAGGCAATATATACCCGCATCCGGGATCAGTGGTTTATCTAATGGATAGCAGCGCCATGACCATGAATTATGCGGATGCCACGGAGTTCAGCGGTATCATTCTCCGTCCGGGATATATGCTTCTCAAGCCCGGTGCATCGTTCTACGGAAACGGACATGACGTACAGATGGATTATGTTGCGGCCGAGAAGCGCTTCACGAACCAGCGCTACTCGATGACCGCTTTCCCGTTCTCCTATAGCACAGCTGATATTACCGTTTCGGCATATGACCGTACTACAGATACGATAACCATCAACACCTCGCCGTTTACCTTCAATACCTATCAATACAGCGGTGCGGCACGGTCCGAGAAGGATTATGTATTCCAGACCAATAACTCGTCGCTTTGGTTGCCAGTAGATACTGTCAACCGCTCGGCTACAGAAGGCTATCTCATGGACTTCGGCGAGACTACCGATACCGTCCTTCGCTTTACCGCTTTTGCGGCTTCCATGGGACAATATGTCTATACTGAAGATTCAGAAGACAAGAATATCTATCTCACGCAATACGACAACCGCACGGCGGGAACGGGAGCCGACCTCAATTTCACGCGCCAGGAAGATATGGGATGGAATATGAAAGGTCTGCCATGGCTTGTTTCTGACTATCGTACAGATACCACCCTTGAAGGCGAGAGTTATCTGCGCCAGATGTATATACCGCATGTTATTTATCAGATGGACGGCGCAGGCGAATATATCCACAACGGAGATCAGATATATACCTCCCGCTCTTGGGATAAAGGAACAACCATCTCAATGGGTAATGCCTTCCTCACGCAAACAGCAACTACCAAAGACAAGGAAATGATTGTCTTCCATCTGCCGTATTACGACCGTAACAAGAAATCCGCCCGTCCTCTCATCCTCCTCGCCGCCCAACCACGGCCATACAACGGTCTTGCAGCGCAGCGGTATAACAGTCCGAAGGGCGGTCTGCTAACCGACATCCTCACCGTCATCCCGGATTCGACGGCAGACAAGACCATCCGTTACAGTTACGGACGTGACGGTATCAAGTGGGTGACCAATGACAGTCTGGCGCATGTCTATCTGATGGACAGTAAGCGCCTATCGCGCATCTCGCTCCTGGGTTCTGCACCAACCGAGGTCGATATACCTCTGGGCGTCAAGATACCGGATAACAACGCAGGCAGTTTCGTCTTCTCGTTGCCTGAGAAAGAGGCGTTCGCCGACTACGCGTACGTTTGGATCATCGATAAGCAGCACAATCGCACCGTCAACCTGCTCGAGCAGGATTATGAGACCGAGATTGAGTCCGGCGAGCAAAACAAACGCTTTGCTGTGCGCATCGGCGGATTCCCGTTGACAGACGAAAACGGCAAACGTCAGTATATCGTCTTCACCTATGACCGCACGCTCTTCATCCGCGGTCTCGTTAACGGGGATAAGATAACCATCTACACGCCATCCGGACAACTTATCCATTCCGCTACAGCGAATGCACCGGAGTGGACATTGCCGCTCTTCTATCAGTCCGGATATATCGTTAAAGTGAACGATAGGCCGTACAAAGTACTCAGCAGGTAAAGAATATAGAATATCGCTACGCCGGGCTGCTGTAATTGCGTCCGTAGGAGCGATAGGTGTCTTTGTCTATCTCAATAGTCGGTTCTTCCCATTGCGCAAGCGAAATCAACTGCCATGCGATATACTTAATACGCATGCCTCTATCCAGCCATTGCTTCTCATAGTGCGTCTGAAGCGCACGAGCATCGCTCAGTTCTGATAACCGGCTACCGGATGCCGCACTCTCTCCATACAAATCATCCGTACACGCCACCACCGGGTACGGATTGAGCCGCAGCATCTCCGTCGTGTATGTATATAAGAACGGACTATCCGTCTTCAGATGAATGAGCCCGCCCGGTTTTACAATCCGGTGATAGCGCTGCATAAAATAGGTGGAAGTCAGACGCTTGGTGGCCTTTTTCATCTGCGGGTCACAGAAAGTAATCCATACCTCATCCACCTCGTCAGGAGCAAAGAAAGTATCGATGAATTCAATGTTTGTTCTCAAGAATGCGGCATTGGTTAATCCTTCTTGTACCGCCTGTTTAGCTCCCGCCCACATGCGCGCACCTTTGATATCCACGCCTATGAAGTTCTTATCCGGATATTTCTTCGCCAATCCGACCGTATATTCGCCGCGGCCGCATCCGAGTTCCAGTACAATAGGATTATCGTTGTGAAAGAAAAGCTCCCGCCAACGACCTTTCATCGGTTCATACGGCGGCTGGAAGACATTCGGAAAGGTCTCCATCTCAGCAAACTTCTTTAACTTATTCTTGCCCATTCACTTCTCCACCTTAATTATTTCCAGCCCGATATCACTTACGCCGCGCAATACACTATCGCGCATACCATGCTGAATGGCGAGATGATAGGTTCCGGTATCTGCAAAATGTTTTGTCTGCTCATACAGCACCGGCATCTCAATAAACCCATTGTGTTTGTCGCCCAACCACTGTCCACGGTCATCCGCCAAATAGAACTCAATCGTATCTGCCCGCTGACCGTCTTCCACAAACAACCACATATTCTGATAGGGATAACGCTCAGTATGACGCACGTAAATCAACATTCGGTAATCCGCCTCAGCGTCCGCTATCGTATAGTCAAACGGAGCCACCTCATCTATCTCCCATTTCTCCGATGGAATCGAACAGAATTGCGTATATACGATGCCCCTTCGGCAACTCATCAAACTGACTGCCAATATCATTAGTCCTATGGGAATAATACGTCTCATCGCCTCTCCCTCCTATCTCCATGGGGACGTTTTTTCTTCTTGTCAAAACGCGTAACATCGCCGTGACCGGTCTGATAACCTATCTCAGAAACCACGGCCCGCGTTCCCTCCAAAGTATCGGGTTTCTCGCCGCGACGGTTCATGGCGATTATCTCATGCGCCCGAGCAGCAGACAGAGTAGTGAGG
>Ga0265299_10003311_pt1 | contig 15823 bp, 9 predicted proteins | sample AusTroGonzalo_MG_4_FD_193485 | JGI IMG/M metagenome (GOLD analysis project Ga0265299, IMG submission 193485) | Bovine rumen microbial communities from tropical cattle in Woodstock, Queensland, Australia - Gonzalo_02 | ecosystem: Host-associated > Mammals > Digestive system > Stomach > Rumen ... | reverse complement strand
GCTCCAGATGGGTGGGTATTGATATCTGAGACGGGCGTCGACAGCCACTATTGCGGCTCACACCTCAGCGACTATCCCTACACTATCGCCTACCCTATGGTTGGCGAGAACAATGGCAATGGCACAGCAACAGCAGGCATCGCCCTGCCTGGCAAGACTCCTTGGCGTACCATCACCGTTGGCACAAATCTGAAGCCTATTGTCGAGACCACCATCGCCTATGATGTGGTTGAGCCGCTCTACGAGCCTTCTCAGGATTACAGTTATGGTCGCTACACTTGGTCTTGGCTCATATGGCAGGACAACTCTATCAACTACGATGACCAGGTGAAGTTCATTGATTTGGCTTCTGCTATGGGTTATGAATTCTGTCTAGTTGATAACTGGTGGGATCAGAATATCGGTCGTGACCGTATTGTAGAGCTCTCGAAATACGCTCAGTCGAAAGGTGTCTCACTAATGCTGTGGTATAACAGCAACGGACACGAGAATGATGCACCCCAGACTCCACGCAATTGTTTAGACAACAGCATTACCCGCGACCGCGAGATGGCATGGCTTAAGTCTATCGGAGTGAAAGGTATCAAGGTTGATTTCTTCGGTGGCGACAAACAAGAGACAATGAAACTCTATGAGGACATCCTCTTCGACGCCAATCGCTATGGCATCCAGTGCATATTCCATGGTTGCACCCTGCCTCGTGGCTGGGAACGCATGTATCCTAACTACGTAGCAAGTGAGGCCGTACTAGCCAGCGAAAATGTCTATTTCAGCGAAGGTGCTGCCATACGCCAGGCTTTCGATCTCACCCTGCATCCTTTCTGTCGCAATGCCGTTGGCACCATGGACTGGGGCGGTGTCATCATGAACAAATTCCTATCAAAGGACAACAAGAGTCGTCACACTCGCAAAACCACCGATGCCTTCGAGATCGCCTCGGCCTATACCAACCAGACAGCCATTCAATGCATCGCCATGCAGCCCAACAATCTGCAGGAGTTGCCACAACAGGAGCTCGAGGTTCTGAAAGCTATTCCCACCACATGGGATGAGACCCGCTTTATCGATGGTTATCCCGGTCGATATGTCGTACTAGCTCGCCGTCATGGCGACAAATGGTATATCGCAGGCCTCAGCGCACAGAAGACTCCGCTCACACTAACCATCGACCTTGCTGCTTATGGTTTGACCCAGCAGTTCACAGATCAGGTGGACAAGAAAGGACGCATCACCGGTACTGCTGTCACTCCATTGAAACTGAAGAAAGGAAAACTCACCATCACCATGCAACCCAATGGCGGTTTCCTGGCATATTAAGCAGCAAATTATTCTTAGTTGTATTAATCGTTTCATCAAATATAAAAAGGCTACCTTCGGGTAGCTTTTTTGTTTTATCGTGTGACATTAAATTGTACACTAACTACTTATAAACCAAAAAGTTACAATTTATATCTACATTTTGTATCAATTACTTGTAATCTCGAATGAAAAACGTAAAAACATGATTGTGTTTGGATAATAATTACTAATTTTGCACCCCGAAAAGTTAATGAATAGCAAATCAACACAAAAAGGCATTTCGTATGAGAAGACATTGCAAACTAGTAATCCATGCATTATTGTTTTCAATCGTATTGGTATCTTTCACATCATGTGAGCAGAAAGTAACATACCAAATTCAGGATGACATTCTCTTCACGTTGTTGAATCCCAGCAACGTAGACGACATGGAAAGCCGTGGCGACAGCTTGTATCATACAGGCGAGATAACCGATCTCTGTCGCAAGTTTTATCATGCCTATCCTCTGTGTAGCAAGTATCACCAGTTCAACGATGCTGTTCCTATTTTCAGGGACATGCTGAAAGAAGGAACTGAAGACTCTCTCGAACGATTATTTCAGATTTGTGCCGCTTCGGAAATGACGATGATCCTGCGCTATCAGGGTCACGTAGAAAATGCCATGATTACAGCTATCGATGCCATGCAAAGATTCTCATTGGATGAAGCAATGACGGACCAGATGGCGTTGGAAAGCTATCTCCGACTTGGAACCTTTGTTGGCGACGGAATGGTGGCAACAGGCAACTACGATGAAGCCGAGATCCAATTCAAGAAATACTTTGAACTGTCAAACAGCATGCAACCCTCCGTGCAACGCCCTGCCGAGTGGTATCCACGACACTTTGAGCTATTCGAAATCATCATCCGCGCCTATACCAACAGCGGTCAGTACGAGCGCGCCTTGGAATGGATAGAGCACTGTGAAGATGCCGTAGACGCCTACTATAAATCACCCAGATTCAAGGATATGCCCCACATCACCACCCAGTATGTGGAAGGCTACTTGGCTGGTGCACAGATTTGCAAAGCCGTGGCATACGAGCATTTAGGCAAGCCAGAAGAAGCAGAAGAGGCCTATCATGCCTACCTGAAGAGCGACATGGCCCACACAATTATTGGAAAGATCAATAGAGCTTTCTATCTCTCGGCCAGTCATCACTACAAAGAGGCTGCCGACCTCTTCCAGACACTCGACAAGGCACTCGCAGTTTATAGTCCCAGCATCTCACTCGACTGGATCCACGAATACTATCTGCCCAAGTTCGAGGCAAATCTGCACGCAGGTCGTCGCGATTCAGCCTTTGTTCAGGCAGCCATGATTTGCGAGACCTTGGACTCTACGCTGACTACTTATATGCACGATGAGGGCGGCAAACTAGGCACCATCTATGCTTCCCTGAAGAAGGAGGAGAAGATTGTGGAACAGGAAGAGCGCATAATGAAACAACGCACATGGGGATTAACCATCTTCCTGGTTCTCATCGTAGGCTTCTTCACAAGCTACATCATACGCACCCGCCGCCACAGTCGTCGTTTGGCAGAGATTAGAGCTTCGCAGGAACGCATTGAAAGTGAACTTCGCATTGCCCGCGACATCCAGATGTCCATGGTGCCCCATCACTTCCCCGAGCGCAAAGGCCTCGACATGTATGCCTTCATGGAGCCCGCCAAAGAAGTGGGTGGAGACCTGTATGGCTACGTCAACAGCAAGGACAATCTCTATTTTGCCGTAGGTGATGTTGCAGGCAAGGGTATCCCCTCTTCTCTCTTCATGGCACAGGTCACCCGACTCTTCCACACGCTGGCCAATGAAGGTCTGACGCCTGCAGAGATTTGTACCATCATGAACAAAGAGCTTTCTGGTGAAGACAATATCAATGGCATGTTCGTCACCATGTTTATCGGTCTGCTCGACACTAAGACTGGTCATCTTCAGTTCTGTAATGCGGGGCACAATCCTCCTGTCATCGACTGCGGTCGCAAGGATGCACATTTCCTTGAGATGGAGACCAATGCGCCCATTGGCCTATGGCCTGACCTGGAGTTTGTCGGTGAAGAGATTGACACCATCAAGGGACGTCCTCTCCTCGTTTATACCGATGGTCTCAACGAAGCAGAGAACACAGACCAACAGCAGTTTGGCGATGACCACATGCTCAAGATCCTGAGAGAAGAACCCTTCCGTTCTACCCAATACATCATCGATAGACTCGAGACCGAGGTTGAGGCGCATCGTCAGGAGGCTATCCCCAACGATGACATCACCATGCTTTGTATCAGCTTAAACTAAGCTGGTAAACAAAAATCGAATACAAAACTTTTTCACATCAAACTACTTAAGAATAACTATTAATAGAAATGGCATCCAGTGATTGGATGCCATTTTTTATTATTGTCATTCATGTTTTAATCCATCGCAATGGGTTTGTATTTGGGAACCAAACTCTTCATGATGAACCATCCAATAAGATAAGCTACAGCACACATGCTGAACACCACCATATAAGCAGCAGGCTTACCATCAAAACCAAAGAACGAAAACATCTCGCCCTTACCTTCAGCCCAGGTAAAGAACGCACCAGAGCCTTTGTTGATAGCAAAGGAGCCCAGACCACCTGCCATAGTACCAATGCCAGTAATAGTACCGATAGTAGATTTGGGGAACATATCTCCAATAGTAGAATAGAGGTTAGCACTCCAAGCCTGATGTCCAGCACCCAGCAAACCGATCAGAATAGCAGGCCACCAAGCACTAAATGCACCTAGAGGCTGTGCCAACAAACCTAACAGAGGAAAGCAGGCGAAGATAAACATCGCACGCATACGACCCAGATAAGGGTTCATACCACGCTTCTCCACAAAATACTTAGGCAGGTAACCGCCACCGATGCTCACCACCGTGACGATGGCATAGAGTGTAAAAATAAGCAGAATGCCCATCATAGAATCACTCGTATAACCATACTGGTCACTGAAGTAAGCAGGTGCCCAGAACAGGAAGAACCACCACACGCCGTCAGTCATCAACTTACCCACAATAAACGACCACGTCTGTTTGTATTCAAAACACTGCCAGAAAGGAATCGTCTTCTCTTCCTTAACATTCTCACGATCCTGCACTTCAGCAATATCGCTATCCTGTTCGATATAGTTCAACTCAGCCTGATTCACGCGCTTATTGCGGGCGGGTTTGTCATAAAGACAAGCCCACAGACCCATCCAAAAGAAGCCCAGCACACCGATGATAATGAACGACATCTCCCATCCCCAGGCACGAGCCAACAGAGGAATAGTAGCTGGAGCAGCCAACGCGCCTACTGAAGCGCCGCTATTGAAGATAGACGTTGCAAAGGCACGGTCCTTCTTTGGGAAATACTCCGCCGTCACCTTGATGGCAGCAGGGAAGTTACCAGCCTCGCCCACAGCTAAAATCATACGACAGGCCAAGAACAAATACACAGAAATCGTGGTCAAAGCCACAATACTACCGCCAGCAAGTCCGACGGCACCCCATCCGCAAGCAGCGTGCATACAAGCACCCACGCTCCACACGAAGATAGCAATGAGATAGCCCTTCTTAGTGCCCATCCAGTCGATGAACTTACCAGCAAAGAGGTTGGCCACCGCATAAAACACAGAGAACAGGCCCGTGATGGTACCGTAGTCATCATCCGTCCAATGGAAGTCGGGAGCAATGAAGTCTTTCCATGTCAGACTAAGCACCTGACGGTCCATGTAGTTAATGGTAGTTGCAAGGAAGAGCAGTCCGCATATAATCCAACGGAAGTTGCTCATTTTGGTTGTTTTGATTGATGCCATTGTTTTATTTCAGTTTTTACGTTATTGCGTTTTAGCGACATTACCTGATGTCGATGACAGGAATATTGTCTTTATCATTATAGTACAGGTTCTCGCCTGCCATACCCCAGATAAAGGTATAGTAATATGTGCCAGCAGCCGCATGCATACTCCACTCAGGACTCATGATAGCCTGCTCGTTGTGCAGCCACACCACACGACTCTCTTCAGGCTGTCCCATGATATGAGCAATGGTCTGGTCCTGAGGCAGGTTGAAATAGTAATAAGCCTCGATACGACGACCATGTGTGTGAGGCGGCATCGTGTTCCATGCAGCACCGGGGTTCAACTGCGTCAGGCCCAACTGCAACTGACAGGGGCCTTCCTCCAGCACATCATTGACAATGAGTTTATAGACTGTGCGATTGTTACACTCCTCCAGCGAGCCCACAGGTCCCCAAACGGCAGCCTTCAACGAGCCCTTACGTCCATCAAGAGTAATCCATTGCGTTTTATAGTGCTGATGAGCGGTGGCCGAGTTCAGATAGAACTTAGCAGGTTTCTTCGCATCCTTCGAGCGGAACAACACCTCTTTGTTAACATCCTTGTCTTTGCCAACATGACCACGTCCGATATAAAGAGCCTCCTTAGGAGAAAGGGCATACTCCTTTCCATCGACGATGACCACGCCGTCACCCTCACCACAGTTCACCACGCCAAGCTCTCGGTTATATAGGAAATACTTCTCCTTGATTGTTGGGTCAACATCAAGTCCCAGCTCCAGGAAGTTCTCCAATTTCAAGGTCTTCGTTACAGGCATTGCCCCACCAAAGATAAAACGATCGTAGTGCGAGTAAGTCAGATGAATCTGATCAGCCTCCATCACCTTTTCCATCACAAAGCGCTCACGCAGCGTCTTTGTGTCGTAGTGTTTCACGTCCTCCGGGTGGCAAGCCGTCTGGAATTGCACAGTCTGTTGGGCATTAATCCCCAATGCGCCCATCAACAGGGCCATACTCAGAATAGTTCTTTTCATATCGGTTTTTGATTATTGTTGTTCTTCTTTTACAATACGCATACGATTCCATGCCACCATACCGATGGTGATAAGCGTCAGTACACCCATACCAATCCACTGCAGATACTTCACACACGCATATATGACATAGCCAAAGAGTGACGAGGCAAAGTCCATCGCGCCAGCCTGGAATCCCTCAGGAATCTGGGCAGCCTTGTCCTGCGTAGCCTCAAACACCGTGTTGGCAGCCAGCGTGAAGGCAGGCGCCATATCCGTCACGAAATACAATCCAATAGTCACAGCCACCAGGCCAACGACAAAAGTCTTCACCACATTACCTTTGGTATAGGGCAACACCATCACAAAGACATAGAACATGCCTGCGAGCGATGCTAGCGGTAGAAACTGATTTCCTGTTTTAGAAAGGGCGATTGCCAATACCAGCGTTACGGGAATAAGGAGCAAAGACACCACCAACGTGGTGGGATGGCCAATGACCAGCGCGGGCGACATGCCGATATACACCTTCTTGCCCTTAAAGCGCTTCTTCACCACCTCCTGCGTCTTTTCTGAGATAGGCTTTAAACCCTCAATGAAAAGCGATGTGATGCGGGGGATGAGTTCCATCACAGCCCCCATCGTCACGCCAAGGAACAGAATCTTCTTGATGTCCAACTGAGCAGCCCATCCAATGAGCGCACCCACAATGACACCCAGCACCAACGGTTCGCCCAACACACCAAATTTCTTTTTCAGTCCCTCTGCATCGATATCGAGTTTCGAAAAGCCTGGAATACGGTCCAATAGCCAGTTGATGCCGATAGCAAAAGCCGTAAAACTCTGACAGAACGGTTGGGGTATAGAGATGCCCTCCACATTATCATAATAACTTTGGAAACGCTCAGCAGTGAGGTCGGCCATCACCAACGTCACGATATAACAAGAGATGGCAGCGAAATAGCCCCACAACAAACTCTGGTCCATCACAAAATAAGCCACAGCTCCGATGAAAGCGAAGTGCCAATAGTTCCACAGGTCGATATTAACCGTACGTGTGCACTTCGTCACCAGCAACAGGAAGTTAATACCCAAACAGATGGGAATAATCAGCGCTCCCACCGCCGTGTTATAAGCCACAGCTGCAGCTGCCGGCCATCCCATATCGAAGACAGCCAAGTCCAGATTGAAGATCTTCGAGATGGCATCGAGCGGTGTATTAAAGTTGGTGGTCAGCAGGGCCGTCACGATGCCCAGTCCCACGAAGCCAACGCCCACATAGAGTCCACTCTTCAGTGCCTTGCCGAACTTCATACCGATGCAAAGGCCAATGATGGTAAAGAGAATCGGCATCATGACCGACGCTCCCAGTTGAATGATGTAAGTGAATACTTGCTCCATTTCTTAATATAGTTTTAGTGATTAGTCTTGGTAGTACACGCGCTTCACACGGTTGCTGACACTGGTGAGCACCTCATAGGGGATAGTCTCCAATACATCGCTGAGCACTGTGACGGGCAGATTCTTGCCAAAGATCTCCACGCTGTCGCCCTCTTTACAAGGAATGTCAGTCACATCGATCAATGCCACATCCATACAGATATTTCCCACATACTCCGCCTTTTGTCCGTTCACCAGACAATAACAATGACGGTTGCCCAGCTTTCTGTTCAGTCCGTCGGCATAGCCAATGGGGATAGCAGCAATCACACTGTCACGCTCCAGCTTACCCTTGCGGCTATAGCCCACAGTTTCCTCCTTGGGCACCTGGCGCAACTGCAGGATAGTGGTCTTAAGTGTCGATACAGTAGTGAGGATACCATTGGTACGAGGATCCACACCATAGAGTCCGATACCCAAGCGACACATGTCCATCTGACGCTCGGGGAAGTGCTCGATACCAGCCGAATTATCCATGTGACGCAAAATCTTATGACTAAAGGCCGCTTGAATTTTCTTGCTGCCCTCGTCAAACAGACGGAACTGAGTAGCCGAGAAGTTATCGAAGTCATCGCTGTCTGAACCCACAAAGTGCGAGAATACTGAACGAGGAATAATGGCCGACTGATGCTTCAATCGGTCAATCAGTTCATCAATATCCTTTTTGGGGTCGAAGCCCAAACGATGCATACCCGTGTCAAGTTTCAAATGTACAGGCCATCCTGTGATACCCTCCTTGCGAGCCGCCTGAATCAAAGCGTCCATCAGTCGGAAACTATACACCTCAGGTTCCAAGTCATAATCGAAGAGCGTCTTAAACGATGACATCTCTGGGTTCATCACAATGATATTCTGCGTGATGCCCGCCTTGCGGAGCGTCACACCCTCGTCGGCTACAGCCACAGCCAGATAGTCCACACGGTGGTCCTGCAGTGTTTTCGCTATTTCCACAGCACCAGCGCCATAGGCATCAGCCTTAATCATGCACACCATCTTGGTCTCTGGCTTCAGGAACGAGCGATAGTGGTTCAAGTTGTCCACCACAGCGTTGAGGTCCACCTCGAGGATGGTCTCGTGCACTTTCTGTTCCAGCAACTCACTGATATGCTCGAAGCCAAACGGGCGAGCACCCTTCAGCAGCACAATCTCGTCGTGCATCAGTTGGAACACGCTACTTTGCACAAACTGATTCACGTCTGGGAAGAACCACTTCTGTCCCACACCAAACTGTGCAGCCTGTGCCATAATTTCTGGACCTATGCCAATAAAGCGATCCACGCCACGTTTACGAATCAAGTCGGCCACCTCGCGATAGAGTTCCGCAGGCGTCTCACCGCTCTGATAGATATCACTCAGAATCAAGGTCTTGCCCTTACCAGCCTGCTCTGGGCGACGGTTCATGAAGTCGAGAGCGATATCGAGAGAGTTGACATCACTATTATACGAGTCGTTGATGAGTGTCAGTCCACGCTGACCATCCTTCACCTCCAAGCGCATGGCGATGGGTTCCAACTGTGCCATGCGTTCAGCCACCTCCTCAGGCGTCAGTCCTAGATAGAGGGCCACCGTAGCACAACTGATGGAGTTCTCAATACTGGCCTCATCGATGAAAGGAATCTCATAACTTCCCTCCACACCTTTATATATATAACTCACCTTGCGACCTTCCGTCTTTACATACATCGGTGCCTTGTCGCTATAGCGCGACCAACCGATGCGCTCACCCTGATACTGAGAACGACGCACGCAGCGACTTACGGTATCGTCGTCCGAAGGATAGATTATCACCTCCGTATCACGGAAGAGTTGGAGTTTCTCCATACACTTCTCGTCCATGTTACGGAAGTTCTCTTGGTGGGCACTACCCATCGATGTCAGTACGCCAATAGTAGGCTGAATGATATCGTGAAGAGCCAGCATCTCACCTGGCTCACTGATACCAGCCTCGAAGAGAGCCACCTGTGTCTGCTCGTTCAGCAGCCATACACTCAGAGGTACACCTATCTGCGAGTTGTAACTCTTGGGTGAGCGGGTCACTCTCATCGTGGGCATCAGAATTTGATAGAGCCATTCCTTGACCCACGTCTTACCATTCGATCCAGTAATACCTACCACGGGGATATCAAACTCATCACGATGGCGTTCAGCCAGTCGCTGCAGGGCAGCTAGCGGCGAGGGCACCTTCAGGAAGTTGGCGTCAGGATAAGCCGTCTGATAATCTGCGGGTTCCTGTTCCACCACAAACGAACGTACGCCGCGGCGATAGAGTTCATCAATGAATTTATGTCCGTCATTGCGCTTACTGCGCAAGGCAAAAAACAAAGTCTGCTCAGGAAAACATAGTGAGCGGCTGTCGGTGAGCAGCCAACCAATGGTTGTCTCCTGCTCTCCATAACGGCGTGCGCCTATCAGCGTCGCCACTTTCTCAATAGAATATGTCATCTGAATTCGTTTTTTTCTTTCAAGCTGCAAAGTTACGAATAAGTGAGATAAAAACCAAATATATTTTGATTTTTTCGGAGCACCACCTTATGCATCCTATTCGGTATGTGAGAAAAAGCAAAAAGGTGAAAAGAATTTGAGCGATTCCTTTGTATTTCGCTCACTTATTTGTACCTTTGCAGCCAAATTCAAATTTTAGATAATCAGGTAATATGATTCTTTTCTTCAAGACCCCCCAAAAGAGCGTGATTGCCACCGAGGTAAATCACAAACTCAACGAACAGGAAGTAAATGAACTATGCTGGCTCTATGGCAACGCTGAACTGTTGACCAGCGAGACTCTCGATGGCTATTTCGTTGGCCCTCGTCGCGAAATGGTGACCCCCTGGTCTACAAATGCCGTTGAGATTACTCAGAATATGGGACTCAGCGGCATTTTGCGTATAGAAGAGTATTTCCCCGCTGCCAGTAAGGATGCTGAGCACGATGAGATGCTGCAGCGCATGTATGAAGGACTGAATCAGGATATCTTCACGATTAATATCAAGCCAGAGCCCATCAAGTATGTGGATAATCTGGAGGAATATAACGAGAAAGAGGGACTTGCTCTGAGTCCTGAGGAGATTGAGTATCTGCACGGACTGGAGAAACAGAACGGTCGTCCATTGACCGACTCTGAAATCTTCGGTTTCGCACAGATCAACTCTGAGCACTGCCGTCACAAGATTTTCGGTGGCACTTTCATTATCGACGGTCAGGAGATGGAGAGCTCGCTCTTCGCTATGATTAAGAAGACCACACAGGAGAACCAGAACAAGATTCTCTCTGCCTACAAGGATAACGTTGCTTTTGCCCAAGGTCCAGTTGTTGAGCAGTTCGCCCCAAAGGATCAGAGCACCAGCGACTATTTCCAGATTAAGGATATCGAGAGTGTCATCTCGCTGAAGGCCGAGACTCACAACTTCCCCACAACTGTAGAGCCTTTCAACGGTGCTGCAACAGGTACTGGTGGTGAGATTCGCGACCGTATGGGTGGTGGCGTAGGTTCATGGCCTATCGCTGGTACTGCTGTTTATATGACGGCTTACCCCCGCCTGACCGACGACGACAAGCTGACTCGCGACTGGGAGGACATCCTGCCCGTTCGTCAGTGGTTGTATCAGACACCTGAGCAGATTCTGATTAAGGCTTCTAATGGTGCATCTGATTTCGGCAACAAGTTCGGCCAGCCACTGATCTGTGGTTCTGTGCTGACCTTCGAGCACCAGGAGCCCAACGATACCAAGTACGCTTATGATAAGGTTATCATGCTGGCTGGTGGTGTTGGTTACGGCACTAAGCGCGACTGCCTGAAGAAGGAGCCTCAGAAGGGCAACAAGGTGGTTGTCGTTGGTGGTGACAACTATCGCATCGGCTTGGGTGGCGGTTCTGTGTCTTCTGTTGACACTGGTCGCTACTCTAACGGCATCGAGTTGAACGCCGTACAGCGTGCTAATCCTGAGATGCAGAAGCGTGCCTACAACCTCGTTCGTGCGCTCTGCGAGGAGGATGTAAACCCCGTTGTTTCTATCCACGACCACGGTTCAGCCGGTCACCTCAACTGCTTGTCAGAGCTCGTTGAGGAGTGTGGTGGCGAGATTGACATGACCAAGTTGCCCATCGGCGACAAGACCCTCTCTTCAAAGGAGATTATCGCTAACGAAAGTCAGGAGCGTATGGGCTTGCTCATCGACGAGAAGCACATCAACATGTTCGTAAGATTGCTGAGCGTGAGCGTGCTCCGCTGTACGTAGTTGGTGAGACCACTGGCGATGCCCACTTCTCATTCAAGCAGGGCGACGGTGTGAAGCCTTTCGACCTCGACGTGGCTCAGATGTTCGGTCACTCTCCCAAGACCATCATGAAGGATAATACTGTGGAGCGTCACTATCAGGACGTGACCTACAGTCAAGATAAGATTAATGAATACCTCGAGCGTGTTCTCCAGTTGGAGGCCGTAGCTTGTAAGGACTGGTTGACCAACAAGGTAGACCGTTCTGTGACAGGTAAGATTGCCCGCCAGCAGTGCCAGGGTGAGATCCAGTTACCCTTGAGCGACTGTGGTGTCGTGGCCCTCGACTATCGTGGCAAGAAGGGTATCGCCACCGCACTGGGTCATGCACCTCAGGCAGGTCTGGCCGATCCCGCAGCCGGCTCTGTACTCTCTGTTGCCGAGGCACTGACCAATATTGTTTGGGCACCTTTGGCCGATGGCATGGATTCGCTGAGTCTCTCAGCCAACTGGATGTGGCCTTGTCGCTCACAGGAGGGCGAAGATGCCCGCCTCTATGCTGGTGTAAAGGCTCTGTCTGATTTCTGCTGCGACCTCCACATCAACGTGCCCACTGGTAAGGACTCACTCTCACTCTCTCAGCAGTATCCCAACGGCGAGAAGATTATCTCTCCGGGCACAGTGATTGTTTCTGCTGGTGGTGAGGTCAGCGACATCAAGAAGGTGGTATCACCTGTATTGGTTAACGACAAGAACGCATCACTCTATCATATTGACTTCTCGTTCGACGAGCAGCACCTCGGCGGTTCTGCCTTTGCTCAGAGTCTGGGCAAGGTGGGTGACGATGTACCTACAGTTAAGAATGCTGAGTACTTTGCTGATGCCTTCATGGCTGTTCAGCAGATGATTGAGAAGGGCTGGATTATGGCTGGTCACGATATCTCAGCTGGTGGTTTGATTACTACGCTGCTTGAGATGTGTTTCGCCAACCAGAAGGGTGGTATGCACATCAACCTGCACGACATTTGCAAGGACGGTGACATCGTCAAGGCTCTCTTCGCCGAGAATCCCGGTGTTGTCATCGAGGTAAGCGACGAGTACAAGCAGGAGTTCAAGGACTTCATGGAGGAACAGGGTGTTGGCTTCGCTAAGATTGGTTATCCTGTTGAAGACAGCCGCAGCATTGTAGTAAAGGCTGATGATAACGAAATGAACTTCGACATCAATGCCCTGCGCGATGTTTGGTATAAGACATCTTACCTCCTCGACCGCAAGCAGAGCTTCAACGGCAAGGCTAAGGAGCGTTTCGAGAACTATAAGAAGCAGCCTCTGGAGATGAAGTTCAACAAGGACTTCACTGGCACACTGGCTCAGTACGGCATCTCTGCCGACCGTCGTCAGCCTTCTGGCGTCAAGGCTGCTATCATCCGTGAGAAGGGAACCAATGGTGAGCGTGAGATGGCTTACTGCCTCTATCTCGCCGGCTTCGACGTGAAGGATGTGATGATGACCGACCTGATTTCTGGTCGTGAGACACTCGAGGATATCAACATGATTGTGTTCTGTGGTGGATTCTCTAACTCCGACGTACTTGGCTCTGCTAAGGGTTGGGCTGGTGCATTCCTCTTCAATCCTAAGGCTAAGGAGGCCCTCGACAAGTTCTATGCCCGTAAGGACACCCTCTCACTGGGTATCTGTAATGGTTGTCAGCTGATGATTGAGCTCGGTCTCACTGGTGCTAAGGGTGCTAAGATGCTGCACAACGATTCACATAAGTTCGAGAGTGAGTTCATCAGTCTGAGCATTCCTCAGAACAACAGCGTGATGTTCGGCTCACTGAGTGGCAACAAGCTCGGCCTGTGGGTGGCTCACGGAGAGGGCAAGTTCTCACTGCCCGAGGCAGAGAGCGCTTACAACGTGATTGCGAAGTACAACTACGCCGGCTATCCTGCCAACCCCAACGGCTCTGACTACAACGTAGCAGGTATCTGCTCTGCCGATGGTCGTCATCTCTGCATGATGCCTCACCTGGAACGTGCCGTATTCCCCTGGCAGAATGCTTGGTATCCCGCCGACCGTCGCAACGATGAGGTGACACCTTGGATTGAGGCCTTCGTCAATGCACGCAAGTGGGTGGAAGCCCAGTAACCCCAAAACCATTATCCCCAAAGTTAATGAATATCTACTGGGATTCATTCAAGACTTTCTTTAAGATAGGCCTATTCACCCTTGGTGGTGGATACGCCATGATACCCCTCATCGAGACCGAAGTGGTGGACAAGCACCACTGGGTCTCGAAAGAGGAGTTCTTGGATTTGATTGCCATCTCCCAGAGTTGTCCTGGCGTCTTCGCCATTAACATCAGCATCTTCATCGGATATAAGTTGCGAAAGGTTCGTGGTGCGCTGGCCACAGCATTGGGTACCGCCCTCCCCTCGTTCCTCATCATCCTACTCATTGCGATGTTCTTCCATCGCTTCGAGGACAACCACGTAGTGGCTTCCATCTTCCGCGGCATCCGTCCCGCTGTGGTAGCTCTCATCGCCGTACCTACTTTCAATCTGGCCAAGAGTGCCAAGATTTCATGGGTCAACTGTTGGATACCCATCGCCGGCGCTCTACTCATCTGGCTCATGGGCGTTTCACCTATTTATTTCATCATTCTGGCAGGTCTTGGCGGCTGGGCCTACGGAAGAATCATCAAACCTACAGCATAATGGATATCGCATTGATTTATCTCGAGTTGTTCTGGACATTCTTCCTGATTGGCCTTTTCGGTTTCGGAGGCGGCTACGGCATGCTGTCGCTCATTCAAACCAAAGTAGTCCCCGCATGGATGACCACGTCGCAGTTCACCGACATCGTGGCTATCAGTCAGATGACGCCTGGCCCTATCGGTATCAACTCGGCCACCTATTGTGGCTACATGGCTTGCCACAATGCCGGACTTGGCACCTCGATGTCAGTCCTCGGCTCCTTTGTGGCCACCTTTGCCTTGGTACTACCTTCACTCATCCTGATGATTATCATCGCCAAGCTGTTCATCAAATACATGAACACCCCCACCGTGCAGTCCGTCTTCTCGGGCCTGCGCCCCGCTGTGGTGGGACTGCTGGCTGCAGCCACTCTGCTGCTCTGCAACAGCGAGAACTTCTCCACCCCCAAGACCGACGCATGGCAGTTCTCCATCAGCGTTGCCCTCTTCGTAGCTACCTTCGTAGGCACTAAAGTCTATCAGGTCAATCCCATCAAGATGATTGTGATGGCAGGCTTTGCCGGATTGCTTCTGCTCTATTAAGGAAGGGCTCATTTTTACTATATTTTTACTAAAACGAGCGCAAGGAGGTTAAAATTCGCTAATTCCAACACGGATTTGGCGGGTTGTAACACCATAATCCGTATATTTGCAGCCGAATTCAATTGATTAACTAACAAAAAACAGAACATCATGAGAAAGAACATTTTTATCGTTGCAGCTGCGGCTGCCATACTGCTGAGCGGTTGCGCCAGCAAAAAAGAACTACAGAGTTGTCGCGATGAAAACAAATCGCTGACCAACAACCTCCTGACAACAAGGGAAGACCTGGCAGGCAAGAACGCCCGCATCACCAGCTTGGAAGAGCAGCAGCGCGGATTACAGCAGGCCTTGAAGGCAGCCGAGGAGAAATACAACAAGTTGCAGGAGAGCCTCAACCAGAGTCTGAAGAACGCCAATCAGAACAATATCAGCATCGAGAAACTGGTGGATCAGATCAACGAGTCAAACCAGTACATCCGTCATCTGGTTGAGGTAAAGTCAAAGAGCGACTCGCTGAATATGGTACTGACCAATAACCTCACCCGCTCACTCTCTAAGGAGGAGTTGAAGGAAGTTGATGTGCAGGTGCTAAAGGGCGTTGTCTACATCTCACTGGCCGACAACATGCTCTATAAGAGTGGTTCATACGAGATCAACGACCGCGCCGCTGAGACCCTGTCGAAGATTGCCAAGATCATCACCGACTACAAGGACTAC
>Ga0265299_10003308_pt1 | contig 15828 bp, 10 predicted proteins | sample AusTroGonzalo_MG_4_FD_193485 | JGI IMG/M metagenome (GOLD analysis project Ga0265299, IMG submission 193485) | Bovine rumen microbial communities from tropical cattle in Woodstock, Queensland, Australia - Gonzalo_02 | ecosystem: Host-associated > Mammals > Digestive system > Stomach > Rumen ... | reverse complement strand
CTGTCGAAACCAAAGCACCCCCAAGGTGAGAGCCGCGGCAAAATGCTTGCATTTTGACATGGCCGAACCGTAGGTGATTCTACCGAAGGTAGAAAGCACCCCCGTATATTAGAGGTTGAACACAAATATAATAAACATCTGATTAAAATGCAAAGGCATATTCAATTTGTGTTCTAGTTGAGACAGACCTGTCGATTAAACGCGACCTTAAGGAGCGTTAAGCCTTTGAGAGCGCAAGCTCGAAAAGCCCGATGCAAATCCGTCAAAAAAAAAGCGATAATTCGTCAATTTACGTACTTCAAAGGACATAAAAGAGCACTTAGTACGTAAAAATCGCAAAAAAACAACCAAAACACCCCATTTTGTCATCAAAAAGCAGGATAAGAGGGTATTTTTCACTTCTTTTATACAAAAAAAGCCCAAAATTACGTACTTGAAACAGGAATTTTCCATTCACAGTACGTAACACACAAATTAAGCAATTTTTAATTACGTACTAAAGCGGACTTTTTCAATCATTTAGTACGTAAAATTCACGTTCACATTAAACTAGGGCAGCAATTTCTGTTTACAACGTAACAAAAACTTAAACTCGACTTAAAACTTGACCTTATAAATATGCGGCCACAGTTTTCCGGTCACCCAAAAATCCTTGCCATCATACGCTATTCCGTTCAACACGTCAACACCATGGTAACGTTTGCGAATCTCCCCCGCCTTCTTCGAGAAGTCTAAATAGCGAAGCACCTTCCCGCTCGGGAGTTCAATTACCGCAATCAGGTCCGTCTGCCAAATATTTGCGTACAAAACATTTCCAACAACTTCGAGTTCGTTCAAATTCATGATTGGCTGTCCTTCATCTTTCACGGAGATAATCCCCGTTACAGAAAAACCGCCCGGAGCAATCTGTAAAAGAGCGTCGGAGCCATTGCTCATCAGAAGTTCGTCATGCCAAATTGTAAGCCCCCAGCCCTCCGTCGGAATGCGAAACTCCCCTGTCTTTTTAAAAGGCTTACGCTTGTAGATGAACGCCTTGTGCGATTTCCAAGTCAAATAGTAAAGTTCATCGCCCATCACGACAGATCCTTCGCCAAAATAACGTTCCTCAAGACGAGCCGAATCAAGAATTTTACCATCAAGCGTGCGACGGTAAAGCCCGGAACGTCCATATAGCCCCGTCGTTTCAATCAATTCCTTGCCGTCAAACGAAAGCCCTTGCGTAAAATGCGAAGTCTCGTGCGGAATGGAGTCAAGAATTTCAGGCACGACCCGCGGAGCCTCGGCGTGGACAGACGAGAGTGTACAGACGAGAGACGAGAGAACAAAAGCGAAAAGCGGCGTTTTAAAACATGAATTGAATTTTGACATATTTAAAAAATACAAAAATACCGAACCATTTAAACAATTTTACTAAATTGGCGCCCTTACGGACGCATTTAGTACGGCTCGGACATGTCAAAACATAAATGTTTTGACGTCTATGACGTCTGTGGCTGCAACTCGAAAATGCAAAAACAAGTTTTAGCGCTTTCGAGTTTTGCACACTTTTGCCGCGTCTCTCGCCTTTTGATGCCTTCGGCATCCGTGGCTTCGGCTCAAAAATGGGTCTGCAAGCAGCCCCGCTTTCTCGCCTTGCACACTTTTACTAAATTTGTGGCCATGGGTGAAATAAGAACTCCTGCCAAAGTTAAAATCATCGTTGGCGTTCTCGCAAAAGACGCCGAAGCCGTGAACGCAGTCCGAGGCTTACTTAGGGCGCGATTTGGCGAAGAAGACTTGAACTTGGAACCATTCCCATTTACGTTCACCAATTATTATAAAGAAGAAATTGGCGACGCCCCCGTACGGGCATTTTTCAGTTACGAAAATCTCGTCAATCGAGAAACGATTGTCGATATCAAGCTCTGGACAAACGATGTCGAACTCGCCATCGCCAAGGAAAACAGAACGCCAGGACTCCGTCCCGTGAATCTCGATCCAGGCTACATGACTCTCGGGCAGTTTTTTTTGGCAACAACCAAGGACCAGCGCCAGCGCGTCTATATGCAGCGCGGCATTTTCGTGGAACCCACGCTCTACTTCCAGGGCGGGCATTTCCACGCATTCGACTGGACATACCGCGACTATCAAAGCGAAAATTACATCCAGTATTTGGAACAAGTCCGCGCCCGCCTCGCCTACCAACACTCGACCGGAAAGCCCTATAGACTCAGACGAGAGAATGGCCCTGCGGGCCTACAGACGAAAGACGAGAGGGGCTCAAGCAACCTCCCAAACCACTAACCATCAAACACTAACCACTCCCCCATGAAAGCCGGAATCATTACTGTAATCCTCCTCATTATAAGCAACGTATTCATGACCGCCGCATGGTACGGCAACCTCAAGCTCAAAGAAATGCATATCAGCACCGACTGGCCGCTAATCCTTGTGATCCTTGCGTCGTGGGGCGTTGCGCTCATCGAGTACTTCTTCATGATTCCAGCAAACAGCATTGGAAGCCGCATCAACGGCGGCCCCTTCAGCCTGATGCAACTCAAGGTCATCCAAGAAGCAATTTCGTTGACAGTCTTCACCGTCATCGCAACGACAATTTTCAACAACGAAGCGTTGCAGTGGAACCATATCGTCGCATTCGCTTTCATTATCGCTGCAGTTTTCTTTGCCTTCCTTAAATAGCGTTCTTCAATCCTTTATATAAAGGATATCCCTGCTATGCAGGGACTAAAGAGCCGTTACAGGTTCATCAATCCTCAAGTTTATTGACAAAAAAAACGCCGTTACGCAAAGCAACGACGTTTTTTTAATTCAGATTTAATTCAATGGACTAGGATTCATCACCGCAGATGCCACCACCGATGTCACCGATGTTGAACGGAGTCGTCCATTCGCTCCAATCCGTTTCTCCGTTCTTGTCTTTCCAGACAATGCGAAGCTGTACATAGTATCCGCAAATTTTACGGAGATAACCCTGGAGACAAATTCCCATATTGTATTCACGTTCAATAATCTTTGCCCATTCGGCTCTATGGCTAGCCGATGTATCGGGGTCGAAAAGCTTGGGATGATCTGCGGCCACATATCCAGTCGAAGCGGTGCAAGAACCAAAAATCGTAGTCTTACCGTCCGCAGCGGAATAATCATCAACGCTAATGCTCTTGGAAATAGACGGTTCCTGGTACGGGAAAGTTTCTTCCCAATAGCAGCTGTCACACTTACCGGACTTTTTCATTCCTTCACAAGATCCCTTGAAGTAGTTGTAGTTCTCCAAAGAAGTAAACCAACGAGCCTCGTAATAAACAGTATCCGTATATTCCGATTCATAGATACTTGCTAATAAACTTATCCGTTATCGTATATGTTGCGGCACCTCCAACAAATGTGACATCTTCCTTAGTCGATGTATCCCTATCCGTTTCGAGCGAAGTGATAAAAGTCGTCGTGAACTTCGTTGACGGGACCGGGACTTCAAGCGCCATGTATTCGCGGTACGGAATATCCGGAGTCAACTGGAGAGCCTCGGTAAATGCAGACGTATCCCCGCTATTGACTACAGCGATGCGGTAATATGTTTCAATCTTGTCACGTCCCTGAATATAGTAGCTGCGGACATTGCCCTTTATTTTAACATCCTTGCCATCTTTTTTGACGGTAGTCCACTTGAAATCCTTGAGCTTGGACGTTTGGATGATAAACACCCTGTTCGGGTCATCCTTCAAATCGTCATATTTCCAGCTAAGTTCCCAAATGCTCGGCGCAATGCGTGCTATAGCAAGGTCGGTCGGCATATCCTTTTTCATCAAGCTAGAATCGATTTCGGAGTAGCCATCAGCTTTAATTTGCTGGCGATTACTTTCCCTAGACCGTCCACATTTATCCGTCGCGACAACGCGATAATACTTGCCGGCCTTTTTCGCACCCTTTAACCGGTATATGGTGACATCGGCATTGGTGGAGCCTTCATATTCCCACTCCGGAGATTTAGCATCCATGTCAAGGAATTCAACTTCAAAATTCGCCTCGGGACGGGCGTCGTTGCGAGTATAATCCCAAGTAAGAGTCCATGTCGTATCCGTTTCCTTAGCGACACTGAAATTCGTCGGTGAAGTAAGTTCTTCCTTCAAGGCTTCACAGGCATAAGCATTAGCTGTAGAAGTACTGGATTTTTTTGTTGAAGTGGAAGATTTTGTTGTGGGTCCGATGATATCATCAGAATCGTCGGCCGAGGTTGAACTAGAGCAGGCAACCAAAGAACATAAGAATGCCACACTTGCCGCAAATTTCCAAATCATGATTTTTTTCATAGGAACTCCCTCTGGGGAAAATTTGGTTTACAATGAAATATATTTTTTTTGTGTAGAAAAAGAATACAAAAACCACTTTTTTCTGTAAAATGCACTCGTAAATGTGTGAAAAAGCACGAAAAAAGGCATTTTTCGGCAAAACAAGCCACGGAACAGAGTCCGGGCCCGCAGAACATGACGTAAAATTTTTTTAGGAAGTACAGACGACTCCAGCAGATACGAAAAATCAGTTCATGAGGCAACGGACATAGTAGCCGGCATATTGAGAATCAGAATAGATGTAACCGTTGTCACCATAAGAGATACGCAAGAAATACGCCTCTTTGTTCGTTCCCGATGCACTCCAGAACGAAGCGTATTTGCCGGATTCCTGATCGCGAGAGGAAAGTTTCGCCCCAACAGGTAAAGCGCAGAAACCATAATCATCCGTCCCGTTTTTATTGTCGTTCCACCCCGTTGTCGATTTAAGTTTCTTGCCGGCGTTAGATTCTCCGCCGACAGCCGCAATCAAGGCTTCGAATTCTTCGCTCGTCGGCAAATGCCAACCTTCTGGACAAACCCCTGCGTTCGCCGCCTTCCACGAATAACGACGGCCTGCTATACTGCAACTATCGTCGTCTGACGAGTGGCACCAGTTTTCACCTGCGATTTCGGGAGTTGTCGACTCGTCCCCATAATTCAGGTTTTGAGCCATCCAAGTCTGTTTGCCGATTTTCACCGTTCTATAGACTTTCCCATCACGGGTATCCGTCAGCGTACCATAGTTGACATTCGGATTGATACGGACATCTACGGGAATTCTCCACTCCCATCCATCCGAAAGATTGAGCCAATTAGAAGCCTCATCGCAAATATTGCAATCAAAACTTTGCGTCATACAGTTTTGCTTGCACAAGTCGACATAATTTTGGCAATAATACTTTCTGTCCTTTTCGATTTTGCCTTCAATAACTTTACCGTCTTCGGAGCATTCTATACCGTAAGTGTCATATTCGATTGGTTTAGCTTTATCCCAGCTATATCCATTGCATGTGTAGTAAACGTTATCTACAGGACTGTTCGCCACCATACCACGTCGTTTCATTGTACAAATATCCAATTCCAGAGTTTTTTCATTTGCTAGCAAATACCAGGAAACCCATTTTTCGTCAAACTTGTACTCAGAATCCGTATATATGCCATTCCTTAATGAACCATCTTCCACATCCGTGGGGAAACCTTGTGTATCAACGGTCTGCATGTCCGATTCCGTCCACATGTGTTTTTTACAGATATACCATCGACCTCCCGATTTTCCGGCATTATTTTTGATATCGGCTTCACGGGAATCCGTACAACTTCCCATTTCGGATTCCACCAGCGTCGCTTCGCGCCATTTTGCAGAAGAACCATCGTAATAATACTTTTTGCCAGTCACATCGCCTGTTTTGACTTCGCCATATTCGCCGTTAGCCCATTTGTACGTATCCTTTTCGATATCGGTCGCCTTGGTCCATGAGCTATCCCTACAGATAAAACGGTATTCCGTATCAAATCTTTTGTTACGGAAGTTCGTTACAGCAGCAACATCGCCATTTTTCGTACAATCGCCAATGCCGAATTTTTTTTGCCAGTAATTGCGCACATACTTTTCAAAATTAGGGATAGGGCCGTAATTTCCCTTAGCCAAATTTTCACGGATTTTCTTGAAACCGTCAGCGCTATCCAAAGCATAGATTTTCTCGGCAATGTCCATCAGCATGGTTTCGAAAACATAATCTGTTATATCGTAATGAGCAAAATTATCCCACCACGTTTCATAGCCACGCCGCCAATCAACAAACACTATAACATAAATAGCCAAGAGTTTAGCGTTGTCCTCGCCATTACCAAATGCGCTCAGATTTTCAAAACTTTTAATTTCTCCAGGCATTTCGAGAACGTTCAAGATATCACGTTCTACCAGTTTTTCAGCTTCGCCAAGACTTGAGCCCTGGGTAACCAAGTAACCAATTTTAGGACCTCCTAGAATCCTGACGATATTCGGGTTCAGAATTTCGCTAGACAAATCCGAAAACGCATACACATCTAAACCGGCCGAATCTTTTCCATCCGTAAACCAATTGAAAGACTTTAGACGAAAACGGACTTCAACATAACGGCAAGAATCCGGTATAGACGACAACGTAAATTCATTTTCTTTAATGAATTTATCATAAGCAATACTAGTCTCCCTAAAAACATCCTGCTTAGTAAATCCGTTTTCGTCCAACATCAGGTTTTTTGCATAAACATCATCCAGAACGCCTAAAGGTTCCAAAGAAACTTTTCCGCGTATTGAGTTGACATTTCCAGATTCATTAACGGAAGAGCCGCCCAAAGCACCCGAAGAACTGCTTGATTTGGCAGAGGAACTATTCGGCACCGCAGATGAACAACTCTGCTTTGCGGAACTCGATGAAATGCCAGCCTTATTGCTGTTACTAGAAACAATCGATGATGACGAACCCTTTTTCTTCGCAATTTCACTCGAAGAGGAGAATTTGGAATTTTGATTCGTATTGCTCGACGAAGATAAAACTTTATCGACCGAGGAACTAGATTCATCTATAATTTTTTCAGAATCGTTGTTCAAAGCGCTAGAGCTATCAACGGAACTATCTCCATCCCCGCAAGAAGAAAACAAAAAAATTAGCGCCAAAGTAACGAACCATTTCGCAAAAGGCATTACATTCATTTTTTCCTCATTTTCATCCATTTAAAAAAGCACGCGGTATGGAATCTGCTTGTCGAAGCGACGGCCCTTGAGATCGTGGTATTTTTTGTTTTGGGCACGAAGCAGCATATCGTTGCGCGGCACAACACGGCGAATAGATGTCGTCGTGTCCTTCGGGCCTTCGTCGAACTTGATGTTTCCGAGAAGCGTTTCGCCGCCAAGGCCTTCCGCCGTCAGGTAGAAGTCCTGCACGCCCTTGAGTTCCGGCATGTTGGAGCAGCGCACGTCAATCCACTTGCTCGCATCGCCCGCCGAGGGCAAATCGCACTTGGAAATCACGTCGCCCTTCTTGCTTTCCTTGCGGATGTTCAGCGTGCCGCCCGCGCCGTTTTTCACCTGCACAAGCACGCCCGGGCCCACGATGGAATCCGTAATCACGTTCTCGAAAATCGCGTAGCCGCCATCCTTGATGGCGAACTCGTCCTTATCCGTCAAACGCACGCGGATGCCGTTATCGAATCCGTTCGCCGGAATCGTATCGCGGATGATACGCAAGAAATCGAGACGGTCGAGTTCCGCATAATGCTTGCCCTTCGTAATCTCGATGAAGTTCGAGCCGCGCTTGAGTTTTGTGGGAATGTACACCACCGACTTCTCGGGGAATTCGCTCCACGCACCTGTCAGCGGCAATTGGATTTCCTGCTTCTTCCCGTTGATGCTCACAAAGTGGGAACTTCCGTTCGCGCCGTCTTCGGTCCAGTTGTTGTCGTAGCGGTAACGGATAAGGTAATCGCCCGCCTGCGGGATAATCATCGGCAAGCGAATCTTGCTGTCTTCATAGTTGATGTAGGCGCAGAACTCGCCGTTAGACGCCTTGGAACTGCTCGAAATATCCACATGCGTCAAGGCGCCGTGTTCCGCCTCGGCGCTCAGGTAACGCCCGAGGAACGGTTGCCCGAGTTCCGGCCAGCCGTCGTCGGTATAGACAATATCGCGAACCTGGATATAGGAATTTCCGCCGTCGTTCTTGTCGTAGTAATGGTTCACGAAACGCTGGCGGTTCACGTCCTGGAACGCTTCGCCGCCCGCAGGCCCGTAGTAGCGCCCGTAACGGCTCAACAGAATCGTGCCGCCGCCATCCAGCAGCCTCTTGCCCGACTTGTCGACATAGCCGCTCGTAATCGACTTGGAGCGCCCCACCGTTGTCTTGTAAGAATTGTTCTCGAGGTCCGCACCCTTCTTGCAGCAGTTATCCCACGCCGTAAAAAGATAGTAGTAGCCGTTGTGCTCAATGAGGCTTGCACCCTCGATACCCGAGCCGCCGCGGTTCGCGATGTTGATCATCTTCGCGCCGTCTTTCACCTTGCCCGTCTTTTCGTCGAGTTCAAGAATGTGGATGCCCGTGCCCCACGAACCGAACGCCATCCAGACCTTGCCATCCAAGTCCTTCAGCACCGCCGCGTCAATCGCGTTGTACGAATCGCTCTTGACCGTGTGAATCACCTCGCCCATGTCCGTCCAACCATAATCCGGCTTGGTCGGGTCGATTTCCTTGCTCGCCATGAAGCCCATGCCCGACGAGCGTATGCCCATCTCGGAACCGCAATAGTACATGCGGTATTCCCCGCCGATGTAATGGATATCAGGCGCCCAGATGTCAATCATGTTCGGCGCGTACTTGTAAAGCCACTGCGAAAACTTCGGCATGGCCTGTTCGCCGTTCTTCCAGTTCAACGCGTCTTCGGAAAACTGCATCAGCATGTGGTTATCCGTCGTCGCGAGCGCATAGCCATCCTCGTAACGGATAATGTCCGGGTCGTGCCCCGCCCAGCGCGTCTCCTTCGCGTACCAGTCGGCCGCAAAAACCTGCCCCGCCAGCAGTGCAGAAAATACAAAAAACACGTTGAATCTTTTCATAACGCCTCACTTTTCCACACTGCCAAACCAGATTAAATATATAATAAAAAGTATTACGCTAATCCAAAATATAATGGAATGTATATCGAAACTCCCATTAGCCATTTTGCCCTGTACAAATAGGCGGCTTCAAATTCTACAAAAGCAAAACCAACTCTTGCGGACCATCCACAATCAAAATTTAAGTCAGTCAACCCGATTTCTGGACCTGAATCAATATGAGCAGAACCAAAATCCCAAGTGTAATCCAAAGCCGGGCTTATATACAAAGAAAAACTACTCTTGTTGAAAAAAGTTTCAACTCTAACAAAAGCATTTAGCATATGCATTGGAAAACAGGGACCTTCATCAGGATTCTTCCTTTCTGATTGTAATAATGTGGAACCAGGAAGAAGTCCAATATCCAAGCCTATATTCGTTCTTCCATAATTAATCTTATGGCCTGCAAAGAACGAATAGGGAAATACCGCCGCTGCAGAAATTCCAATAGAAAACAGTAATGTCAATAATATAAGACGCATTTATTCTCTTACACCTCGTATATTTTTCGCAAATTCGCGGGCAGCACATTTTTCCGCAACTTCCTCGTAAGAAAGTGTGGTATAAGTTTCTCGCGGGGGCATAAAGCTTTCAAACGTTTTTTCAATCGTCACGGCATCGTAAACATGGGAAAATTGAGCATGCAGGAAAGAAAGACGCCGACGTGTTTTCCGCTTGTAATCTTTGAGCACGACAGAAGACCCATAGCCATCAAGAAGCATATCTATGGCAAATTCCTGGCTGTATTCTTCAACAGATTTTTTCAACTTTCGGACGACCGCCGATTTTTCTGAATCCAGCAAAATCCACTGGTCAATCGAAGCGCCACCGAGTTGGCTTTTCAATTTTCGTTCAGCATCACTAAAGTCGGTATTGTCACACATGTCATAAATAAACTTGAAAAACACGGAATCATTTTTTTCGCGGAAGGAGACTGTTTTGGAACCGTACCCCCACACGGCAGATTCAGACATAATCATTTCGTAAGCCGCCCCCTGGGAAGTCGCCAAGTCATCTTGTTTCAAAGGTCCATCAAATATTTCGGCGTAAGGACGAGCCATAACAATCCAGAAGGAGATGATAAAAATAAAGAGTGGAACAATCACAACAAGGGGAACACACAATCGATGCCAGATTTTTTTCGCACTGAACGCCCGACCAAAAAATCCACAAACAATAAAAGAGAAGATATAGGACAATATTACTGCAAATAACAATGCAAACGAGAAAACGTTTTCAAAAGCATTATCCTCGATTTTATAGACCACGAAAACATAGCCGCCCACAAGAGCACAAAAAAGTGCAATCCATAGGCCAAGCCAAAGCATTTTAAAGCGAAATTTTTTATAAAACAAGCCAAGCAAAAAACTCAGCAAATGCGGCAAAGCAATCAAGAATACAAGGAGAAAAGTTGACAACAATGTCGCAGGATGTTTGAAAACATCAAGCAAAATGTCAAGCAATTGCCAAAAGAAATTTATCATACAATTCAATATATATTTTTTAACTCATCAGAAATCCTTAGAACATCGCCCTATAACGGATTTGCTTGTCGAAGCGACGGCCTTTGAGGTCGTGATAGCCCTTGCGAGCAGGCAACACAGCATTTTCAGAGCGAACGGTGCGCGGAGTAATCGCGGTCGTACCAGAGGAACTCGAGGTAAAGTCTTTGCCGCTGGAACTGGAACTCGGGTCACCGCACGGTTCCTGATTGCAGACAATCTCCCCCGACGAATTCGCGAACACGATGTTCCTGACAATAGCTTCACCCGAAACACCGGATGCCGTCAGGTAAAAGTCCTTCACGCCGCCAAGGCTCTTGAGGTTCGAGCAATTCACCGTCGTCCAGCCGTTAGCCACCGACTTCGCGTTAGCCGCCACCAGTTCGCATTCCGAAAGAACGGTCCCGTCCTTCTTGCCGTCGCGAATGCTGAGCTTGCCACCAGTCAGATTCTTCACCTCGATCGCCACGTCCACAGACTTGATGGAATCCGTCACGACGTTCTCGAAAATCGCATAGCCGCCGTCCTTGATGGCGAATTCGTCTTTGTCGGTTAGGCGCACGCGGATGCCGTTGTCAAAGCCGTTTGCCGGAATCGTATCGCGAATCACGCGCAAGAAGTCGATACGGTCGAGTTCCGCGAAGTTGCCGTTCGGCGAGGGTTCAATCTCGATGAAATTGCCACCGCGTTTGAGCGTTGCCGGAACCATCACGACGGACTTTTCGGGAAACGTTCCCCAGGAACCCGTGGGCGGGAGCGTCACCGTCTGCGACTTGCCATTCACCGTCACCTTGTGCGTCGCGGCCGCATCGCCACCGTTTGCGTAGCGGTAACGCAGCAGATAGTCCCCTGCTTGCATGATGTTCATCGGCAGGCGAATCTTGGAGCCCGCCGTGTTGACGTACGCGAGGTATTCCCCGTTCGAAGCTGTATTGCTCCGCGTAATCGCGAGGTCGCCCGAAACTGCACGCGAGAGCACGCCATGCTCGACTTCGGCACTCAAATAACGCCCGAGGAAGGGCTGTCCCATCTCAGCCCAGTTATCCTCGGTAAACACGACATCACGGATGTGGATGTGGTTGAACTTGTCGCCATTCAAATCGTAGTAGTGATGCACAAAGCGCACGCGGTTCAAGTCTTGGAAGGCCTCCCCGCCGCCCGGGCCCACGTAGCGTCCGTAGCGTTCCAGAAGAATCGTGCCGCCACCGGTTACCATATCGTTACCTGCGCGGTCTTTATACGGACCTGTTACTTTATCAGCACGACCATAAGCAGTTTTGTAAGTTGTCTTTTCAATATCATTGCCCTGCTGGCAGCACTTGTCCCAAGCCGTAAAGAGGAAATACTTGCCCCCATGTTCAATGAGGCTCGGACCTTCTTCGGCACCCTCGCTCGCCTTGCTTGTGCGACGTGCGATGTTGTAAACCGTCTTGTCATCGCTGGCTTGGTAACCCGTCTTTGCATCCAACTTGATTAGCTGAATTCCAAGGCCGAACGAGCCGAACGCCATCCAGTAATTGCCCTGTGTGTCACGAACGACGTCGGCATCAATTGCATTGTACTTGTCCGATGCCACCGTATGGAAAACGTGGCCATGATCCGTCCAGCCGTAGTCCGAAGTTCCCGGCATAATGGATTTGGTCGATTGATAACCAATTGCAGACGTTCGCTTGCCAAAGACGGACACGCAATAATACACGCGGAATTCGCCGTTCATGTAGTAAATGTCCGGCGCCCAGATGCCTTCTGTATTTGGCGCATATTGGTAGGCCCACTGCGGGATTTTACTCACCGTTGACTTGTGATTTTGCCAATTGTAGGCGTCTTCGGAGGTCCACAGTTGCAGATTGTTGTTCGTGCTCATGAGGGCGTAACCGTCCTCGAAACGCACCATGCTCGGGTCATGACCTGGTTGCAGGTTGTCCTTCGCGTACCAATCGGCAGCGCACACCGCAGAGACGCCAAAAGCGCCGAGCACAGCGAAAGTCGCAAAATTTGCGAGCGTCGCGCGTTTCACAAGATTCCAAACATTCATTACCATACTCCTTAAAAATTCAATCTAATAAAACTTTACTGGATGGGGCATAGCCCCTACTCCTTGGCTCGGTTATAAAAATGAGTAAACTCATTTTTGCAACACTCGCCTTCTGAGTAGTCTTCGCTTCGCTCAGGATGACGGAGAGGCCGATAGTCATCTTACCAAAACCTTTGCGGTTGCACGGTCAGTGCGGACAAAGTACATTCCCGCGCGAACGGAGCGCACTTGGATTTCACGACCGTAACCACGACGCACCACAACACCATTCACATCAAGCAAAGTCCACCTCGTTTCACTTTCCAAACGAATCACGCGGGAATCCGCATCATAACGAATTTTTTTCATGGTCAGCGCATTCAACGCTCCCGCAGAACCGCGAGGAATCCCCGTTGTCTTACCATTGCCGGAATCCGGCGGAATCGAGTCCATCGGCGGTTTCACTTTCGGCAATTCCGCCTTCGCAAATTGCACTTTCTGGTTGTCCGTCCCCGTGCGAACCCACGTGATGACCGGCATGCCAACGTCCTTGGAAATGTTCAGCACATCGCCGAGGTAATCGCCATCGTAATCCGCAAACAAGAAATAGCCTTTCTTTGCCGAAGCATTTTCGATGCGGATCACGCAAGCTTTCTCGGACGTCCTCACCGTATCCAAGAGAGTCTTGGGCGGGCAATAATATTTCTTTGTCTTAAAGTTCTGCAACGTGTAATAACGTGCGGAATCTCCGCGTTCAAGAATCCAAAGCTGCGCCTCGTTCTTTTCGTCGGCAGTCTGCTGCACAACCATTCCTTCGCTATCTTCGAGAGCCAAATTGCTGTGCGAAACCGTCAAGCGGTAACCGCCCTCTTCGATAAGCGCGTTGTTGACCGGATCCACTCCATCCGTATGCTTGATTTTCTGAATTAAGCCATCGCGGTCATAATAGAGGTAGTCAATGTTCACGGAACGGCGGTACGTCCAGCCACCCGGAGAATTTGCACCGTGGTACATGAAATACCAGTGCCCTAGATACTTGAAAATCGCCTGATGGTTCGTCTCGGAATTGTCCATTTTATCGTTGATGACGCCTTTTTGTGTCCACGGTCCGTTCAGGCTCGGCGCCATGGAATAGTTCGTCGTCGAGGGGTATCCCGAAGCGTAGCTGAAGTAGTAATTTCCGCGAAAATAGTGCATCCATGGGGCTTCGAAAAAGTCCTTGATCTTGATATCTTCGGGCGTGCTCGCAAGTTCAATCATGTTTTCTTTGAGCTTCACACGGCGGCCCGCATTCCACGAGCCCCAGTACATCCAGATATCGTCTCCATCGTAGAAAATCGCAGGGTCAATGTTCAATTTCACATCGTTCGGCGTATTGTCGGTGATAAGCGCCTGCCCGATGGCGTCTTTCCACGGTCCAGACGGATGATCCGCGACAGCAACGCCAATCGCAAAGCCTTCGCTCCCGTTTTCCTTGATGGTCCCGTGATGAACGGCCACGTACCAGTAAAACTTGCCATTCCGGTATTCGCAGTGGCCCGCAAAAGCGCTTGCGTTCGCCCATTTGAACGTCTTGACGCTCAAAACCGCTCCGTAATCGTGATAATGTTCCATATCGTCGGTCACGAGCACGTGCCAGTCATTCATGATGAAGGATTTATTGTTGTTGCCCTGTGGCCCCTGTTCGTCGTGCCCCGCAAAGATAAAGAGAGAGTCGTTATGCACGAGAGCAGCCGCATCCGCGGAATAAAAAGCGGTCGTCAAGGGATTCGCCGCAAAAGCAGATTGCACCCCAAATAGGCCCAAAAGGCCCAAAAAGGCACATTCCAACGTCGTTAAAAAACCAGAACTTCTAGTTCCCATAAACATCTCCAAATCCACCAATCAACAACCGCTTTAAATATATATTTAAAAATATTAAAAGTCCACACATTTATTCATGACAATCGCATTTTTCTAAAAAAATACGCCAATTTTAAAGATTTTAACGAATTAAAAGTCAACATTTTTAGTGAAAAGTAGGCGGAAGACAGTCGGAAGCAGACAGAATGAAGTAGGAAATAGACAGTAAGAAATGGTCAGCAAACTAGGTCGCAACATTTTTCTCGTAAAGGTTATTCAAGTCCAAAGACAACAAGCATTTCGCTATACAGTACAAAACGTATCATAAAGGTTGAGCAAACTATATATCGCAAAAAAAATTCTTTTATCATAAAAAAAAATCATAGCAAACGACAAAAAAAAAATTTAGATTCCGCATTGAGGTCACCTCCAAAAATTCAATTTTAAAAATTTGGCATTCGCACAAATTTGGGGATTATTTAATCCAAATCATTCGGCCCGGTAATGGCCACATAAATGTGGTCGCAACGCCCGTCTTATATGATTAATCAAAGCAATTTTTAGAGGCTCCCTTGAATAAATTAGGAGGTAAATTTTGAAAAAATTTTTGTTGGCCGCTCTTTGCGCAGCATCAGCAGTTTACGCAGGGCCGTTTGTCACTTGGAACGGAGCGGATGGCGTCTACCAAGTTGAAACCGGACTAGGTAACGAGACTGGAACTTATGGAGTATGGTACGATTTCAATGATTCTTGGGCTTATAGCGGAAGTTCTAAAATCAGTTACAAATTTAATCCATGCTATGAATACGATCCCGAATGCATCAAACATTTCTTTGACCCAATCATAGATTACTGCGTCGGAATTTGCGGAACAGCCGTTTTAGACAAAGGATCATCTACTACAACACCTTTCGCAGGAGTCGGTTTCAATGTGGTCGGCGAAACTTCGACAACAAACACAACACCAGCCGCAGGCGATGCCTCAGCTTGGGGTGGCCTCTGTGTAACCTATACCTCTGATATCGAAATTTCACTGGAACAAGGGCTGGGCGATGCCATCGATTCCACAATGAATTACGCACTCCCCGCAGTAAAGCTCCCCGCATCCAAAACTGGCAACAAGGTCATTGTTTCATGGTCTGACTTTAAACAGCCTTCATGGTACGATGGCGCCGTTAAATTTGACGGAGAAGCAGCAGCAAAGCAACTTGTCGGAGTGCATTTTAACATTCAGGCAGAACCCGGCTATTACGAATTCAACATTTGCGCCGTAGGCCCCAAAGACGGAACATGCCCGGAAAAATGCGGAATCCCAAGTTCCGAAGTTGGAATCAAGATTGCACGCGGAGGAGTCGCCGCCATGGCAGTCCTCAACGGCCGCATGCTTGGCTTTACGGGCGTCAAATCTACCGCCACAGCCGAAGTATTGAACAGCCTCGGACAAGTCGTTGTAAAAAGCGCAATCGAAGGCGATGCCACAACGCTCAACCTCGCCCACCTCGATGCAGGAATTTA
>Ga0265299_10003307_pt1 | contig 15834 bp, 15 predicted proteins | sample AusTroGonzalo_MG_4_FD_193485 | JGI IMG/M metagenome (GOLD analysis project Ga0265299, IMG submission 193485) | Bovine rumen microbial communities from tropical cattle in Woodstock, Queensland, Australia - Gonzalo_02 | ecosystem: Host-associated > Mammals > Digestive system > Stomach > Rumen ... | reverse complement strand
CCAGAAGACTTAGATTATGATGAGTTCAGAAATCACGCTTCCGATATAGGCAAACTGAAGATGTCTGAACTCATCATAATCTAAGTCTTCTGGAGGAACACTATGTGGGAACTCTCCAGGGCCTACCACAGTAATAGTGGCACCAGGAATCATGGTGCCGTCAGGATCTTCTACATCATAAACATAGCTAAGAGGAACCTCATATACATCCAGATAAGCATCAAATGCTCCTGTAACTACACCGTTGCCATTGCTGTCCCAGCTACCCTCAGCTGTTGATGTTCCGGCTTTATCTGGATCATATGCGTAAGGCATTACATCAAAAGCGGCATTATCATCAACTTTAAGTGAGCCACCTTCTATTATATATGATGGCGGAGGTAGAGTTGTGCCGCCTATGACAGCCACAGACTCACCAGAAACTTTGATCTGGAAGTTTTCGCAAGTACCTTTTTGATTCTTAGCATTTTCTAGATTTATAAGGCCATCTAGTCCAGTATAATCCTGCGGAGGTATGCGGATATTATTCAGCCTTGTATCAACTGTTTTCTGCCACTGAGCAATCGTGTTGAATTCCCACATAGTGAAGTCACCGACAATATCGGGACCTGTTATGGTATCAACACCGATTGGTGGGAAGGAGGTATCCAACATCGGCTCAAGAATGCCAGGACCAGCTATGAATGTTTTTCCAGTTCTATTTATAACGTAGCCAATTCCACTTTCATATGTGGTAGTACCTTCGATGTATACAGGCATATCATAATAGATAAGCTCATTATCAGCTGTAGAGGATGTTTGCAGCTGTTCTTTGGGCTTTGCCTCTACATACACTTGCGCTGTATAGTCTGGCACAGAATTATATAGGTTTAAGAAGCCGTCATTTTTAGTAGCCATATTGGCTGTATAGCCAGGTTCTGTATTTAGAACAGAACCATTTACACGTGCGAATGGATCGAAATTAATTCTGCATTCAAGCTCTGGAACCTCTGGAGATTCCGCTGTACCTTCCATATCAAGAATAGGAGTAAGAGTCATGACAAAACCCTCAAAGGCTTGTGGCAACTGAGCATAGTTGTCTATAGAGCCCTTGAGCAAATTATCTGGATCGCCTATCCATGCTTTATTGCTGTAAGTAGATCCAGATGCCTCTGTTCTGATCTCTTTGGTACCAAATATATTAGTAGGTGTGGTCTTGAACATTGAAGATAAAGGATCCACGCCCCGGCATGTATATGTTTGCCCCGGAACTAAAATGTAACCGCAACCTGTACTCTTTATTCTTCTCATTCTTTAAGACCAATCTCTAGATTAAACGGTGTAATCATCTCGGCTTCTACAGGGAATGTACCTTTAAGCCAGATACTATCAGACATTCCATTCAAATTACGTGCTCCATATCCTTTTTGATCCTGGCCGAGTGCATGTATTGGATCTGTATCGTATCTTCTCAAACCGGCATCTGGAGCTCCAAATAAAAGCACACCATTCTGAAAACGACTGACATCTACGTTATGTCCAGGCTGCACAGAAATAGTCTCTGGCTGAACGGTCCACTTATATACAATAGGATCTGTTTGCAAAATAGTTCCCATATAAAGTTTAGGGGCCTTTTGCATAAAGACAACGGTATCCGGTTGCAGTTCGTAATGAACATCTGGTAACATATCTGTCAACTGGAAGTTCTCATCAACAAGAACATACGTAGATGTAGCCGGGCTACCTGCTGTCCAGATATAGGTAACAGGTGTCACATATACCTCTTCATTAGACAGTTGCGAGCATTTAGCATAAATGCGAAGTTCATCTATTCCGGCCACTGTATCTGTATAACGTACCAGCCAAGTTTGTATATAATTTCCATTTTTATACTTCGATATAATATTTGAAGCTGGCAAGACAAAAACAGCTCTGACATCTTTTATATGTGCAAACCAATCAGGCCGATTTTCTATCGGCATGAAAGGGTGACAAATATACATATCTTTTAAGGACTCAAGCATCTAATACCCCCTTAAAAGTTACACTTCCTTGCTCTTTTATCACTCGCAAATTAGACAGTGTTTTAGCTTTGAAAATAATGCTACTATCTGCGCAACAATAAGTTGTACCATTTACAGCTACCATGCACAGCCCATTTTGGGGGGCTTCGCTCTGTATAGTGTCAACTGTATTAGAAAGCGATATACTAATACCATCTGGAGCAGGGACAGTTGGGATGACACAGGATGCAGTGCTGCCTATTACTAGATGCACATCTCCTGTATCTGTTTCTAACACAACATTTTGACTGTTAAGTTCAAATACACGACCCTTTCCTTCAAGCATAGATACATGGCATTGAGGAATAAAAACAAAAGCGTTAGCAGGAAAGAAATAAGCAGTAGTATTGGTATCTATTACATGTCTTATAATTGCCATAACCTCTTGAGTACAGGCAATGTGTCCAGCTATAACACCATTCATATTAAATAGCAGACTGGAAATATAAGAAGTATTGGGCTCTGTTGTTGCATATGTCTGCCAATAAGCTCTGATAGTCCCTGAGCTATCACATATAAAGACTCTTCCATCAGGTTGTATGCTATGAAATCTGAAAGGCACACGAGAGATACCTTCAACATATATCTTTAAAGACAGAAAGCCACCAGAAGGTATCAAATTGCCAGCCATATCCAATGTGCTATCATATGTGAATGGAGCTTTGGATACCTGGACACTATCTGCACGATCTATATTAGAGTGTTGTAACATCTTCGTCCTTTGGATAGCAGTTCGGGAAATCGTTTGTACCTATTACTTCTATAATAACAGGATCCGTAGAAGGTGTAACTGTACTCCCCTCTATAAAACACCTAAGGTCTGTACTGCCAGAGCACTCGAAGTCCACTATACCAGGCTGGCCTGTTATATTTAATATCGGATACGGATTCTCTGTATTGCCTTCTACTGTATATCCATTTATAGCCGTTATCTGCTGTCTATACACAAAAGGTATCTCGACAAGATTAGCATCATTTGCATCTAACGTTTCATATATGCCTATATTATTGCCATCTCTCTGCAGTCTTAGCAGACCATTTGCAGATATGGCTATTTTCTGTTTTGTGTTAAATTCTGTAGACTTTACAAGCATCTTTGTATGGTAACCATATACGGATGCTGGCATATAAGTAACACAGCTCGGATCTAGATAGAATTTGCCAGTATAGCTTCCAACAGCGCTTTCTGGGATATGCCCAAGTTGAATATAGCCTGTGCTTGCAGTCCAACTTAAATTAGGTGCCGTTGTTGATACCACATACGCATAGAAGACTTGTAGCTCATAAATAGGCAAAAAGGAGTTGGTTTCCTCAGTAGTCGTATCGTCTGTAACTTCTTCATTGTTTCTGTAGTATACGTATCTAAGCGTTTCTGGTGTCCAGTAATCCTCGTATACGGCATCATCAACATAATCAGCATAACCAGGAATATATACATAGTATCCATCTGTAGTGGCATAAAACATGCCAAGAAGCTCAGGTTGTCCTAGGGTGGTTTCTCTGCAAATAGCCACATTAACAGAAGTCGTTGTTATCTGCACATTAGAAGCATATATACGATTCGTGCCATTTATTTCTTCATTATCCGGTATTTTTATACACAGCCCCATACCGGTAATTACAGACATAGGGAAAGGCAACGAGCCCAATCCATAAAATGGATAGGGCATGTTTTGATTGTCATTTAAGTATGTATATAGCATCAGCTAGTTTCCCCGTTGCTTGTAGTTGTTGTATTGGAACTCGTATTTTCTGGAGGCTCTTCCGGTAAAATATCTGTATTCTGTAGAATAGATCCGAAATAGCTACGTATACCGTTTGCACGATACATGTAGTTCTCAATATCCGGCTCTCTTTCCTGCCATTCGCCATCAACCAGTTCTTTTACTTTCCATTCTATATCTATCTTCCACAGGATTTTAAAAGGAACCGAAGTAGTTGGAACGGTTTTTGCAGAAAGATAGTCTGCTTCTGTGGGCTCACCCGGCATATCCGCAGATGGTTTTATATTTGTGGTCCAGTCAGATATGCCAAAATCATAAGTAACTACACCAGTTTCTGTATTTGTGTGTCCACTGATGGTTGTGGTTGTGCCGCCGCGAATGTTAATAGGTTCACCATCCCGCCACGCCTGATAATAGATAAAAGGCAAAAACTTCACACAGACCACATAAGTACCTGCTGCTTTTGCATCTATTTCTCCAGTCGTAGCAGTCTTTTTAGACGCATATAAATAATCGTCTGGATCAGCTGGGTCCGCTGTGCTTATGGTGCAGCCAGATATAGGAAGTGCGATATTGGGTGGATCCTGCTTCACTGTGGGCTCGAATCTGACAATATTTGACTTCTCCGGCACAAAAACACTTATAGGGTAATCAGATGGAATTTCTCTAGGCTGGTTCGGTTGATTGTCCTTGAGTATGCCATATGCACTTACATGTATAGTGCAGCAAATCTTCTGCTCGCAAGCACAGCTGGTTAGTGCTCGCTTTGTCTGGACGACAAAGCCAGTAGTCTCCTCTGGAGCTACCTCTATAATTGTACTGGCATTGTTGCGGCTTACTATGTAATTCCACATATGCACAGTAGTTATGTATTGCTGAAGTAGCTGCAAGCCACGCATATTCATGTAACCGTCATCAAACTCTATACCAGTGTTACACTGCGGCATTTTATCTGGGCCGGTTATTCTGTATTGTGATAATAGAGCAGTACGTGTAGCCACTTCGTCTTTAGTACCAGCTGTTAAATACAGATTGACATCTTTTAATGTGTTCAACCACATTTTAAGGTTCTCTACTTCGTACTTGAGTCTGTAGATACTTTCGCACTTTGTGCAGGAAGGACACAAATCTACTATACTTATACCAGTTCTACTTTCGAGAATATCCCAGCTATCGCACTCTGAGCCATCTATGAAGAACTCTCCATCTTGTGTTGGAGCAACACCATTGATGGTCTTTATATATTGCAACTCATCTGGAAGATCTATAGAGATTTCTGGCGAAATTGTTACAGAATTATAAAGGGGCTTTAGCGCACATCCTATAGCCAAGCTACCAGCTGTGCCGCCAGCTACTATAGCATCATTTGTACTATTAGTTACAGCCGATAACCCGATAGTAGTACCAGTGAAGTTGAACACAGGCTTTGTACCGAGTTTGGTGACCGTAGAGCCCGTTTCGATACTTATAATCATTATTACCTCCTGGATGCTATCAGCGCCGAGAGTCTAGCCTGCATGGAGTTAACTTTTGTAGCCAGATCGGTATAGTAGTTATTCAGTACCTCTTTGGCATTTGTTAAATCTGTTAATGCTCTGATAATCTCTTCCGAGTCTGCTCCATCTTGATCGCAACAAGGTTTGGCGCAAGGATTGCTTATAGATATACCGCTTTGCTGCTTATCCAGCAATGTGCAATCCTGCCCAACAATCTGAAAATCACCGGTATCATCTGGCTTTACACCATTAATACTCTTTATAGCGTTTCCCACGATTTGCTGCAATGCAGAATTCACTTTTTCTATGACAAAATCCGGATCTATTACGATATTTACATTATTCTTGTCTAGAATCTCTGCCTTCAACGCGGAATCCAGGTGTAGAGTAACATCATCTGTAAAGACTTGATTTGTACCGTGTGTATCAGTTAAGCGTAATGATTGTAATGCTGCTTCTTTGTCTTCTACATATACGCAAGTCTGCATAATAGCAGCGTTTTCGTAATAGAACTTCATGGCACCAATATTAGACATATCAGCACAAGAGCCTATGTATAAGGTTCCTCTAATATTACGAAGAGCCTCATATCCTGCTGGAATACCGTAAGTATAGGATGGTGATATAGGAGCCACTTCTGCTGTTATAGCAGAGATCTTGACAAGATGCGAACCATCCAAATCAGCACCAGTATATTGTAGATTCAACGGTATAGCTGCAGAGACAGCACAGTCGAATCCCTGTCTAGCATTTGAATTTTCTGGATCAGAAATCATATAACCGATAGTTACTTGTATAGATGACGCATTTCTGACCACAGATGAGATGAAGAATCTAGCGCTGTCAATACCTTCCACAAATGGAACTATTAACTGTAAATCAAGCAGAAATGATGATGGTAAGTATGCGCCAGTGGTTGATTTAACAACCATGCTATCCACCAGGGGATAGTTCCTGTGCATATTACCATTTAGCCATTCAAGGCTATTTGACAGGCTATATGTACTCATCAAATATGTCCTCCAACAGCGGATTCGATGTTAACCTGAATCTTGTTGCCTGTTAACATGGTACCAACTTTTTGCAGATATCTAGCATTAGTAAGGAATGCTGTAGTATCTGATACCGCCGTTAATGTTCCATCAGTATTTATATATAGAGATTGTCCTGGCTGCGCGTTAGCAACTACTGCTGTCATCGTGCCAGTTATCATATAAGTCAGACTCTCGTTCTCGTGCGCTGTTTCCATGGCTATACCAACACACATATTAGTTGTGTCGAGTAGGCTATTATGGATATTCTTACAAACAATTAACTTGCCATCATATATCATTACAGCTTGTCCAGCATTAATTACATCATCGCCGACAACCATTGTCTGTGTAATAGAGTTACTCGTATCTTCCCCCGGATCAATATTGTTATTGATAACAGAAAGCTTGAAGCCCGTACGCAGCAATTGTACAGCCTCATTCATAGCGACCGGTAGCGCAACGGTGGCAACCAGTAAACCATTGCCACTAACAACACAATCATTAATAAGTACCTCACCATAACGAAGAGCTGTATCGGATGTTCCAGCAAAAATTCTAAGATTTTCTGTATACTCTGTCAAATCAGTGCTGGTCTCTGTATCTACTGTAGGATCCGGTATGAAGCTAGCAGTGACTTGGAAGTTTACAGAAGAAGAACCCAGCTTCATAGCCCATACATAAAGACTACATGGAGATGTAATTCCCTGAATAGGCATCACCATCACGAACTGGCAATCTGTACGTTTGGCAGGGAATGTTATATATTGTAAAGAACCATCACTGATTAGCGTAGTGCCATTATGGTTGATACTATAGGCATCCATCAGGCCGCCAATCATAGCAGCCGTTGATATGTAGGCACCGCCATCTAGCGATCTTACAACACTTATGCCAGGTCCAGCAGATATATCTGTAACAACAGGTGTGTAATTCAGCTTGTTGCCGTCTATAGATGCAATCGCATACGAGCCTTTAATTACAGCACCGTTGACGAAATCATTTGCCGTGATAGAAATCAAACCATTAGTATTAACAACGGTCAGCGAATCACTGGTGCTTTCTACACCACGAACCACTGCGGTATCGTACGCAAATGGATAATGATTGAAAATAGTTACTTCGCCAGCTGCTGGCTGATCCGAGTCACAATACCAGAGATAATTATCTTTTATCACGAACGGAGTAGCAACTGTAGAACCTTCTATGGTATTTTGCAAGACACCGTTACGGAACACCGCAGTAGTTTCACCTATAGCACCAAGACCATAATCCCATGCACCGCCATAAACATACTGTGCACCAGTCGGTGCAGCTATAACACGACCATTTACAGTGCTACCATTTATGGTGCTTGCCAGTACCCACGGATCATTAAGTAGCTGTGAGGCATGGTAATGATTATCATGCGCCATATAGAAAATACTAAGACTGAACTTACCATCTCCATAGTAAGATAGCACAGGCTGCCTTAAGTGGCCATATGTGTCCATAGTGGCTTTACCCGGTGTAACTGGAGATAGATAATATGTGCCGGCAGGACGTGGAGACGTTTCATTTTCTAGGCAGGTTTGTGCCAAATCAAAATCTTCCCAGTAGCCGCCACACAGCAACGTACCAGTTATACTATCACCACCAGCACTATCTAGCCCGATGACTAGTCCTTCAACACGTGCTTGAGGTGCCTCGATAGTATTACCAGAAGCCGTTGTTTCAGCTAGTGTTAGTGCCTGGGCTCTATCGAAGCGGGCGTTAGCCACATCGTAATAAACCAAAGAGCCTATAAAAACGCCCTCAGCCAGTGGCACATGCTGGCGAAGAATCGCACTTTTTGTATTCAATTCTTCGATACGCAGAGATAGATCGTTTAGCGCGCTATTAGCCTCGTCTATCCGAGAATCCAACATATCAACTGCAGCGTTTGCTGTAGCAGGAGTAACACCACCAGGAGTGTTGAGCTTTTTTATGTTATATGTGATGATAGGTTGTGACATCTCAATCTCCTATACTGATACCTACGCTTACAACAACATGAGTACCAGGAATTACTTTTATTTGATTCTTTAAAATAGCAGAGTAAACAAACAGATCTTTATTTCTATCGTGCTCATCTAGATGCACCAGAGTGGCCGTAGTTAGGATGGTATCACCTGTAATAGGTGCTCCTATGAGATCTTCTGACGTTAGCATACCGGAATATACTATCTTTCCGTCATCTTGCAATTGGGCAGATGTTATCGGTACACGAGCATAGCCTTTGCCATCCTGCCGTGAAAGGCCAGAAAAGAACGCAGGATCAGACTTTGGCGCTATATTTTCTGTGGCGACACCATATGTGATATACATACCGTTTATTGGAATATGTATACCGCACAGGTTACTGGCTATTACGTGTTTACCATCTTTTAATAGATTCATAATATCACTCTTGCTTCTGCTGCTTCTCGCTTGATTGTTAGTGTCTCGGTTACTGCAACAGCCATCATAGCAGCATCTGCAGCAAATACCGCTGATATTAATGTATCTTCGTTGTTGCTATCTGTGCTGGCTGCTACATAAACATTCAACATACCTGCAGCACAGCTGCTTTTCCGTATACAAGCTATAGCAGCCGCGAGATAATCCAAGCTATCAGCAACAACCCTAATTGTAACAGCACGGCCACGACGTAATGTTTTAACAACGAATTCGTATGGATTAACTCGCGGATAAGGGACTTGAATATAGAGAACTGTTTCATCCTTATAAAGTTCTACACACTTGGCACGATAGGCGTTTACAGTTATCTCGTCGCCACGCAGCGGTAATACGATAGTTCTATCTGCACCAGGGCTTAAATAGGTATCTGTTTCTTCATTTATTGCTGTGAGCGCGCCGACATCAGTCATAACTTTAATTCCCGGAACTTCTGATATGGTAACCGCATCTGTACCTTTATACATAGATAACGAGCCGAATAGTACATCTCCAACAGATACTGATACAGATTCATTTTCACCAGGCTGTATATTGCATGGTGCTTTAGAATAATATACTTTATCACCAACTTGTATGCAGTGATAGTTTTGCTCATCCCATATATTATCTAATGTCACTGTTCCTTCTGATTCACTTATAACCGAGCCGGTGGCTTTACCTAGTAGCTGCTTAGTGTTATAGAAAGTAGCACCATTGGTATGTATATCCCAGGCAACATCGCTGCAGGCGTTTAGCCACTGCGATTCAAAACCAGTTACAGGATCACATACCTTGGTAGTTTGTAGCGCATATCCGAAAAGACGATAATAGAGATGTAAATTACCATCGCTATCGGTTTCTTTCACGACATCTAAATCTAATGAGGCTGGGTTGACATAAAATAAGAATTTGCCATCTTTATAGTCGTAGTCGCTACCTTTTATTAGAATCTTTGAATATTTATAAACATGATCCATCATATAATCAGGAACATCTATAATCGTTTTACTGGGAGCTATCCAGCCCATGCCATCCTCATCTGATTGGCTCTCATAATCATGTTCATAAAACAATGTAGCAGATCCGGAATCCCACAGAGTCTGCCAAGGATACCATTCTCTTGATACAGCAGTAGTTTCTATAAGAACGACAAAAGGAAGCCCAGATTGCTCGACTGTCAGATCAGCAGCAATCAAACCGTTACGCCAGTTAAGATACTGATTTTCAGTAAGTTGGCTATATAAAGACATAAGATATTCTACGCCCAGTAGAAAATCTACGTCTTTGAATAAATCTCCCCAAAAGCGCCCAAGGAGTCGTTTTATAGATCGAAGCCAATTCATAGGACATTCAGCCTCACGTTATCAGCACAGCAGCTAAAGAAACAAAGCTGATATCCCCAATAAGTCGCATTAGCTGACTTGGTTGTATCTAGAACACCGGCAGTGCTATAGAATGTATCTATATGCCCATCAGTAGTATACATATCAGCAGACATTGTACACGGAAGTCTAAGATCCACATTTGGAAACTTAGAGAGGACAGCAACCCGTATATCGGAAAAGTTTATTATACCTACACCAACGTTTGTGCCATTAACATAGTCAGCAACGGCTTGTTTGATACCCTGTAAATCGTCAGCTGTGAGCTCATCTGCCGACTGCACGTTAAAGTCCAGATGTAGTGGCATTGGAATAGCGGCTTTTATTTTTATATCCTGACCGATAAAATGCTCTGTATCCTTGTCCATAAATGTCTGTAAATCATCAATCGCAGGCATATATACAAGATTCAGTGTTACAGATACCTCGTCATCCTCTAGAGTCAAACCTTCTTCTGTGAAGTCAACTATAGCTGTCTGATTGTTGGATAATCTGGCACCCTCTGGACTTATAGTCAAATCGTTAGAACCGTATGTAACAGAGAATGCACCAACTAACTTACCACCAGCTACCACAGATGCTACGGTTATGAAACCGGGGCACACACTGCTATCAATCTGACAGGAACAAGTATATTTATTGCCACTTACCGTCGGAGTAATCGACATAGTAACAGCTTTTACACATGCTTGATTACATGTTTTTACATGGCAGTCAACATAACCGCCGGGGTTCACATTAACGCTGTTGTGTCTCGCACGGAATAGTGGTTTATCCTCACCAGCAACAACAGACAAGCCGTCTACCACCACCGGAGCTTTCGCAAGTTTCTTTTTGATGCCGTAATATGTTCCAATACCGGCTTCTGCTGTGTTATATTCTGCACGCTGCATAAGATGGGCATCGGTCTCGGCAGAATAACCACCAGTCAGTGGAGAAGTTAATTCCAGGCTATACAAAGTAGGACAACTGAAATTAGCATAAACCACAGAACCCAGCGGTTTCTCCACAGAGCCAACATTGACGGCTACTACAGGTATGTTAGCTAGATAATAGTCACCAAATGGTATAGCTCTTATATAGACGAGCGTATCTGTATCCGTTCTACTATCTATATCGTTTGTGACATAGTATTGAACCGGTGTACAAACCGGAACCCCATCGACAGTAAATCTAGCTCCGGATGCTATGCGCAAAGTCGGATCTGTCAAGGTCAACGTTATTATACATCTGGATCTCGCGCCAGGAAGACGCGTTACGAAGTAATTAGAAGCAACAGCATCAGCCACTTCGTTTTGAGTCAACAACGATGTCTTCAGATAAGCAACGCTATATTGCTTGATGTCGCGTTTGATATTATCAGTGATCCAAGATAATAGATAAGCAGCAGGTCGTATAATAAGCTCGCGAATCACAGAGCCTGTTTTAGTTAGCAAGTTAGAATCGGCTTGCGATAGCACATCAATAGCGACCTGCTCGGCATTATCGAAAGAGGTCTTTGTAGGTTCTATATAATCAGCCATTTAACAATCCTTGTATTGTTGTACCATCTGTTAGTTTAAGTGTGCAATACATCTTACCATCCACAGTTTTACCTGTAAATGATGAGATCAGGCGTCTATCTTCGTCATCTAGCATACTCAGCGCTGTCTGACAACCGAGTGCCAGATATGTATCCATAATAGAGTCCACCGGTATATTGCTACCATCCAGGAACTTTAATAAAGTCTGACCTCCATCACTATTTCGGAATCCAGTACGAGGATCAGATAATAGCATAGTGTAAAGACGCTGCAACAACAATAAACCGGTATCTTCGGACGAGGTTATGATAGAAAAGTTAACTTCACCAGGCTTATCTGGTATCATCAAAATATCCTTAGCCATTAACGTCCTCCTGAATCTTTCGCTCTAGTTTCAACTTGCGCTGATACATGGTTCTGTACATACCAAGCAATAAACACTTATGCGATGCCTTAGCTATGTTTATGTCACGGCGTGCTCTATTCGATTCATGAATCAATCTGGCAGCAGCAGCGACTTCAGTTGATGCGTTTTTGGCTAGCGCGTCATTTATCTCTGTTAACTGTTGTCCTTCTGCGGCGGCGCGGTCTAAATCCTCTGCTGTAATTTTAGCAGTTGGCGTCTCGGATATACCTGCAGGTTTTAAAAAAGCGTTTATAGCGTCGAGCTCATATCGCGTTGCTTCTATTAAAAATTTATCCGATGATTTCATACGAGTCCTCTTACTTCGGATAACTTTTCTAGAATTTTAGCGCGACGCTGGCTTACAGCCGCTGGAGTTATATGCAGTTTTTTAGCTATATCTTGATTTGATAACTCTGGCATTCCATGCGCACCAGTAGACCACTCCATGATCTTCTGATCTATCGGACCAACAGAACGATATACATATTCGAAGAAATCCTGTTCTGTCAGATCCGATTTAAAGAACGTGGTATTATTAGTCTCAGGATTTATAGTTGACGTTTCAGATGTCACCTTATTTCCATCCAGGATTTTATTTACTTTCTTCAAGCTGTATCCAGTTCTGTCTGCGAGCTCTAAATCAGAGGGTTCACGGTCGAATGTATCTATAAATTCCTGGCGCACCTGTTGAAGATATCTATATTCTGATGCAGCCTGTTCCGAGATAGGTATTATATTCTGGCGTCTATTTGCATATCTATTCAGACGCTTAAGACCATGGAAAACATATGTACTGGGATCCGTACCCTTATCTGGGTCGTAGGAACGCAAAGCAGCCAGAGTCAGATTAGCAGCCTTAACAGCTAAATCTTTTTGTCTTCCGGGAGCATATGAGGTCATAGCCGAATTTATAGTCGGTTTCATTTTTTGTAGAAGAAATGCCGTATCCTCTGGCGTAGGATTCTTCTGCCAGCGTAGCACGACATCTTTTACAGACATCTCTTTTGCTGGAACTTGTTGTGTAGCAGGTTGTTCCAGAGCTTGCAGTTGTTTCTGCTGCTCCTCAGAAGGCTTAGGAAGGTTCTGAGTTATTGTCTCAAATATGGTTGGCATTTTTAGTCCTTACTTTGCAAGAATAGAGACGTACAGTGGACACTCTATAGAAGGTTCATCTTTATCATACGGACGAACTCTGGATAAGAACATAGTATATCTACAATTTGCTGATAATCCAGCTGAGTAATCGAATTGAATGCCCTCAAGCATTCCACGCATAGCCAAATGCGAGTCTGACTTCTCTTTAGGTACTATATCTATAACTTCGCCTATGTGTTCCTCAAATATGAAGCCATCTGGACCATTACCGAAACGAAGGTCAGGAAGCAGCGACAACTGGGCGGTAGCAGACGCGCCATGTATATGTGTATATAATGCCTTAGCCACCAAATCGGCTATACGCTCACCGGCATTATAATCTTTTATTATTGGATTATCTTTGTTGTCTGGATCTTTCTCTTTATCCCACTGCGTTTGATTCTCTATAGTCTCCTGCATTAATGTGTCTTTATCTTTTACATCATTAACAATGAGACTGGTACGCAACCAATCAGGTGCTGGATATTCTTTCCATTTATAATGCATCATATTCTGCGCCAATTGTTTACGCAACGGATACTCGACGCTGCTTGGGCTAAATCTAAGCTTTATCCACTGTGCCATTTGTGGATCCAGAGAAAACGCGCCAACCAAAGAAGATATAGGATCACCAGCGACTTCTTTTGTGGCACCGAATTCGATAGCTGGCGTGAAGTCAGCAACAAATACCTCCGGGTCGTTGATGTGCGCCAACGGATTGAAAGCAGAACTCATCTCGGCGATATCTGAGAAATAGATTTTAGAAGTCTCTTTATTATCCCATGCCAGAGATGGGCGTATAAGCAATACGAAATCATCTAAATCCCATGTCGGTACCAAGTTCAGCATATAATCAGTAGACTTCAAGGTGCTGATTATAGTGTCTAATATGGAGCCAGATTTTAGTCCTGCGAGCAAATAACGACATAGAGACTTATTAAACTCGTCATCTGCGTTCTCATTTGCCAGATTTAAATCTTTATAATTTAGAACATAATATGACTGTATATAATCACCGACTTTTAATATGCTTCCAAGCTCACCCTCGTTAATAGGATCATTTACATTGAGCGCACGAGTTGTCAGCATAGCTATACCATCGACAATTGCTGCTATCTTAGCGGCGATATCTTTATAGGCTATTTTCTCTGACATGAAGTCGTTTAGATCCAGATCTGTCAATGACGATATATTTTCCATGCCGAAAGATGATACAGCCTCATTTCCCTCTGGTACGTCGTTAGGAGACCCTAGAATCTTGTTGACTATATCGGCAGCACAACGATTGCTATATGCTGTGAATGGCTGGCAATACAATTTACAGGCAGCATTCATACATTCAACGCGGACTGCCCTAGTTGTCATACTACCAGCTTTATATACTAATGATGCAGCAACCACACAGCCTTTAAATATACACATAGATTTGCCATGTAAATTCTCATATATAGCACAATCTATGAAATCCGTCGAGTGCCCCATGGTTTTGGCGACTGTTTCTAATAGATCTTCTGCGTTGTTATCCGTCGAGTTCTCGTCGGTTCCATTCAAAATAGATGTGCCGCAGCCTATAACAACGGTAGCTGTAGGTACTGCATTTAACCGCATGAGTAGCGACAAAGAGGAGCAAACATATGTCTTTGCTCCGGTCGGCAGCTTAGCCTCAAATAAAATTGTACCTACTTCTGTAGTATATAAAGTCTGCATCAACTGACCTCTCTCAACAGTTGCAAGCACGCAGCACCCATTATATCAAACCAGGAATTAGAGTCTAAACGATCAGATATATCAGTTGCTAGATACGTTAGTAGACTTTTATATTCTGAGGCAGGCTTTATCAAATCCTGCATACCATAGTCGGTATTAGAATGCACAGCATCCGGATCTCGCTCTACAGGGAAATAGGTGTTATTAGGATCTAATTTCTTTATCTCTGCACCGTATTGCGTTAGCAACACCGCATTACAAAGCACAGAGGCATAGAGAGCCAACCGTGCTACCGGAACATCCAATGTAATCAGACTGATTAACTGGCGAGCGCGCTCATTAGTTGTTATATTCTCTGTACGTTTGGCATACCAGGAATATTCTGAAGGTATCGTGTTATTTTGTAACAAAAGGCTGTATAGTTTGTTCATAATTACTTCCTGGCTGTATAATCTCGCTCAACACCTATCAATTGCATCGTATAGTTATATACGAAATTACTCAGACCATCATTTGTTGACTGATTTTGCGCATCTAACCCTACTATAACACATCTAAAACAGACTGGTGCCACTCTGGCACCTTTAGATATAGAGATGTCTACGCGCTTATGTACATTAGAACTCAACTTATATTCTTTGTAAAAATCTAGAATTTGTTGTTTGGTTACGTCGTCCCCGCCAAGCATGCAGCCATTCAGATTAAAAAAGCTCATGCCTTTCAATGTTATCTTGGTAGGAGTATCACCAAAAGTAGCAACCAGAAAATCGCTATCCAGTGATTTGGTTACACTAAAATCAGTCAGTTGCTGAATGGTCACGCCTGTTACTGGCGCTGTGGCTAGTAATACATCAGTATCACTATCCGCAGGTGATATAACTATAAAGGCATTATACTTTGTCTGGGAGGAATTTATAAAAGTATTTACAGAT
>Ga0265299_10003305_pt1 | contig 15835 bp, 14 predicted proteins | sample AusTroGonzalo_MG_4_FD_193485 | JGI IMG/M metagenome (GOLD analysis project Ga0265299, IMG submission 193485) | Bovine rumen microbial communities from tropical cattle in Woodstock, Queensland, Australia - Gonzalo_02 | ecosystem: Host-associated > Mammals > Digestive system > Stomach > Rumen ... | reverse complement strand
TCTTATTCTGGTAATCGAGGTGATGGATCACATCATTTTCACTGATGCGAACTACTATTCGATGCGCGAAGCCGGTGATTTATGGGTTTGAATGGGTGGGTTCAGATGGTTTAAATGGGTGATTTTGGACAAATGGGGGTTAAAAAATAGCCAAATTGTCCAAAATTTGGACAAATACCCCCTAAAATTGCCCCTAATTGTCCAAACAGAACAAAACCGGAGGTTAAATGGATAAACTTCACATCATAAACACGCTCATTGAAGCCCGCAATGACTTGGAAATAGCCAAAAAACGGTTGGATATCTTGATTAGCAAAGGTACTAAGTCACAAATCAAAATGAAAAGAATCAAAGGTAGCATCTATGTCTACAAACGCACTGATTCTTCTCAGACCAACGGAACCTATATCAAGAAAGACAATGCAAAGGAGATACGTCCGCTTATTCAGAAACTCTACAACATCAGACTGAAAGAAGCTGTTGAGGAAGAGAAGAAACAGATAGAAACATGTATCGCAATTCTAAGAGAAACCGATACCAGTCAGACAGCAGTACTTAAAAGTATTCCTTCAGAAATGCACAGGTACATAAACACAGATGTCTTCAACGATAAGGATGCAGTGGAGGAGTGGAGGCGTGAGGTTTATATGGGAAACAATCCGATAAGGTTCGAAAAAGCGTTCAAGACCTCAAACGGTGATATGGTCAGATCCAAGTCGGAGTTGATTATTGCGGAAACGCTGAAGGATTTCAAAGTTCCCTATATCTTACATGACGGGATACGGAAAAACAAATATCTATCCTGATTTCACATGTTTCAACAGGAGAACGGGCAAAACGTATTACTGGGAACATCTTGGAATGATGGACGATGCAGAATACACATCAAAGAACATCAGGAGGGTAATGGAATTTGCCCGGGAAGGAGTATTTCCCGGATCGGAACTGATACTGTCATTTGAGACGACAGATGTGCCACTAAGGACAGATTATATTCGTGCGGTGATAAAGAAGTTTCTCTTATAGCTCGATGCTTCCGTAGAGGGTGATTTCAAGCTGGTTGGCAATGGTGTCAAAACCCTTGAGGTAGGCGAACTGAACACCTACGCCAAGCCAGTTTCTGAGTCTTCCCCTTGCACCGCCTTGTGCGACAATGCCCCATCCGTGGCTGAAGTCGGTGAGTGAGATGATATCCCAGATAAGGTATCTGGCACCAACGCCTCCATAGACTTCAAAAGACTTCCTGATGTAAGCACGGATTACGAGCAGGCCGGAAATGCCAAGTTTCTTTGAGTCCTCGCCTTTGAAACCGTTAAGAGAAACTTCGGCTTTGATTCCTGCATTGACCTTTGAAAAACTTGCAGGGGTGAAGGTAACAGCACCGAAGACTCCGAAAGTCTTGGTTTTGTTGTCGTCAGAACCCATTATTACTCCCGCACCTGCGTCGAGGTTGAACACAGCAGTGGTTGTGCGTGTGACATGAACATCACCCTCCTTGGCAAAGGAGGGGATGATGATAATGCAGAAAAGTACAAAGGCCAGAAAGGCTCTCTTCATTTTATTTCTCCCAGAGTTTTTCGGGATAGATACCCTGCTGAGTCTTCAGTGCAAGGTTCTGCTTGACGGTTTCGCGGTCCTCGCGGTATGTCATTCCGAACCATCTGTCAGGGCTAGAGAAGACCTTGAGAGTGCCGTTGCCTGTGCTGACAATTTCGCCGGCGCAGTTGGGAAGCAGACACTCTGCCTTGGGTTCGGCTGCATTCTTTTCAATGAAGCGGTCCCAGTAGAGGTTCATGTACTCAAATGCTCTGGGAGTGAAGCCGAAGAAGTTCATTGAAACTACCTCGTCTCCTGTGAGCCAGTTGTCGCCCTCGGGCATGTGGGAAACAATCTTGTCACCATCTGCGAATTCAATCTTTGTGTTCTCAACCATGCTGACGAGAAGGCCATTGGAATCAACCTTGCACAGTCCGCGTGAAACAGAACCCATGGGGCTCATTGTGTTCTTCAGAATGTAGCCTACCATGGCATGGGTTGTGTCGGAATTTGTAAGGCCTGAAAGGTAGCCGCTGAGAATTCCGTAGGCCTGTGAGCCGTAGTAGTCGTCAGCATTGATGATGGTGAAGGGTGTGTTGACGGCCCTTTCTGCACAGAGAACTGCGTGGACTGTTCCCCACGGTTTCTCCCTGTTGGCGGCAAGCTGTTTCTGTTTTTCTGTAAGCAGGCTTTCACGTGTCTGGAAGACATAGTCTGCATCCATGTTGCGGGCAATACGGTCAAAGAGGCGTTCTCTGAAGTCCTTCTCAATATCGGGTCTGATTATGAAGACAACCTTGCCATAGCCGTTCCTCTTTGCATCGTAGCAGCTGTAGTCTAGAAGAGTTTCTCCATGAGCTCCGACGGGATCAATCTGCTTGATTCCTCCGTATCTTGAACCCATTCCTGCGGCAAGTACCAATAGTGTCGGTTTCATAATTTCAATAATCTCCTTAATAGGTTTGTACGGCAGGGTACACCGGGAATCGAACCCGGATCGCAACCTCCGGAGGGTTGTGCGTTATCCATTACGCTATGTACCCGTCCTGTTAATTATCTTTCCTGGTCACCTTTCTGACAAGGTGTGCATGGTGCACTTTTTTAGGTGTTACAGGCTTGTGCTTTATCAGATAACAGGTGTGGATTCTGCTGTTTCTGGCAAAGTCTTCGCCTATGGTCTGTGCGGTAATGTCCTGGACGTCGAAATCCTCCCACAGTTCACCGTAAAGTTTGAATTTTGTGAAGTTGGTGGAGAAGATCAGTGTACCGCCGGGAGACAGGTGCTTCATGCATGAACGGATCAGGTAACCGTGGTCACGCTGAACATCAAATGAAGATCTGCTCTTGCTGTTTGAGAATGTTGGTGGATCACAGAAAATGAGGTCAAACGTATCCCTGTTTCCGCGCAGCCACTCAATGCAGTCGCTTCTGTAGTAGAAGTGGTTCATTGTGTCAAAGCCGTTCAGACGCATGTTTCTTGAAGCCCAGTCAAGGTAGGTTGAACTTGCATCAACACTGACTGTTGAAAGGGCTCCGCCTGCTGCTGCATAAACAGTTGCACTTGCGGTGTAGCAGAACAGGTTGAGGAACCTCTTGTTTTCGCTCATCTGCTCAATCATCTTACGAACCGGGCGGTGGTCCAGGAAGATTCCCGTATCAAGGTAGTCCTGGAAGTTGACTATGAAGCGGTGACCGTTTTCCCAGACAACGTAGAAGTGTGAATCAGACGGGGTGGAGTGCTTTGTATACTGCTTTGCACCTTTCTGGATTTCACGGCGCTTAACGTAGATGTTCTCGTAGTCAACGCCTGTAATTCTCTCGGTTGCGAGAACCAGTTCCTCGAGGCGCCTTGATGCATCCTCCTCTTTGATTGTTGCAGGCGGTGCATACTCCTGGAGGCTGATCCATTTTCCTTCATAGACATCTATTGCAGCGCTGTATTCGGGCATGTCGGCATCGTACAGCCTATAGCATGTCACGCCTTCCTGCTGCATCTTCTTTCCTATGGAAGCCATGTTTTTTGTAAGGCGGTTTGCAGCCATCTGGGCTCCCGGGGTAAGCGGTGCGGAAAGGCGGGCCTCACGCTTCTGGCGGGCCTTTTCGGTAAGGGCTGCGCGCTCCTCTTCGTTGAAGACGTAGTAGTGCGCAAGTTGGCACTCAAGGCCGCCGTTCATCAGGATATTTGTTCTCTCGGGTTTCAGCTCAATGCATCCGAGAAGCTTCGGGTCGGCGCAGATGATGCTTATGTTCCAGCCTCCGAACCTGTCGTAGAGAATCTCTCCGATAGATGTCCAGAGCCTGTAGACATCGGTCTCGCCCAGTCTGACTCCGTAGGGCGGGTCGGTCACAACGTAGCCTGTGCCCAGCGCCTTTATCTCTTCTGAAGTAAGCTGCTTTGTGAAGTCCTTCACGTCAAAGCTGACAATGGAGTCTACACCTGCGTTCCTTGCGTTTTCCCGTGCGATTTCAACCGCACGGCGGTCGATATCGTAACCGATGAAACGGCATGTTGTCTCATGCTGGGCTTCTTCTGCCTCATCAAGAATCTTCTGCCAGACTTCATCCTTGTGGATGGGAAGTTTGAAGAATGCAAAACGGTCAGGTCTGATAAGACCGGGAGCAGTATCGGTTGCCATGAGGGCTGCTTCGATACAGATTGTTCCGCTTCCGCAGAACGGATCAAGAAGCAGAGAATTACCCTCTTCAAGGCTCCTCTGCCACGGGCTTCTGAGAAGAATTGAAGAAGCAAGATACTCGCTCATTACAGCCTGTGTCTGAGCTTTTCTGTAGTACCTGTGGGGAAGATCCCTTCCTGCAAAGTCAACGTACCAGCTTACAAGATTTCTGTTCACATGAAGGTGGAAGACAATGTCCGGGGTCTCCCTGTCAACGTCGGGCCTCTGCCCATCGAAGTTCTGCCTCATCCTTTCAACAATTGCGTCCTTCAGTCTGAGGGCTGCAAAGTGGCTGTTACGTATCCAGCGGCAGTCAGATACAGTCTCTGTAATTGAGAAAGTCATATCGGGATTGAGCCAGTTTTCCCAGGGAAGGGTAAGCGAATGCTCGTAAAGCTCATCTGTGCTGGACAGCTGTTCCGTTCTGTGTACAAGGACCAGAAGCCTTGTGGCACAGCGTGTCCACATGGCAAAACGGTATGCAACTTCAAGGTCGGCTGAGAATTCAACGCCACCTGAAGAAGTCCTTATGTCAGTTGCGCCCGCCTTTATTGCCTCTTTCTCAACCAGGTCATTCTGGTTTGCCGAAGCTGATGTAAAGAAAATCATCTGAAAGCCTCCCTTACTTCTTCTTCACTGTATGAATAGACCGTTGAACAGTTGAAACATTCAAGTTCAAGAGGCCACTTGTTCTGTTTTAAAATGTCTTCCTTTTCCTGAGGCGGAAGACTTGAAAGGAATGTCCTGTAGTTCTCCCTGTTGCAGGGGCAGGAGAAGAGCAGGGGAAGCTGGGCAATGTCTTGTACTCCCCAGCGTGAGAAGTTTGCAAGGCAGTAGTCCTTGACTTCCATTCCCTTACTCATGGCAAGCCCGATGGAAGGCAGGCTTGCCGATGCTTCCTGAAGTTCTTCAAGAACCTTGTCCGTGCAACCCGGCATGGCCTGAAGGAAAAGTCCGCCGGCTCCGGTTACGCGGCCCTTTTTGTCAAAGTGGACTCCCAGTGTGAACATTGTGGGAGTCTGTTCGCTCTTTGAGTAGTACAGGGCAAGGTCCTTTGCCAGGTCTCCGTACTCCATCATTATCTGACCGGTGAACGGAGTTCTGCTTCCTTCAAGGAGCCTTGAAACGTTGATGAAGCCCGGACCGTACAGAAGGGACAGGTCTGAACTTTCAAGGGGTTTGTCTATCTTGATCGGATTATTCTGAAGGTATCCTCTTACCGTTCCGCAGGCCCATGCTTCAGTGTAGATATTGCCTATCGGGCCGCCGCATTCAACGGAAAGCTGGATTCTGTCATTGCCTTTTACGGATGAGGCCATAAGGCCGGAAGCAATGAAAGCCTGCCCCAGAACCAGGGTTTCAAGAATTCCCAGGTTATGGTTGGCACGCATCTGGTTCACCATAGTGGTACCGCCCAAAGCTGTCAGGCGGATCTGGCCGTCAGCCAATAGCATTACCTGACGGCAGTCAAGGGGAAGTTCGTTGAGGTGTTCAAGGAGTTCCCCGTCTTCAATTTTCTTCTTAATCATGTCACCTCACACTATATAACAACGCGCAACTACTTACAATGCGCATTATAAGTTGTGTGTATTTTTGTGTAGTTCTCTTGCCTGACCCCCTCATAATCACTATCTTTCAAGGTATGAAAAAGATATTGACAGTTATTTTGGCAATTGCACTGTGCACCGCATGTTTTGCAGCGGACATAGAAGAAGTGATTGCCGCAGCCTACCAGAACAGCTCTAAGGTTACACAATACGAAAGGTCAAGACAGGATAGTCTGTTGAATAACAGCGTTTCGGACAGTACTTGGAGTTATTCAGTTGAGGTGCCAAAGAGCACAATATACGACGATGAAGGAACTCATTATCCTTCAGCAGTAATTTCGTCCTCAATCAACAATTCAAAGAACGATTTACAATTGTCAACCGGTCTTACTGTATCTAGGAGTGAACTTCTAAGTAGAGAGGGTAGTGACTATCATTCACTCTCCGGTCAGATTAAAGTATCAAAGACTTTTGACTTTACTGACTGGTCATCCAACGATTATTCCAGAGAGATAAGAAATATAACTGTTGAACAGACGTATCAGAGCAGTGTTTTGAACTTCAGAAAGAGCGTACTCAGTGATGTTTACAGCATCATTGATGCAAAGCTTTCAATCGAGAAGGCAGAGAGAAGTCTGAATGATTCAAAAGATTCATATAACACTAAAATCACCACAGGTCAGCTTGTTGAAGGGTCAACAACTCAGATCAGTGAAAAGATGAAAATCGACAGTTCAATCAGTTCTCTCAATTCACAGAAGACAGTACTTGAGAACAAGCTCAAGGCTTTTGAAAAGAACTACGGAATCGCCTACACCGATGTTGACAGCGCAACAAGGCCTGTTCTTGAGTTTGAAGCTGATTCTGAAAACAGCATGACAGTATATCTGGCAAAGCTGAATTATCTTTATGCTCAGCAAGCTCTTTACGAAAAAACAGGAAAGGGAAATTCGATAACTCTCTCAGCTAATGCTGATCCCACTCTGAATTTCAGAACTGATTCAGGATATGACAGCGCAAGTCTTTCTCTTGGAACAGGGATTGATTACGTTGGTGGAAACTTAAAGGTTGGAATAGGCGTAACAGAGTCATACAGTTCCAAAGGTTGGGGAACTCCTGTTGTAAAAGTCAGTGGTTCATACACTGGCGGTAACAAAAATACCAAGGAAGTAAACGATCTTGAGACCGCCGTTATGACAAAGCAGCTTGCCTATGACACTGCCTTGTATAACTACGAAACAAGTGCAAATGGAATTCTGGACAACATCCAGACAGCTCTTGTTGCATATGACCAGCTTGAAATCCAGAAAGACTACCACAACAAGATTCTGGAATACACAAAGACACTTTATGAAAACGGCTTTGTAACAGAAAAGGAATACGACTCGGCCAAGTTCGATGTAAGAATAGACCAGGTCCAGGAACTGCTGCTCAACCTCAAGGCAATGCAGCTTGAAACAGAAATACAGCTTCTCAGCTTATAAATAAGGAAACCGAAATGGCAGATAACGAAAACAAGAAAACACTTTCAGCAGAAGAGCAGCTCTTTGCAGCAAGAAAGAAGGCAAGGAGGGCAAGGACAATCAGACGCATCGTACTCTGGAGCATCCTTGTTGTCATACTTTTCTATGGCATATTCGCATACAATTTCCAGCTTAAGAATTCTCGCTGGCCCTGGCAGCCTGAAATCGATAAAACAGCAACAGACGTAGTCAGAACCAAGGTTTACCTTGACACATATACAACAGATGTTGATATCTCAGGCTACGTTCAGGCATATCAGACCCAGGAGGTCATGATACGTTCAACCGGTGCAGTCAAGGCTGTATATGTTAAGGAAGGTGACAGGGTAAAGAAGGGTCAGCTCCTTGCAGAGACAGACAGTACATCTCAGTCCTACAACGTCCGTGAAATTGAATGGCAGATTGAGAAGGCCAAGATCAGCGGAACCACAAGTGCTAAGGATCTTGAACTTCTGGAGATGAGACTTGATTCTGCAAAGCAGCAGCTTGAGAACACAAAGGCCTATGCCAACTTCGACGGTGTTGTAGTTAAGGTTTCCATCTCTGAGGGTGACTACTTTGAAGCAGGAAAGTCCGTCATGACAATCATTGACGACAGCAAGTACAAGTCTACCGTAGAGGTTGATGAGATAGACGTACAGCTTCTTCAGATTGGAATGAACGCAGCCCTTACAGCAGACTCCATTCCCGGTGTCAATTTTGAAGGTTATGTTTCATACATTCCTATGATCGGAAGATATACAAACACCGGAATCGGTGTCATGGATGTTGAGATTATAATTGACAATCCTCCTGAGAAACTCAAACCCGGCTTCTCATTTGAAGGAGTTATCGAGGTTGAGTCAGAGCAGAGCATGCTCCTTGTCAGCCAGAGCGCAGTTACCACAAAGCGTGGAGTCAGCACAGTTACAAAGGAACTGGAAGACGGATCAACCCAGACAGTCACAGTCCAGGTCAAGTATCTTGGAGAGAACCTCTACCAGATTCTTTCCGGTGACGTGAAGGACGGAGACACTGTCATCTACACAAGGTCAGAAGGTGGAATTGCAGGTCTGATGAACGCAATGGGCGGAATGGGTGGTGACCCCAGGAGATGAGTATGGTTCCGGTAATTGAACTGGACAACGTTTCCAGGTACTTCATTGTCGGTGACTTCGTTGTTAAGGCTCTGGACCAGGTGTCCATGCAGATCCAGAACGGCGAGTTCACTGCAATAATGGGTCCCTCGGGAAGCGGTAAGTCCACACTTATGAACCTTATAGGCTGTCTGGACTCGCCGACATCGGGAAGAATCCTCATAGATGGAGCTGATGTCAAAGGCCTGTCGGAAACAGACCTTGCCTACATAAGGAACAGGAAGATAGGCTTTGTCTTCCAGCAGTTCAACCTCCTTCCCAAGCTCAACGCCCTTGAAAACGTAATTACGCCGCTGCTTTACACCGGCGATGTCGGAGTGGCTGAGCGCAAACTCAGGGCACAGATGGCCCTTGAGAAGGTGGGACTGAAGGACAGAATGAAGCACAGGCCCAACGAACTGTCCGGTGGTCAGAAGCAGAGAGTAGCAATTGCAAGAGCTCTTGTGACAAACCCGTCACTGATTCTTGCAGATGAGCCTACAGGTGCTCTGGATACAAAAACCGGAAATCAGATTATGGATCTTTTCAACGAGTTGAACAGTGAAGGACACACCATTGTCATCGTTACCCATAATGATGAGATTGGAAGATCCTGTCCGCGCCTGATCAGAATCCGTGACGGAAAGATAGAGGAGAAGGAATAATGGCTTGGGAAAATATTAAACTTGCATTCAAGTCAATGCTGACCAACAAACTCAGAACATTCCTTTCTCTTCTGGGTATAGTCATCGGTGTTCTCAGCGTTGTAACCATTCTTACTCTCGGAAACAGCGCTTCCGGAAGCATAACTGACGCTATCGCTACAGGCGGAACGGACCTTGTTACAGTCTACAACACCAAGAATACAAGCACATTCACCGAGGAATTCTCGGAGACTCTGATGCGCAATGTGTCCGGAATTGTAAATGTAACCCCGATGGACAGCCAGCAGGCAAGAGTCAGGTACAAGGATACGATTAAGAACTACTCTGTAAACGGAGTTCAGTCTGGCTGGGGAGATATGATGAATATTTCCATGGCCCAGGGCTCATGGTTCACCCCTGAAGACAACCTTTCAAGACGTCAGGTTGTTGTCCTTGGATCCCAGGTTGCAGAAGACCTTTTCCCCGGCGGAGATGCTGTAGGAAACTACATCAGTGTTTTCAGAACCCAGTCCAAGAGATACCTGGTAATAGGAGTTCTTGACGAGAAGGATGCAACTCTCAGTGTGTCGTTCAACAATGTTGTTTTCATGCCGTACAACACCATGAAACTGAGGATTTCCAGGACATCCACTGTCGGTTCTTACATAGTCAAAGTCGGTGAGGGCATTGATTCAACCACTGTCTGTGATAACATCCAGGACTACCTTGATAACCTGGTCGGCTCTGATGCATTCTCGGTATTCTCTGCATCAACTCTTTCGAGCATAGCCAACGATATTACAGGAACGTTCACAACATTCCTTGCTGCCATTGCAGGAATATCACTGCTTGTCGGTGGAATAGGAATCATGAACATCATGCTTGTTTCCGTTGCGGAACGTACAAGGGAAATAGGTATCAGAAAGGCCCTTGGTGCCAGCCCAAGAGTAATCAGAGGTCAGTTCATAACAGAGGCAATTGCCCTGACAATGGTGGGCGGACTGATAGGTATCGGCCTTGGAACCTTTATAAGCAAGCTTGTCACGAATCTGGCAGGTTGGAGCTTCAAGGTTTCAGTTCCGGCTTACGCTCTGTCAGTTGGTTTCTCTATGGTCATTGGAGTTTTCTTCGGATGGTATCCGGCTAAGAAGGCTGCAAAACTCGATCCTATTGATGCACTGAACTACGAATAAAATTACGTGATATAATAAAGGCATGGCTTCAAAGAGAAAGTTCAAGTTTGTAGAAGGAAAGGAGCCGGCGTTTGTGTACGCCGGTCTTCTGCTTGTCTACATCTTCATCATGCTTCTCATAGCTTTTGTCTTCATAAACCTTCAGGACAAGGTCTGGCTGGAGATGAAGTTTGAATCGGAGAAAGCGTTCAACTCTGTCTACATGTCTCTGGATGATGGAAAGACAAGCGTTGAAAACGCCATGGCCGATGCGGCGATATCGGCCGTAGGCCTGTACAGCTCTACAGGAAGGGCAGTGGAACTCTTCGGGTCGGCTCCAGAGACATTGCCGGTTTCAAGACTGGCCGGAGCAAGACAGAACGGTTCGGACTCAACAACCGGAATCTACTTTCTGTCAGACGATTCAAATGACATAGAGTACCTGAGGCTTGCTAGGTTCACAGCCATTCCCGGAGCGAGTTTCACATATGATCCGGCACAGGCCCAGTCGTTTCTGAATTACCCTGAGGTTATCTATGTAAAGTTTAACGGGTCTGCTTACTTCAGACAGGTTACTCAGGCACGTCTTCTTTCAATTACCTCGATTATCATTCTTACAGTGGTGCTTGTCTTTGCAATCAGCATTTACAACTCCAACAGGCGCTACAGAATTGCACTTACAAAGCATGAAAACCTGGCAAGCCTGGGTTCTGCTGCAAGAACACTTACACATGAAATAAAGAATCCTCTCAGTGCAATGACCATACAGATGGCCCTGCTACACAGGATGCTGGATAGGGAGTATCAGCAGGATCTTGATGTTATGGACCACGAAATTGAGAGGCTTACGAACCTGACAAACAGGGTAAGCGAATTCATGAAGGATCCTGTGGGTAATCCGCACAAACTGGACCTTGTTCCTTTCCTTACAGGAATTGCAAGCCTGTTCTCAACTTCCATAAAACTGAACTTCAACAACATGGACCATGTCTATGTTATGTTTGACGAGGTCCGTGCACGCTCTGTATTCGAGAACCTTATCAAGAACGCTGTGGAAAGTTCTTCAAAAGGCAATCCTGAGGTTGAGGTTGAAGTTGACAGGGGTAGGAAAAAGACGATTGAAATCGAGGTCAGGGACCGCGGAGACGGCCTGCCGAATGAACTCACGGAAACCCTGTTTGATCCTTTCTTCACTACAAAGACCAAGGGCTCGGGAATAGGACTCTCAATCTCAAGACAGTTTGTTGTTGCGGCAGAGGGAAAGCTGAGTCTTGAATCACGTAACGGAGGCGGAACCATAGCCCGTGTAGTACTTCCGGCAGTTGAGGAGTCGGTATGAGAATTCTTATAGTTGATGACGAAGTTAACATCAGGGAACTGATGAAGCGTTTTCTGGGTCTTGAAGGAATAGACGCAGATTCTGCAGAAAACGGCTTTTCCGCACAGAGGATGCTCAGTGAGCAGGCCTACGATGCCTGTATAGTTGACCTGAAGATGCCGGGAATGGACGGTATTGAACTTATCCAGTGGATCCGTTCCGAAGGTTTCAGGATGCCTGTCATCATGGCCAGTGCACACGGTGAGATTTCAGATGCAGTCCAGGCTCTGAAGGACGGAGCTCAGGACTATGTTGTCAAACCTTTTGACCCGGTTGAACTGACTGTCAGAATCAAAAACCTGGTAGAGGCACAGAACCTCAGAAACATAAAGGAAACAGAAAACAGACAGGAAAATGAACGTGCCTTTGTAGGTGAAAGCGTTCAGATAAAGAAGATAAACGAACTGATAAGCCGTATAGCAGCTACAAATTCAACAGTTCTCATTACAGGAGACAGCGGTACCGGTAAGGAAGTTGTTGCAAGAACCATCCACGCACGCAGCGGTGTTCTTGGACCCTTTGTTCCCATAAACATCGGCGGTGTGCCTGAGAACCTGCTTGAAAGTGAACTGTTCGGTTATGAGAAGGGTGCCTTCACCGGAGCGGTGAGCCGTAAGCAGGGTATGTTTGAACTGGCAAGCGGCGGAACTCTGTTCCTGGATGAGATAGGGGAGATGCCCCTTGCACTGCAGGTAAAGATTCTCAGGGTGCTTCAGGAGCGCTGCATAACCCGTCTTGGCGGAACAAGCACCATCCCCATCAATGCCAGAATCATCTGTGCCACAAACCGCAACCTTGAGGAAGATGTACGGGAAGGCAGGTTCAGAGAAGACCTGTTCTACAGACTCAACGTTGTCCGTATCCAGATTCCGCCTCTCAGGGAGAGACGGGAGGATATTCCTGTCCTCTCCCACTTCATTCTGCAGAAGCTGAACACTTCCATGGGAAGACATTTCACAGGCTTCACACCGAGAGCCATGGAGATGCTTAAAAATCACTCTTTCTACGGAAACGTGAGGGAACTTGAGAACATCCTGGAGCGCGCAGCGATCTTTGCAGATGGGGAACTCATCACGGAAAATGAGCTGGATCTGAGGGGCTCGTCGTTGAGACAACCCGATAAGGAGCACGAGGCCCATCAAAGCACATCTGAGCCGCTTACACTGGCGGATGCGGAGAAGGCTGCAATTGAGAAGGCCCTGAGACGCTGGGAGGGAAACCGTACCCGCGCTGCAGAAGAACTTGGAATTTCAAGAAGAACCCTGATTACAAAGATTCAGGAATACAACATAGAAATCTGATTGGAGAGTACAATGGAAAGACACTGGAACCTCGATGTTATCTACCCCTCAAAGGCAGACTTTGAGAAAGATCTGAAGAAGGCCGCTGACGGACTTAAAGAACTGAAAAACCTGCTGCAGTATGGCTGCAATGCAGATTTGGCAAAAATCGTTTCACTGATGAATGAAATGAACGACACCCTTGAAACCCTTTATGCCTACACCTCTGCGAAGGTAACTGTTAATACATCTGACAAGGAAAGCGTCAATGCCCTGAACAGGGTGGAAGAGTTGGGAATGGACAGTGCCGTTGTCACAACACTGTTCTCAGGTTTTGTTGCATCCAACCCTGAGAAGGTGAAGGCCTTTGTTTCAGAAAACCCCGACTACTCATACATCATGAAGGAAATCTGCGATGATGCCTCTCATATGATGAGCAAGGAACTTGAGGAGCTTGCGGCGGATCTTATGAGAAGCGGAAGTGATGCATTCTCACGTCTGCAGGAGAGCGTTTCATCTTCTGCCTGTGCGGAACTTGATCTGTCGGACCTTGGTCCTGAGCTTTCCAAAATCGGTGGAACAAAGACCGTAATTGAGCTGAGGGCCCTTTCCACACACAGTAACCGTGAGGTAAGACGCAGGGCATATGAGGCTGAACTGAAGGTCTGGAAGGAACATGAAACAGCCTTTGCCTTTGCCCTGAACAGCATCAAGGGAACAAGCCTCTCACTTGAAAAGAGGCGCCACTGGGATTCTCCCATCCAGAGATCCTGCTCAACTGCAAGGATTACGGAAAAGACTCTGGATGCCCTCATTTCATCACTTGAAAAGTACCTTCCCATGTTCAGAAAATATCTGAAAGCCAAGGCAAAGATTCTCGGAGTAGAGAAGCTTGCCTGGTTTGACATTGTTGCCCCTGTTGGAAAGAGTGCAAAGACCTACACATACGAGGAAGCACTTGCCCTTGTTTCAAAGTTCTACGGTACATTCAACCAGGACATGGGCAAGTTTGCAAAGAACGCATTTGACAACAACTGGATAGACCCGTTCCCCACAAAGGGAAAGACAGGCGGAGCCTACGACACCTATATTCCCAAGATCAAGGAGAGCCGTGTCTTTGCCAACTTTGACGGCACTTACGACGGGGTGTCCACATTTGCACACGAACTTGGACACGCATGGCATGACCACATTGTAAGCGTCAAGCCGGCACTGCTCCGTTCATACCCCATGACGTTGGCCGAGACTGCATCAATCTTCTCCGAGTTCATAGTTTTCAAGGGTGCCGTGGAAGAAGCAGAAGGTGACGACAAGCTTGCAATCCTTGAGCAGTTTGTACAGGGAGCCTGCCAGGTCTGTGTCGACATTCTCTGCCGCTTCTACTTTGAACGTGAAATCTTCAAGCGCCGCGCAGAAGGAGAACTGATGGCCCAGGATTTCTGTGAGATCATGCTCGACTGCCAGAGGAAGACCTACGGAGACGGTATTGATGAAAAACTGATGCACCCCTACATGTGGGCGGTGAAGGGCCACTACTACAGCACAGGCTTCAGTTTCTACAACTATCCCTATGCCTTCGGTCAGCTCTTCGGTCTCGGTCTCTATTCAAGGAGCCTGAAGGACAACGACGGCACGCCTTTCTATCAGAAGTACAACAAGCTTCTCTCTCTGACAGGTCAGCTTCCTGCCAAGGATGTTGCAGCAACTGCAGGTATAGACCTTGAGAGCTCCTCATTCTGGGAGGAGGGTCTTGAAATCATAGCCGCCTACGCCAAAGAACTGGAAGGCTATGCTTCTTGAGATAACCGGTCTTTCCAACAGCGGCTCGGGAATTTCACGCCTTGAGGACGGGCGTCTTGTCTTTGTGCAGGGTGCCCTGCCGGGCGATGTTGTCACGGCGCAGCTTCTTTCTCAGAAGTCTGACTACGCAACTGCCACAACCCTGGAAGTTGTAAAGCCGTCACCTGATCGCGTTGAATCGGTATGTCCATTCTCATCTTCATGCGGAGGCTGCTCTTTAATCTGCATGTCATACCAGGCACAGCTTGCCTACAAGCAGAAGCAGTTTGAAACGGAGATCCACCGCGTAGACCCCTCTGTCAAAGTTGAAGAGCCTGTAAGCGGACCGTCTCTGCACTACAGAAGCAGGGCACGATTCCGCTACCTTCTTAAAGATGGAAAACCCAGTCTGAGCTTTTTTGAACAGGCTTCAAACAACAGCATTCCCATCACATCCTGTGCAATTGCAGACGAAGAACTGAACTCATTTATTGCCAACCCGCCCAAGCTGAACGTATGGGAACTGAAGGACGCCCAGCTGTCCTGCATAACAACAGACAACGGTGTTCTCTACGATGATTCAGTAGGTAAGATTACAATCACCGCTGCACGGAAAACCTGCACTCTGTACGTTTCAAACAGCGTTTTCTTCCAATCCAACCTTATCCTTATTCCAAAGTTGATAGACAGGGTTGTATCTAACGTACAGGGTAGTGAAGTGATGGACCTTTACAGCGGAGTCGGTACCTTCAGCGCCTTTGTGGAAGACAGGTGCCATGTTACTGCCGTAGAGCTGAACAAGAACTGCCTGGCCCTTGCAAAACGCCACCTTAAGAACACAACCTTCTTTACTTCCCCCGTGGAGAAGTGGAAGCCCTCTGTCTCCCACGTGGACACAATAATCGTCGATCCTCCACGCACAGGATTGGACAAGGACGTTCCCGCCCTAATCACAAGCTTCAACGCATCCACACTCATTTACGTCTCATGCTACCTTCCCACCCTGGCCAGAGACCTTGTCAGACTGAAAAACCTTGGCTGGAAGATAGAGAATGCACAGATGTTTGATTTCTATCCGAATACTCCACATGTGGAGACGGTAGTATTGATGTCACGGGTTGAAGCTGTTATTTAGATGACAGGAAAAGGAGCCTGAAAATGCAGATAGCAGAAGTAATGAAAAAGA
>Ga0265299_10003304_pt1 | contig 15839 bp, 11 predicted proteins | sample AusTroGonzalo_MG_4_FD_193485 | JGI IMG/M metagenome (GOLD analysis project Ga0265299, IMG submission 193485) | Bovine rumen microbial communities from tropical cattle in Woodstock, Queensland, Australia - Gonzalo_02 | ecosystem: Host-associated > Mammals > Digestive system > Stomach > Rumen ... | reverse complement strand
ATCAGCAAACCAACCTTCCTGCCAGTCCTGTGTATCGTTGTGGAAGTCACCATCCTTCAGCTTCTTGGACAGATCGATGAAAGCCTCTCTCTTCGGATCGATGTAGAGCTTACCGTCGACGATCCAACCCTTGTCAGAGCTGTTCTCAACTGCGTGCCAGATATCACCATCACCGGAGACGATAGCAACGCCGTTCTTTCTGATCTCAGCTGCTGTCTGGAAGAACTTATCCCAGCTGTTTGTACCGGCACCGATCTTCTCTGCAACGACTGCAGGATCATCAGTTCCGAAAGCCTTCTTAGCTGCTGTTCTGTTGTAGATGAAAGCTCCGCCTGTTGCCTGATAACCGAGAGCAACCAGCTCACCCTTTCTGGATCCGATATCAACTGTGTACTGAGCGATATCAGCAGACTTCACAAGCTTGTCAACATCAATGCCGAGGCTCTTGTATGTTGCAGCATAGCTTGCCATGTCGCCCTGAGCATACTTGAGAACGAATGCAGACTCAGCGCAGTAGATGTCCGGAGCCTCAGCTCCACCAGCCTTGAGGGCCTCATCCAGTGCCGGCTGATAAAGACCATCGGTTGTAGCGATGATGGTTGTCTTTACTTCGTACTTAGCAGCCTCTTCCGGATGCATCTCGAAATACTTTGCGACCATTCCCGGAACTTCGTCCGTGAATGACATGATGTTCAGCACGGTCTTCTTTCCGGCTGCGCCTTCAGCTGCTCCACCTGCAAATACTGCGGAGGTGACGAGAGCCAGCACCATAAGTGCAATAACCAATTTCTTCATGTGTACTCCTTTTTCGGGTTAGTGACCCTTTGTTTCTTATTCTAAGTCCGTCAGATGCCCCACAGCCCGTCTGACGGACAATCCACAATTTAACTTCAGGCGAACGGATTCTCTCCTCTGTAGAGAGTTCCCGCAGGTCTGTTGTAATCAATAAACTTAACTCCCAGATACTTCAGGACTTCGAACAGTGTCTTTCCGCAGTGACTGAAGGCAACGGCTCCGTGGTGCGGGAAGCGGTTCTGGATCAGTGCATAGCGGTAGAAGCGGCCCATCTCAGAAATTGCGAATACTCCGATTCCACCGAAGCTTCCTGTTCTGACAGGAAGGACCTCGCCCTGTGCGACGTATGATCTGACAACACCCTCGCTGTCACACTGCAGGCGGTAGAAAGTAATCTTTGAAGCTGCAATGTCACCCTCAAGTGTTCCTCTTGTGAAGTCAGGCTTTCCGCCGTTCTCAAGAAGTCTGTTCTGAATCAGCTGGTACTTAACTGCGCGGTCTGAACACATCTTGCATGACGGTGTGTTTCCGCAGTGGAAGCCCATGAATGTATCTGTGAGCTTGTACGGATACTTGCCCTTGATTTCCTTGTCATAAAGAGAAGCAGGAACAGAGTTGTTGATATCAAGCAGTGTGACTGCATCCTCTGTGACACAGGATCCGATATACTCGCTCAGAGCTCCGTAGATATCTACCTCACAGCTTACCGGAATTCCTCTGGAAGCAAGGCGGCTGTTGACGTAGCAAGGCTCGAAACCGAACTGCTTCGGGAATGCCGGCCAGCACTTGTCTGCGAATGCCACATACTTGCGGGCACCCTTGTGGCCTTCGGCCCAATCCAGCAGAGTGAGCTCGAACTGAGCCATTCTGGGAAGAAGCTCAGGATAGTTGTTTCCACAAACACCCAGTTCCTTGGCCATGTCGGCGACAACTGAATCAATTCTTGAATCTCCGGCGTGCTCCTTGTAGCTGACAAGAAGATCCAACTCGGAGTTCTCCTCAATCTCGACACCGAGCTCATAAAGGCCCTTGATCGGAGCGTTACAGGCGAAGAAGTCCTGAGGACGAGGTCCGAATGTGATGATCTTAAGGTTCTTGACACCGATGATAGCTCTTGCAATTGGAACGAACTCGCGGATCTGAGCTGCAGCCTCTTCCGCAGTCACGCACGGATAATCAGGAATATATGCGCTGATGTGTCTCATGCCCAGGTTATATGAGCAGTTGAGCATTCCGCAGTATGCATCACCACGGCCGTTGATAAGATCTCCGTCTCCCTCGGCGGCGCTTGTGTACATCACAGGTCCGCAGAACTTCTGAGCAATCAGGGTCTCAGGAGTCTCGGGTCCGAAGTTACCCAGGAAAACAACAAGGGCGTTACATCCGGCCTTATTTACATCTTCGAGTGCCTTGAGAGCATCATTTTCGTTCTCAACTGTGACAGGACACTCATAAAGTCCTTTTCCGTAGGCTTTGACAATAGCCTGTCTTCTGGCCTTCGAAAGTGAAATCGGAAAACAGTCGCGTGATACAGCGATTATTCCGAGCTTTACTTCTGGTACATTCAAAATCATGTTTTTTACCTTCCCTCTATATCGATATTCTCTCCGACAAGACCAACATGGGCCCCACTTCGAGCTTCGTCAGAATCCTTGTGTGCGAGCAGCCACTTGTTGCGGGCTGTCATCCATTTGTCCTCTTCGTTTTTTGCCACATAATCCGGCTTTGCGGTATTTGTTCCCTTCGGAAGAATAACTGCGACACGGAAGCCTTTATCGGAAACCTGGCATGGGGCATAGTGAAGTGATGTGGCATAGACTTCAACAGCAACTCCAGCCGGAACTCTGAACGCCTTCACAAGCGATGTGTCCAGCTTTCCGTCCTTTATCTGACCCTGCTTGGCAAGAAGAAGAACAAAGTCCCCTTCTCCGATGTTTATCTCGCTGTCTCTGTGGTACTCAAGACAGTTGAGCTTTGTGTTATAGCCCCAGCACATTCCGATCTGAATCGGCATTCCGCCGAAGCCTCTGTCCCTGTAAGCGTCGAAGACATTACTCTTCTCTAAACTTTCGATTCCCGGCTCATAGGCAGTCCCTTTTGCGGGCATGGAAATCTGAGCCATCCTCTTGATTAAGTCGCTGTTGTCAAAACCATCGAGAACCTTTCCGTATTCTCTGAATGATTCGTCTGTAACAGACTTGATCAGCATATCTTCCTCCTTGGTTCACCAAGCTTGGCAAGCAGATCAACACTCTGGTCTCTGTCGAAGATGCGCTCTTCGGTTCCCAGAGAGCTGGCGAGCGAGTTGCTCAGAATTCTGTGCATACTTGCGCTCATATTCTTTGAATACTCGTCCGGAGTCTTTCCGCATTTTTCCTGGAATGTCCTTACGAAGTACTTGTAATCAGAAAAACCGCATGCCCTGTAGATGTCGGACATCTTCATGTTTCCTCTAGCAATCATGGAACATGCATGGTTGAATCTGACTGTGTTCAGATAATCCTGGAAACTCTGACCAAGAGCCCCCTGGATGAAATGTGACATATAGCAGAGAGTAACGCCTTCTGTTTCGGCGAACTCATAGAGTCTTACCTTGTGCATGTAGTTGGCATCAACAAAGTTGATCAGCCTTACAAGGCGCTCGTTCTTCTTGCTTCTTGAAAAGTTCTCCTCATCCGAGAGCGTAGAGAGCGGCATCTTTGAGAGAATCATGTACATTATCAATGCACACTGTCCCTTGCAGAACGGCTGGAAGAGTTCATCCTGATTAATATACCTCTTCATCATCTTGTACAGTCCGCTTCTGATCTTCGATATCTCTTCTGCAGAAAGATAATCGGCCGGATGTACGCTCTCGGATACGAGGAGATTGGACAGGCCCAGAAAGCGAGGTGAGACTTGAAGGCACATAAAGGTGCAGCTTTTGTCGACCTTCTTGAACTCATGGACGAGAGAAGGAGAGAAGAGAACAAGTTCCCCTTCGTTGGCAACAAAGGAGACACCGTCACACTTGATACCCATTGAGTTCTCAATTATCCAGACCAGTTCCCATTCTGAATGCAGATGGGCAGAACGGTATGCGACATTATTAAAGAATGCCGTCATTCCTTCTATTTCATTATACTGGACAACCTCAATCTCGCTCATCCGAAACCATCTCCGTTATGTTTTCATTTACAGTCTAAACTGGGTTTTGCCTAAACGCAACATTTTTTTTCGTAAATTCTTATGTAGAAAAGACTAGAACAATATTGTCACATTTCATACAGCAAAAAAGTCATATGACAGTATTGTTTTTTCATCGACTTACGGCTGTCTTTTTTTTATAAAAAACGAGCCTACTCATCTCTGTGCAGGCTCATTAGTTCATTGCAAGAACAAATAAATTTCCAGCTGTGCTTTACAATTAAAGCCACCTGGGCTTCGGTTTTGTACAAACCTCTTTCAGGTCAAATAATTTCAGAAAAGAGACCCTTCATGGCAGGATAGATTTTTCTAAACTTCTGATACCTCTCCTCATACAGCTCAACAAGTTTTTTATCCGGCTCGACGGTGGAGGAAGTAGATACCAGAATATCTGCCGCGCTCTGGACATCCGGATACAGTCCGCATCCGACCATAGCGAGCATCACGGCTCCGAAGCCGGGACCCTGCTCAGTCTTGACCATATCCAATGGAATACCGAGGACGTTTGCGAAGATTTTCTTCCACAAAGGACTCTTAGCTCCGCCTCCGCAGATCTTCGATCTCGGAATCTTTATTCCAAGGCTCTTGGCAACCTCAATGCTGTCACGTATGGCAAAGGCCACTCCTTCAAGAACAGCCTGAACCATGTCGGCGCGGCTTGAGTCCATCGTCATTCCGACGAATGTGCCTCTGGCATTGGTGTCGTTGATCGGGCTTCGCTCTCCCATCAGGTAAGGAAGGAAGAACACGTGATTATTGCCGAGGTTCTCCGCCTTTATCTCCTTCTGAAGAGATGCGTAGTCATCAGTGCCCAGGATGTCCTCGCAGAACCACTTGTTGCATGAGGCTGCGCTGAGCATGCATCCCATAAGATGGAAGCCTCCGTCTGCGTGTGCGAATGCATGAAGGGCATTGTTCGGATCTACTCCGAAATGGTCGGAGGAGATGAATACAGTTCCGGATGTTCCGATGGAGATATTGCACTTGCCCTCTCCTACCGTTCCGGTTCCTACGGCAGCCGCAGCATTGTCTCCGGCTCCGGCTACTACCTTGACGGAAGTCGGAAGACCCAGAATCGATGCAGATTTCTCTGTCAGAGTTCCTACAACCTCATAGCTTTCAAAAAGCTTCGGCATCTGGGATTCTGAAACAGAGCAGATATCAAGCATCTCACGTGACCACTTCTTGTTCTTCACATCAAGAAGAAGCATGCCGCTTGCATCTGAATAGTCACAGCAATGTACACCTGAGAGCCTATAGTTGATATAGTCCTTCGGAAGCATGATCTTGGCGATGCGCTTGAACTTCTCAGGCTCATTCTTCTTCATCCAGAGAATCTTGGGAGCCGTGAAACCTGCAAAGGCGATGTTTGCTGTAAGAGAAGAAAGCTTCTCCTTTCCGATTTTGTTGTTCAGATACTCGACTTCCTCAGCCGTTCTTCCGTCGTTCCAAAGGATGGCAGGTCTGATGACATTGTCATCAGCATCGAGGGCAACCAGGCCGTGCATCTGACCTCCGCTTCCGATACCTGCGACCTTGGAGGCATCAAAGCCCTTGAGAAGCTCTGGAATACCGTCGGTACAGGCCTTCCACCAGAGCTCGGGATCCTGCTCAGACCAACCCGGATGCGGGAAAATCAGAGGATAGTCCTTTGACACTGTGTTGAGAATGTTTCCTTTTTCGTCCGAAAGAAGAAGTTTCGTTGAAGAAGTTCCAAGATCGATTCCGATAAAAAGCATTATTTAACCTCCAGTACAATTGTCTCGGTTCCCGACAAAGATTTCGAATACTGATCAGGCTGACATGTGCCTATGTAAAGCACAACCTTTCCCTCATCTACATATTCGCCCTTGTCATTGACCACCTTAAGACTGTCCGATGAAATCTCTAATTCAAAGCTGCCCGTCTTTCTTGAATCCAGGGCAATGCGCTTAAATGCCACAAGACGCGGGTTTTCAGGAGCATTATTGCTTCCTTTGTTCTGAGCGTAAATCTGAATCACATCCTCGGTGAAGACCTTTCCGCTGTTTTTCGCCTTCAAGCTGACTTTAAGTCCCTCTTTGCAGGCAGAGTATGAAGCCTCAAGGACCTGAGTCTTTGAATAGGTCAGGCCGAATCCGAACGGATACAGGGGCTTGCCCTTGAAGAAGCGGTATGTTCTTCCCTTCATGGAATAGTCTGTAAAGTCAGGCATGGCTGCCAAGTCACTCTGATGATAGAAAGTGACGGGAAGCTTTCCGGAAGGACTTACCTTACCGAAGATGATGTCGGATATGGCCTTTCCGCCCATGACTCCGGGATACCAGCCCAGAAGAACAGCATCAGCCTTGTCCGCAGCTTTGCCAAGATCAACAGATGATCCTGCGAGCAAAACTATTACAGTCGGCTTTCCTACTTCAAGAACCCTATCCAGAAGATAGCGCTGGCTCTCAGGGAGAAGAAGATCGTTTTTATCTCCGCTCTTGTAGCTGTTTCCCTCGTCCCCTTCTTCGCCTTCCAAAGTCTCGTTCAGACCTACGACAAGAATCACGGCATCGCTTACCTTTGCCATGGCAACGGCTTCGCTTACCCTGTCGTTGCTCTGCGCAAGATTCTCAACCCTGTCTTTTTCAATGTCGCAGCCTTCAGAATAAAGAACCTGGGCCTTTGAACCCAGCTCATTCTGAATTCCCTGAAGAACAGTGATGTGCCTTGATGATGTTCCGTAATAGTTACCCTTCAAGGCTATGCGGCTGTCTGCGTTGGGTCCGATGACGGAAATCGTTCTGATTCTGTCTTCTGAAAGAGGAAGAGTTCCGTTGTTCTTGAGAAGAACGCAGGACTCCCGGGCCGCACGCTCGGCGACCTTCAGATGCTCCGGAGACTCAACGACTGTGATCGGGATATCACTGAATGCATCAGAGTCCATTACGCCCAGAAGGTACCTTGTGGTGAAAAGACGGACTGCGCTTTCACGGATGGACTTTTCCGAGACAAGGCCCTTCTCGTAGGCCTTCATCACGAACTGATATGTACATCCGCAGTTCAGGTCGCAACCCATACCAAGTGCAAGCGAGACGCTCTCCTCAGGACACGTTGTCACCTTATGGTTCTCATGGAAGTCCCTTACAGCCCAGCAGTCGGAGACATAATGGCCTTCAAATCCCCACTTTCCGCGAAGCGTTTTCTTCATCAGATAATCGTTTGCGCAACACGGCTCACCGTTCGTGCGGTTGTAGGCACCCATGACAGCTTCGACTCCTGCATCGACAAGGGCCTTGAATGCCGGAAGATATGTCTCATACAGATCCTTCTCATTGGCGACGGCGTTGAATGTGTGCCTGAGGCTCTCAGGTCCGCTGTGCACGGCAAAGTGCTTGGCGCATGCGGCTGCCTTCATAACAGGTCCTTCTCCCTGAAGGCCTTTGACGAACTGGACGCCCAGTCTGGATGTGAGATAAGGATCCTCGCCCAGAGTCTCATGACCGCGGCCCCACCTCGGATCACGGAAAATGTTGATGTTGGGGGACCAGAATGTCAGACCCTTGTAGATGTCCCTGTCGCCGTTTTCCGATGCGGCGTTGTACTTGGCACGGCCCTCTGTAGCACAGACTTCGGCCTCCTTGTGTACAAGGTCCTCGTCAAACGTGGCAGCCATGGCTATGGCCTGCGGAAACACAGTGGCTGTTCCTGCTCTGGCAACCCCGTGAAGAGTCTCATTCCACCAGTTGTATGCAGGAATCCCCAACCTTTCTATGGCCGGGGCGTTGAAAATAAGCTGGCTTGCCGCCTCTGCGACGGTCATTTTATCGACCAGCTTCTGAGCCTTTTTCCTAGCTTCGGATCTGTCCATATTCACCTCTTTCGGTTAATTCTAGGATACTTGTCACCTGAGGGCAAGGTCAGACTGACAAGCTTGTTATGTCGGCATGACAATATTGCTGTCCGGACGCAACTTAGAACACCACGTCAAAGTGGTCCATCAGGACACCCGTCTTATTTTTCTTTATAAATGACATTTCATGGGGTAGAATGGTCGTATGAATATTCTGATGATAACCAGCGAGGCTGTTCCCTTCTCAAAATCAGGCGGACTTGCCGATGTGGTCGGAGCCCTGCCTCCGGCTTTAATTGAGAAAGGTCACGATGCCCGCATTGTGGTTCCTGCATACAATACGAAAATCGAGGACAGCGGCGAACTTGTGTGCAAGCTCGATGTCCCCATGCTCGACGGATCCGAGAGAGTCCAGATCAGGATGAAGAAGGTCAAAGGTGTGATCTACTACTTCGTCTGCCACAAGGTCTTCAACGACAGACTCGGAATCTACGGCGACACAAGCTTCACCCCGTACAGCGACAACTTCTTCCGCTTCGCTCTGATGAGCAAGGCAGCCCTTCAGCTGTGTGAGGCCATTGAATTCAAACCGGATGTGCTGCACTGTCATGACTGGACAGCCGGCCTTGTTCCCTACTTTCTGAAGGTGAACAGAAGCCAGTTCTTCATGGGCACACAGACCATGTTCACGATCCACAACCTGGCATATCAGGGAACGTTCCCCAGAATGGACTTTCTGCATGCCAACATCAGACCGGATGAGAATCTTTTCTCCAACGGTCAGGTGAACATGATCCAGGCTGCTCTGATTTACTCGGATTACATCACAACTGTCAGTCCGACCTATGCCAAGGAAATCCAGACTCCTGAACAGGGCTGCGGACTTGATCCGATTCTTACAAAGCGTCACAACAAGCTCAAGGGCATTGTCAACGGAATAGACATCGATGAGTGGAACCCCGAAAAGGACAATCTCATCCCCTACCACTTCACCGCACACAAGATGGCAGGAAAGGCAAAACTCAAGAAAGAGATTCAGACTCAGCTGGGACTTCCGGTCAGAGCCGATGTTCCTCTGTTTGCCATGATTAGCCGTCTTGCAGCCCAGAAGGGCTTTGATACAGTCCTCAACTGCCTCGAGTGCATCTTAAACGAGCAGGACGTCCAGTTCGTCATTGTCGGAACAGGAGACTCGGCTCTTGAGAACAGCCTCAAGGACCTTGCCCAAAAGCATGAGAACCTGTCCGTGAACATCCTCTTCTCGAACAAGGTCGCACACCTTGTGGAGGCCGGAAGCGACTTCTTCCTCATGCCGAGCCGTTATGAACCATGCGGTCTGAACCAGCTTTATTCCCTGCGTTACGGAACAATTCCAATCGCACACAGAACAGGCGGTCTGGCCGACACAATCATCGATGTGGACAAAAACCCGAAGGAAGGAACAGGACTTCTGTTCGATGACCTGACTGAATACGAGATTGTGAACCATGTCCACCGTGCCACAGAGCTCTTCAAGCAGAAGGAAGGCGTGGACTCAATTGACAAGATCAGAATGCGGGCCATGAGCCAGGACTTTTCCTGGTCGGCATCCGCTGATGAATACATCAACGTATACAAAAAGCTGACAAATAGAACAACAGGAGAAACTAAATGAGCAGACCTAAAGTAGTAGCCATCATTCTTGGAGGCGGAAAAGGAACAAGACTTTTCCCGCTGACAGCTGACAGAGCCAAACCGGCGGTACCTTTTGCAGGAAAGTACAGATTGGTTGATATCCCTATCTCCAACTGTATCAACAGCGGATACACGAAGATCTATCTTCTGACGCAGTTCAACTCGGCATCTCTTCACAACCATATCGCAAACACCTATGTCTTTGACCAGTTCAACTCAGGCTTCGTACAGATACTTTCTGCAGAGCAGACATACAGCAGCGAGTCATGGTACCAGGGAACAGCCGATGCCGTCAGAAAGAACCTCAAACACTTCCATGACCAGGAAGCCGATTACTATCTGATTCTCAGCGGCGACCAGCTGTACAGAATGGATTTTTCCAAGATGCTTCAGAGACACATCGAGTCCGGAGCCGAGCTCACTGTCGCAGCAAAGACAATCTCAAGACAGGAAGCAACGGGTCTCGGAATCATGAAGACCGATGACAAGGGAATGATCACACAGTTCCTGGAAAAGCCGGCACCTTCTTTGGACATCACAGATTACAAGGTCAACGCCAAGTATCTGAAGAGCTCTCTGGGAGAGGATCCGAACCCGAGCAACGAGTACCTCGCTTCCATGGGAATCTACATCTTCACGGCAAAGACCATGGAAGATGCCCTGAACAACGAGAAGACTGACTTCGGAAAGGAAATCATTCCTGATCTGACAAAGACAAAGCCGGTCGCATCCTATCTGTTCAACGGATTCTGGGAGGATATCGGAACAATCAAGGCCTTCTACGAGACCAACCTTGATATCGCAAGCATCCATCCGAAGTTCAACTTCTACGATGAGGAAATGCCGATCTACACCCACAGAAGACATCTTCCGGCATCGAAGGTCAACTTCAGCAACATCACAAGCTCGCTGACATCCGAAGGCTGTATCATTACAAACGCCTACATCGTCAACTCAATCATCGGTGTACGTACCATCATTGAAAGCGGTGCTTCACTTGACGGCGTCTACTGCATGGGAGCCAAGTATTACGAGAACGAGGTCCAGAAGGCCGAGAACGCTAAGAAGGGAATCCCCAACCTCGGAATCGGAAAGGGCACCATCATCAAGAAGGCCATCATAGACATGAACGCCAGAATCGGTGACGGATGCAGAATCGGAATCGATGACATCCCGAGAAAAGAGGGAGACTACGGCGATTATTCCATCCATGACGGAATCATCGTCATCAACAAGGGAGTTTCAATTCCGAACGGAACTGTTCTCTGATCAGATTATGACAATCGCAGGAAACAGAAAATGAATAACTGCAACGCCCAGGGTCACAAAGCCCAGGGCGTTTCTTTTTCCGTTGTTGTACTCCACCACTCCTTCGCTCTTTCCCATGTTCTTCAGAAAGTAAAGAATCACGAGGATTATGTTGGCAGCCGGAAGAACATCACCTAAGATGACAGGACCCGGAGAAATTGGGAAGACAACAATGGCCGCTGCAATCAGAAGCCCGCAGATAAGGAAAGAGAACCTTACTGCCTTACGTGTGGTGTATAGAGTCTTGAGGTTGATCAGAAACAGAAATGTTGTCCCGTACTTATCCACGAGAAGAAGTCCCGCTGAGAGAACAAGAAACAAGACAGACAACAGATAGAACTGTACCATGAATCTATGATATCATAAAACCGTGAAAGGAATCGATGCATTTGACAGAAGATACTCAATGACCGGCTATCTCTTGCTACTGGTTATTTTTCTTCCTGCACTTGCATTTGTCATTCTGAACAACTATCAGACGGTTCCCGCTTTTTTCAACAACCCGGAAGCATTAAGACAGACAGGTTTTTCCTTACTCACGTCCCTGGCAATCAGCGCCGCGGCACTGGTTCTGGCATTTCCGGGAGTCATCATCTATGCAAAGTGCCCAAACCGGGTCAGAGGCTTTCTGAGAGTCAGTTTCTCATTTGCATTCTGTTTCCCTGCTGTTCTGATGAACATGAGTCTGGAGAATGAATACCTTAATCTTTCTCCATTCTTCAGAAACATTGCAGTCAATCTTGCTCTGAACATCCCGCTTGTGATTGTCATGGTCGGAGAATATCTGAGAAGACTCGATATCAGACAGAAGCTTTGCTCAAGGACAATCGGGGTTTCAGAGTCGCGGTTCTTCATGAAACTTACCCTGCCCAAGCTTGTTCCGGCGTTTTTCGGAGTCTTTGCCCTTGTTCTTTTAAGATGTATGGCACCGACTGACAACATAATCGTCTCGATGCTTTTGTCTGTTCTGTTTTTGATTATTCTCACTTCGACAGACAAGAAAAGAAGACAGGCAGAGCTGTCACCGGCATGTTCAGAAACAAGAAAAGGCAATGCCTTTACCGCCATCCTTTCTTTCATCTACATGTTGGCGGCACAGTGTCTGATTATAGTTCCGCTTCTTTTCATGATCCTGCGTTCTGTTCTCATAAACGGCAAAATCTCAATTGAGGCCTACAGCCTTCTGTTTGCTCCGGGCAATGACAAATTGCTTATGTGCCTTGTCTTCTGTTTTGCAATTGCTCTTGCCTCTTCGGTTATCGCATCATTTATCGCCGTACGCATCAGCGTGGGAATCGCAAACACGGGATGTAGCCTCTTTCTGGCAATGATTCCGTTTGCCATAGGTCCTGTTGCACTGGCTTCGGGCTTTACAGGTCTTTATCCCTGGTTCGGACAGACACTTACAGTAAAACTCATTTTCACAGTGCTGTGTCACATCCTAATCCTCAGTCCGATTCAGGTCATGATACTTCTTCCTGTTGCCAGAGCTCTTTCGCCGAATCTGAGAAAGACTTCTGTCTCATTGGGAAAAACAAGCTCACATAGCTTCATGCACATAGATCTGAAGTTAATGGAAACGGATATCCTCTGTGCGCTGTTCACATCAATCGCAATAAGTATCGCAAGCTATGGAGCTGCTGAGACCTTCGGCCTTTATACAGCATATTCACAGTGCCTCATGTTCTGGCAGCAGGGAAAAGTCGCAGGTGCCAGTGCCATCGGCTCGATTACTCTTATCCTAAGCTTCATATTCTTCGTCATGGGCATAGGCCATACACGGGAGGGCAAACGAAATGTCTGACTACGCTCTTGTCTGCAATCAGATTAAAAAGACCAAGGGAAAACTTAACCTTGATTTGGATTTCTCCGTAAACAAAGGAGAGCTTGTCTCCATCATAGGCCCGTCTGGAAGCGGAAAGAGCACGGTATTGAGCCTGATCTGCGGCTTTGAGAGTCCTGACAGCGGAACAATTACGATCAACGGAGTCGATGTCACAGCCCTGAATGCCGAAAAACGCGGCGCTGCGATAATCTTCTCTGATTATTCGGTCTTCCCAAATATGACACTTGAACAGAATGTGGCCTACGCTCTGAAAAACCATAAGCTCTCAAAGGAAGAAACCGAAGCCGAAGTCAGAAAGCTTCTGGAACTTGTGAACCTCAGAAAAGACGATAAAAGAAAAGTCAAAGAGCTTTCCTGCCAGGAGAAATACAAAGTGGCCCTTGCAAGAGCAATTGCCTCAGAACCCCAGATTCTTCTTCTGGACGAGGTCTTCTCTGCCCTTGATACCAGAGAACGTGATGCTCTGAGAATCGAAATCCGCGACATCCAGAAAAAGACAGGAATCACGACAGTCTTTGTCACAGACAGCCAGGTGGAGGCCTTAAGCGTCTCTGACAAGGTCATCCTCCTGAACAACGGAAAGATCGAGCAGATGGCAGCTCCCGATGACATCTACAGACGCCCGGTTTCGGAGTTCTGCGCCAAGTTCATGGGAGAGTGCAACATCCTTCCTTATGATGTTATTCTCAAAACTCTCCGTGTTCCCGAGACAGAGAGGTCGAAGGTCATCTACCAGTGCTACGGCCCTGAGCACAGACTTCTGTTCAGACCGGAGGACATGGTCGTAAACGACATGCCGGGTCTTCCCTTCCCCGAGTTCTATCCTCATCTGAGATTCGAAAACGCAAAAATCATCAGGAGCGAGTACCTTGGAAAGGAATATCTGGTGACAGCCATGTATGAAGATATGATAATCAAGGTCTACACCGTCTACAAACCTGCATCTGATTACATCACAGCAGGAATCAGAATGTCCAAGATCCTTGAGTTCAACGACGGACGCCTGATCCGTCATTAAAAAAAACGGCTCCACACGGAGCCGTTTCTATTTGGTTAAAGTGCTCAGGCTTTCTTCTTGGGAGCCTTTCTTGCGCTCTTGTCTGCCCAGAGGCTGTTGAGAACCTCAAGCTCCTGCTCCTCTGTAAGAGGATGGTACTCATTGATTCTCGCGGTCTTTCTGACCTGAAGTTCCTTACCGGTGAGCAGTTTGAAGATATCGCAGTATCCATCGGCTGCACGCTCAAGTGCAACTGCCTTGGATGCGTTTGTGCTCTTCTCAAGCTCAAGACTCTTCTTTTCAGCTCTGAGAGCCTTTCTCTTTTCGTTGTACTGAGCTCTGACAGCCTCATCAGCATCCTTAGGAGTCTTTGCCTTCTTGATTTCAGCATCGACAGCGGCGATCTTCTTATCAAGACCTGCTTCTGCGTTGATGTACTCATCACAGCTCTTGGCTGATGTCTTTCCGACTCTGAGAACGAATCTCGGGCTTATGCGCTTTTTGGCATTGCGGAGGTTGAGCTCCTCATTAAGATCATCCTCTTCTCCGTCATCTTCCTCTTCGATGAAATCATCGTCACCTGTGACGACATTGGTCGGAATCGGTGCCGGTGCGGGAGCAACTTTCTTCTCTTCCTCAACAGGCTCGGCCTTCTTGGCAGGCTTCTTCTCTTCCTTCTTTTCTTCTTTCTTGGGCTCGACCTTCTTAGGCTCTTCCTTTTTAGGTTCTTCCTTCTTGGGTTCAACCTTCTTAGGTTCAGCCTTCTTCGGAGCAGTTGCATCGACGGACTTCAGATCCGGGGCTACTGTCTGCTTCTTGTTCGGATGGAGCAGGTTGAACAGCTTGCTGTGCCTTGGCTCGGCGACCTTGGTACCCTTTTTGGCCTTCTTTGCAACAGTCTCAGGCGCGTTGGACTTTGCCTGCTCTCTGAGCAGTGCCTCACGCTCGATACGTGTCATCTGTACACCGTTGTAGGTAACAAGATAATCCTGTCCCTTACCTCTTTTCTTTGATCCAAGTTTGACTACTTTGTTCTTCTTTGACATAGAGAGCTCCAGTTAGTGATATCAGATTAATGATATAACACAATTTGGCATTTTAAAACCAAGTTTTATAAAACGTTTTACGATTATCAGTCCAGCTTCATGTCGCGGATGCTCTGAATCTCGTCTCTGAGTACTGCAGCTCTTTCGAACTCCAGGTCCTTGGCCGCCTGAAGCATCTCAGCTTCAAGCTCCTTGATGTACTTCTTCCTCTGAGACGGTTCAAGCAGGTTGTAGCCAGCTTTTCTGATTGAGATGTCCTGTTTCTCATCCTGGGCCGCTTCTTCACGCTCGCGCTCAAGGATATCCTCAACAGCCTTGACGATGGACTTAGGAGTGATGTTGTGCTCCTTGTTGTAGGCACTCTGGATGGCTCTTCTTTCGCGAGTCTCGTCAATTGCCTCACGCATTGCATCACTGATTCTGTCGGCATACATGATGACCCTACCCTCGGCGTTTCTCGCAGCTCTTCCGATGGTCTGAATAAGCGATGTTGCACTTCTGAGGAATCCGATCTTATCGGCATCCAGAATCGCTACCAGAGCTACTTCAGGCAGGTCCAGACCTTCTCTGAGGAGGTTGATTCCGACAAGGACATCGAACTGGCCGGCTCTGAGCTCCTTGAGGATCTCGACGCGCTCGATGGTCTCGATTTCCGAGTGAAGATAACGAACGCGTACGCCCTTGGAGGCGAAGAAGTCCGAAATATCCTCGGCCATCTTCTTTGTAAGGGTTGTGACAAGTACCCTTTCGCCACGGGCTGTACACTTCCGGATTTCGCCGAAAAGGTCCTCGATCTGGCCCTCCGTGCTTTTGACGGTGATTTCGGGGTCCAGAAGACCTGTGGGCCTGATGACCTGTGAGACGACTTGGGATGAGAGTGATTTTTCAAGCTTGCCGGGTGTGGCCGACACGAATATGCGCTGGCCGGTGACCTGGTCGAACTCGTCGAACTTAAGCGGCCTGTTGTCCAGAGCCGACGGAAGTCTGAAGCCGTATTGGACGAGGTTGGCCTTTCTGGAGTGGTCGCCTTCGTACATGGCCCCTATCTGTGGCAAAGTGACGTGTGACTCGTCGATGAAGGTCAGAAAGTCGGGCTGGAAATAATCAAGAAGAACTGCCGGTCTTTCTCCGGGTGCGCGGTTGGAAAGCGGTCTGCTGTAGTTTTCGATTATT
>Ga0265299_10003303_pt1 | contig 15839 bp, 16 predicted proteins | sample AusTroGonzalo_MG_4_FD_193485 | JGI IMG/M metagenome (GOLD analysis project Ga0265299, IMG submission 193485) | Bovine rumen microbial communities from tropical cattle in Woodstock, Queensland, Australia - Gonzalo_02 | ecosystem: Host-associated > Mammals > Digestive system > Stomach > Rumen ... | reverse complement strand
AATACGCAAGTTGCCCTTAGTATTGGCAAGCAACAGCGCACGGAGCTGAGTGATAAAAATATCTTCGCGGTCGAGGCACACGCGGATAGAGCGCCAACCCATAAACGGGTTCGATTCGTTCACCGCCGAAATACCACTGACCAGCTTGTCGCCACCGGCATCCAGCGTACGGATTACGACCGGGCAAGGCGCCATCATTTCCAAAATATGCTTATAAGCGCTTTCCTGTTCCGCTTGGGTCGGAGCATCCTTCTTGAGGAACAAAAATTCTGAACGGTAAAGACCGATACCCGTTGCACCAAAGTCCTTGACTTTATCTGCTTCGACCGGCATTTCGATGTTGGCATGCAACACAATGTACTTGCCGTCGCGGGTCATCGGTTCCAGCTGGCGCATCGTGAAAAGTTCACGGCGCTGGCGTTCAAACGTTTCCTGACGTTCATGGAACTTGCGGATATCTTCTTCGTTCGGATTGATGATAACCTTACCGTCAGAACCATCGACGATAATCGTATCACCGCTCCTGACGAGGGCAGCCACATTACGGAGACCGCCTACCGCAGGAATCTGCAACGAACGGGCCAAAATGGCGACATGGCTTGTACGGCCACCCGTATCCATCGCAATGGCGTTCACTTGTCCAGGCTTGAGCGTCATCAAGAAGCTTGGAACAAATTCATGGGCCACAAGGACAATGCCGTCTTCGTGAGCCACATCCTCCAATACCGGTCCGGAGTCATCCATGGCAGACATCAGACGGTTGTACAGATCCCTAAGGTCTGCCGCCTTGTCGCGCATGGCAGGAGAATCAATCGCCTCGAACTTGCTGATATAGGCGCCAAAAACAATATGGACCGCCCACTTTGCATTCTTGTGATTCTTCTTGATTTCGTTCAGGACTCCATTCACCAGTCCCGGGTCTTGCAGAATCATCAAGTGGGTCGCGAAAATCAGGCTGTCCTTGACGCCAGCCCTGCTTTCCGAGATTTCTTTAATCTGAGCAATTTCTTTTGCCGTCTTGGTGACGGCCTTCAAGAACATCTGTTCTTCCGCAGCGATACGGCTATCGGGGAGCGTTTCTTCGACTACGGAAAACTCACGGCGTGCAATAGGGAACACGGTTCCCATCGCAAAACCGGGAGATGAGGGTACACCAATCAGTTCCGTCCTGGGAGACTTCCGGGACGTTTCATCGGTGGACTTCGCCACGAATTCAGCAGGGTTCTTCGTTGAAGTGGTCATCAAAAAGCTTTTCCAACTGCTGAACGACCAAGTCTTCATCATCGCCGTCGATTTCGAACTTGACTTCGGAACCAGCCGGGATAGCAAGCATCATCACGTTAAGGATGCTTTTTGCATTGGCCTTTGAACCATCAAATACAATAGATACATCGCTCTTTGCCTGACCGGTGATATCAACAATCATTCCGGCGGGGCGGGCGTGAATACCCAGTTTGTTGGAAACAGTAAATATCTTTGTAATCATCAATTCCTCAGAAGAAATCCACATTAATGTCAAGGCCATCTTGCAAGATGATCTTGAACAGGCTGTCAGCAGAACGTACCGTCCTGACCAATTCGTCGTGCAGCTGTCTGTCGTTCAGCAAGAGACCCACCGAGTTGTCCTTCGAGTCCATCTTGCCCTGCACCTGGGTAATCAGCCCATCCAAATGCTTGGTCACGCCTTCCAGCTCGGTAATAAGCTGGTTCGCGTTCCCCATAACCTTATCCGTTCCGGCAAAAAGTCCGTTGATCGGTTCCTTGACGCCATCCACAAGCTCGTTCACCTTGACCGTCACCTTGTTGAGGTTTGCAAGGCTCTTCTTGAGCTGCGGATCGGTCGTCGAAACAAGCGAGATCAGGCGGTCTTCAAGATTTTCAGCCTTCACGAGGAGCGTCTTGAAGCGGTCCTGGAAATCCGGGTTTGCAATCGTTCCGTTCAAGGCGACTTTCACGGCTTCGAGAAGTACCTTCGTGGAATCGCAAACTTCACCGGCAAGGCCAAGCGCTTCGGCAATACCTGCATCGAACTGGCCCGTGATGGTATCGCCCGGCACGTAGTATTCTTCGGCATCGCCGAGAATCATGCCGATCTGGCGTTCACCCATGATACCGATATTCTGCACACGAATCTCGGAATCCTTCGGGATCTTCACATTCGACTTGAGTCGAATCGTCACGACCACGCGGTGACCAGAAAGTTCAATGGATTCCACGCGACCCAACTTTACACCGTTGATCTTGACCGGGTCATCCAAAACAAGCGTACTCACCTGCGTAAAGCGCAAATGGTACACGTCAAAAGTCTCGCGCAGATCCTTCTCGTTCAAAAAGAACATGCCAAATATCAAGATGACAATGGCTAAAAGAACGACAAGTCCTACAGAAAAATATAGAGCGGTATTCTTTTTCATTTCACAATTAATCTAGCATATTTTTTCTAGTCCCTAGTTCCAAGTTCCAAGTTACTAGGCTTTTTTTCTAGTAACTGCGGCTACGTCCCCTCTCGACTCTCGTCTGTAGCCGCCTCGCGGCGTTCTATTTTCTAATCACTCCCCTACCCTCACGATGGGGCTGTTCGTCTCGATGCCGTTCACGTGGCGGTCGAGCCAGTCGAGCAAGAGGGCATCACGTTCAGCCTGCGGGAGCGCAAACTTTTCACGGCCCTGCTTCTGCATGAACACGTCGAGGTAGGTCATCAAAACGCCACCGGCCACAGAAACGTTCATGGATTCGGTAATGCCGTATTGCGGTAGCTTGAATTCATAGTCGGCATGGGCAAGCGTATCGGGGTGGTTCCCGTGGAATTCACTGCCCAGGTAAAAAGCCATCGGCTGGCTCAAATCGAGGTCAAGCACGGAGTTCGTGGTGTTCGTGCTAGCGACCGCAATCTTGTAACCCTTTTCGCGGAGCTTTTCCATGCAGAGCATACGCTTCTTGTACAGATAAAGACTCATCCACTTGTAAGAGCCCTTCAAGATAGACTTGTTCACGCTATAGGCGTTGTCTTCTTCGATGATATGAACATCCTGAAGGCCAAAGACTTCAGCCGTGCGGATGACAGCCGAAATGTTGTGCGGATCGAACAGATCTTCGAGCACCATGCAGAAATGCCTTGTACGGCGGTTGACTACAGAAGTAAGCAACTCGCGACGTCTTTCAGTGACACGTGCAAGCAGCGATTCCAAATCCTTCGATTCACTCATTTTTTAATCCTTTGTTTTAAATTCACGAATTAATTGGAGGGAGGCGCAGAAAGTTCCCTCATTTGTTTTTCCTTGCGCATGGCATCCCCGAGTTTCCAGGGAGCGCCAGCAACGACACTGTCAAATTCAGCGACATGACGCTTATTTTCAGGCGTCTTCAAGATGTCCTTTTCAAGCGGCTTACGGTTTCCGCCATAGTACATGCCGGCAGCCTTCTTGATATCGTTCACGACATCGTCAATCTTGGAATTCACCACGTTCTTGAACACGCGCAACTGCATGATGGAATTCAGAACGGAATTTCCAGGGAACACGAATGCTGTTAATTTATACTTAAGTTTTCGCGGACCGACAAGGTCCATGTCCAAAAAGGCCACCGCAGTTCCCTTCAGGGACCACTTCAAGATATGGGCATAGCCATAGCCAAAGAACATGCTGCGGAGTACGGACTTTTGGCCGACACTATCCTGCAAGGCCCAATAAAAGTCACCAGAAAGTCCGTTGCCGTTGCTTCCCGAGAAATAGCGACGGTCGGGACTGTTGTAAGCCAGCGTGTATTCGGTTTCAAGATAAGCGTTGATGAGGTCTGCCGTAAAGGGCATGTTGTCGAACAAAAAGCGAATTTCGTGTACTTCGAGCGGAAGCGTGCCTTCGCTAGAATAAACGGCCCTGTACTGGCGCCCCAAGCGCATAAAGATATCCACCATCATGGGAGTATTGATGTTGGTCGAAAAACCGCGCTTGACAATTTCCTTGTAAGGGGCGCAGAATTCTTTATCGTAATCGACCTTGGGCCAGGTTTTCATTTCCTCTTCGCTACAGGCTTCGTACTTCATGTCGAGGCACTTGTACATTCCCGAGCAGAATGAGCGCATGTCATCCTTGTTGTCCTTAGTCTTTTTGAGGAGCACCTTGCGAGACACCTCCGACGTGGAGACCGTCTTTGCCGCAAACGACAGAGACGAGCCAAGCGCCAAGACGAGGACGCAAATCCCCATCAAGAAAGAATTTCGAAAACCCAGGCATCTCATAGGACCTCTCCCTCCCTAATGATTATCTGAACTCAAGACTGTCTAGCGGAATCACCGTAAAGGGCTTGAGCGAATCGAGCATCGAGACCGGACCGACAATCGAAACCGTCATCTTGCTCTTGTCAAAGTACTTTGCAATCATGGCCTTGACCTGATCCGCCGTTACCGCATTGATTTCCTTTACATAATCTAAATAGTGATCGTCCGATTTGCCAACAAGTTCGCCCTTGGCAAAAATAGTGGCAGTCGCGGCCGGAGAATCGAACAGACTCGGCAAACTTTCGACCAGGGACTTCTTGGCCTGCGTGAGTTCTTCTTCCGTAGGGCCATCCTTGGCGAGCTTTTCGACTTCTTCAAAAACAAGCTTCAAGGCAAAGTCTACCGTTTCGACCTTCGTCTGGAGGGCAATCGTCGTCATCGCCGTATCGCGGTAGTCGTTGCCGACCGTGCTGTAAACGCTATAAGCGAGGCCTTCGTTGCTGCGGACGCGGTTCATGAGTCTGGAGCTAAAGCTACCACCGCCGAGAATAAAGCTAGCCACGGCCGTCGGGTAGTAGTCCGGATGCGGACGCTTTACAAACGGCTGGTTCATCGTGATGTTCGCCTGCGTGATTTCCTTGTCGACGACATAGACACCCGGCTTGTTGGCAAACGTGAGCGGAGAAGGAGCGGCCTTTTCGGCTGTTGCCGGCGCCACGTTCCATTCGCTAAAGAACTTCTTGAGCATCACCACCGCGGAATCCTTCTGGACATCGCCAGAGAGGGCAAATACGATGCGCTTCGAGGAGAACACGCCCTTTGAAAGACGCTTCACGTCGGCAGCGGTCACGGCCTTGTATTCTGCGGAATTGGCATCCCAGAGGCGCGGGTTCGGCATGTAGTTCACCTTAGACTTGAGCGCCGAAAGCACCTTGGCCGGCGTCTCGAAACGGCGTTCGTAAGCCGTCACAAAGTTCGCCTTCAAGATTTCGAGCTGTTCCTTGTCGAATGCAGGCGCCGTAAGCACCTTCTTCGAAAGTTCAAGCATCGACTTGAAATCCTTCGAAAGGCAGTTGATGTCGAATGCCGAAGTAAACGTTCCGACGCTTGTCGAAATCGAAGCACTGACGAATTCGAGAGAATCTTCGAGGGCGTGTGCCGAAATGCCACCGCCAGCACCGCGACGGATCATGGAGCCGACCATTTCAAATGCAGCTTCGTCCTTCAAAACCTGCGGTACATTGTTTTCTTCGAAATAGACCGTAAAGTTCACCAACGGGAGCGTGCTATCGCTCACAATGAAACCGGTAATGCCATCCGCAATCTGCACACGGAAATCCTTCGGATGCGGAGCCACATACTTGTATTCAGGGAATTCAATCTTGCTGTAATGTGCGGGCAAGGCTTCAGATCCATTCGAAACTTCCTGGGAATAAATATCCTCGCCCTGCGAATTACGGTAAAAAGCGCCATTTCTAGGCATCATGGAACAGGCGGTCAAAACCGCCAAAAATGCAGCAGAAATCAAAAACTTAGTATTCATCCCTTAGAAAATAGTAAACTAAAAAAGGCTCACCATCAAAAAATTCCCTTTTTTGTCGAATATGCGGGCGGGGCGCAAGAGTCAGAACAGGAACATTCCAACCTAGACTAAGTGTTTTAAGTTTTTTTGTTCCTCCCCCCGCTTTGAAACGTATATTAATAATTGAGCCTTCCTAGTGGCCACAACACGCGTAGTAAGTCAAACCTCCGACTTCCGCACAGTTCTCCAGTCGAGACACAGCACCACCAGGAAGGCTTCTTCAATCCCTCCTATGAAACGACCCGACGCACGCGCGCCGGGCCTTTTTATTGATAAAAAACGAGTAAACAAGTGCGGCATGACAAAATAGTTCACCGCTCACAACTCATTGCTCACGGCTCATAGCCCACAGCTACGTCAGCTGAATCGGCCGTTCAGTTGCTTGCGGCGGCGACCACGTTCCGAAACAAGCGCTTCGATAAGGAACAGCAAGGCGGCCAGGCCAAGGAAGACCTGGTAACGGTCCTGGTAGTTTTCCATGCGGTCGCTGCTCTGGTCCTTCTTTTCGAGCGAAGCGATTTCGGTCAAGACCTTTTGCAGCTGGAATTCACCGGGACTTGCGTAAAAATAGAGCGCTCCGGTCACATTCGCGATTTCTTGCAAGGTCCCTTCTTCGAGGCGGGTCGTCACGATATTGCCTTGCATATCCTTCTTGTAAACGCTTCCACCGTTCTTGTCCTTGAGCGGTATAGGCACACCTTCGCGGGAACCGATACCGATTGTGTAAATCTTGATGCCGAGTTCGGCAGCTTCCTTTGCGGCATTGACAGCGGCGGCTTCGAGTTCTTCGCCATCGCTCATGAGGATCATCACGGAATGCTGGCTAGCACCACCGGAGTTTTTGAACAAAGTCATACCCTTGCGGATCGCCTTTTCGAGGTTCGTTCCCGGCATGAGCCAACCCGGATTGAGTTCACGGAGTACCATCTGCACCGTACCGTAATCAAGGGTCAAAGGGACCATCACCTGCGCTTCGCCACTGAAGGCCACCAAGCCTACACGGTCTCCGGTCAGCGATTCGAGGAACGCCGAAATCTCGTGACGGCTACGGACCAAGCGGTTCGGCTTCACGTCTTCGGCAAGCATCGAAAGCGAAACGTCCTGCAACAGGACCAAATCCTGCCCACGACGTTCGATATGTTCCATTTTGCGGCCCCACTGCGGACGAGCTAGCGCCACGAACAAGAACGCAATCGCTAAAAGCAACAACAGGACCTTCGTCAGGCGCCTCCACGGAGAGACGCTCGTCGAAAGTTTCGTTAACATGGAAAGCGAGACAAAACGGGCAGCCAGTTTTTTACGACGGTGGTACGCATATACAAAAAGAAGTGCAAAAAGCGGGAGGGTAAAAAGCCCCCACAAAAAGTTCGGTTCGGCAAATCTCATTATCTACTCCGATAAGTCTTGCCCTGAAATTCCATTGGGCAAGAAGAATATACAAAACTATAGGCAATTTGCCCAAAAACGGGAGTTAAATACAGGGGTTTCTTTCTTATTAAAAACTATATTGTCTTTGGGGGTTGTGAGAAAATGTCCTATATCGGTCTCATTGAAATCAATATTCTTTGCATTGTAGTGTTGCTCATTACACTACTGCAATTCCGTGAAAGTGTCCTGAGACACTTGGAAGAGCGCATCCTCGGATTTACCATTATCGATACCATCATCTACATCGTGCTAAACACGGTGACCAAGATGCTGTACTCGGTCCATCAGGAAAGCGTCCTCTATTCGAACAACCCGAAGATTTGCGTCATCTATTCCCTCATGTACGCCCTGAGCCTGATTTCGTCGCTTTTGCTTGCACAGCTCTGGTTCTCGTTCATCTTTTTACGCATCCGCAAGAGTATCTATACCTACAAGCACTTGTTCCCGCTGTTCTCGACGCCAAGCATTATCGGTACCCTCATCTGTATCGGCGTTGCCATTTACGGGTTCACCAACGATTGCCATTCGACCACAATCCAGTTCAGAAGGCTCCAGCCGTTCCTCATCACGCTGAACTTCATCTACATCATCGCGACGATGATTATCGGTATCCAGCATGGGCTTTCGCAAAAGAATTCCTCAAACCGCAAAGAGGCATTCTATCTCTCGTTCATTGCCTTTGTGCCGAGCTTTGTTTGCATCATCCAGTATTTCATTCCCGAAATCCCGATTCTCGACCCGATATTCTCGCTCACGCTCCTGCACGTGTACGTGACGCTCCTGAAGTACAGAATTACGTCGGACCCGCTCACGGGAATCAACAACAGAATCCGCCTGATCGACTACCTGCAATACATTTCGCAGCACCAGGACCCGAGCCAGCGACTCTTCCTGTTGGTCATGGAAGTGGACTATTTCAAGGAGATCGTCCGCAAGTTCGGCTACGAAATGTCGGACCGTGTCGTCGCGGACCTCGCCTCATTCTTCAAGCGCCAGTGCAGGGAACAGCAGGCGTTCCTCGCGAGAACCGGCGAAAATCAGTTTGTTATTGTCATGGAACGCGACGAAGTTTCCGAAATCGAATCGTTCTGCCAAAAGCTCATCCGCGAATGCGAACGCGACAGCATGCAGTCTGACATGAACTCCTGGAAGATTTCGTTCAACGTCCATTTTGCAGAAATCTCGAACATTTCGTCGAGCAATATCTCGAAGATTTTTGCCGAAGTCAAGAAGAACTGCTACAAGCCGGAAACGCCGGCACCGAAGGAGTAGGTTATAGACGAGAGACGAGAGGCGAGAGACGAGAGAAGAATTCCTGGTTTTTTGCGCAAAGCGCCACTTTAATTCTCTCGTCTGTAGCGAGCTGCGCGAGCGTTCTCTAATCTATAGTCTAAATTACGGGATTCGCACGAAGCGGGTATTGGCGAGGATGAGCTCGAGCAAGATGAGGAGCGCACCGATCAACAGCCACGGGTAGAACTTTTCGGCGTAACGGGCGTAGGCGATCGTTTCGATTTCCGTCTTTTCGAGTTCGTCGATTTCAGAGTAAATCTTTTCAAGTTCGGCCTTGTTCTCGGCACGGTAAAAACGGCCACCCGTCTTTGCGGCAACGGACTTCAGCACGCTTTCGTCAATGCCTTCTTCGGGTTCGATTTCACGTTCGCCCCAGGAGATTTCACCCGTCCACGGGTTCTGCTGGAACGCAAGAATCTTGCCGGACTTTTTGCCGACGCCAACAGTGTAAACCTTGACGCCCAAGGACTTTGCCACTTCGGCAGCACGCATCGGCGGAACGACGCTCGCATTGTCGCGTCCATCGGTCAAAAGCACCACCACGCGGGACTTAGCATCGGACATCTTGAGGCGGGCAAGAGCATTCATCAGGCCATCGCCAATTGCCGTCCTGTTATTCACAACGGAATCGCGGGCAAGGTCATCGGTCGCCTTCAGGATTTCGAGCAGGGAGCCGTAATCCATCGTGAGCGGGCACTGCGTAAACGAGCGGGAGCCAAAAGCCGAAAGCCCAATGCGGTCGCTATGGCGTTTCTGGATAAATTCGGCAATCACGTCCTGGGCATAACCAAGACGGCTGTACTTCCAGTATTCCCCCTTTTTCAAGATGCGTTCGGCGTTCATCACGCCAAGCTTTGCCTGTTCCGTGCGAGTCAGCATATCGAGCGTGCCCATGGAACCGGAAACGTCAAGCGCAAGCATAATGTCGACGCCATCGGTCGATGTGTATTCGACTTCCATGGCGTTCTGCGGACGGGCAAGCGCCACCACAAAGCAAGCGAGAGCGGCCAAGCGGAGCGCCGGGACGATATGCCTAAACTTTACACGACGGCTCGGGACCGCCTTTTTTGCAAGCGCAAGGGCCGGAAACTTGATCGTGCTCTTGCGGCGCTGTTGACGGTAAACATAAAGGGCAATCAACAGCGGAATAAACAACAACAGCCAAAAGGCTTCGGGATTTTGAAAATGAAGAGATCCAATATCCATTTCAGCTCCAAAATAACGAAAATTCAAATTCTACAGGCAAGAATATACAAAATTTGAGTTACTAGATACTAGTTAACAGTTACTAGTTTGTAGAACTTAGTTCGTAGAGCTTAGAATTTGCAATCGTCATGCCAAGTCGCAAAGCAACACCGCATCCAGTCACACTTTTATACAAGACTTCACTGGATCCCTCACTTCGTTCGGGATGACGAGTTTAATTCGGGATGACAGTCAGGCGCGGGATGACAATTACAAAACGAGCAAGAGACCGTCGACGCCGAGCACCGTAAGGCAAGAGACCACGGCAACCGTCACGAGTCCACCACCCAAAAGCGACGCGATTACCGCCGTGACGAGAGCGCTAATGCCCGTGATGCGGCTATCCGTCGCAAAGAAAATCGCAGGCACAGTCATGGCACTCAGCACCGTGTACGGCACGTAAGCGAGGAACGAACTCCAGAAGACGCTCTTGAGTTTTTTGCGGAGCAAAATGAACGGCACCGCACGCAAAAAGAGCGTCACGCCCGCCATGACCAGCAAATAAATCACGTAAGTCTGTGCATCAATATTCACTTGGCACCTCCTTCGTCATCTTCGAGCTGCATGGGGAAAAGTGCCGCCGCCAAAAGCGAGGCCACGAGCGCACAGATGATAATCGCAAAGCCCACAGAAACGCAGCTCAGCGCCGGGACAAACTTGAATGCGCAACTCAGGGCAACCGCAATCGCGACTGCAAAAATCGTCGGCTTGTGGACCTTCATCTGCGGGACGACAATCGCAATAAACATGCCGTAAAGGGCGACGCCAAGGGCGTTCGTCACCATCGCCGGGAGAATTTCACCGCAAATGGCACCGACAGCCGTTCCCGAAGACCATCCAATGTACGGGAGCGTCATGAGCCCCAAGAAATAAATCGGAGTCACGCTTTTTTGCGCCATCGAAACGGCAAAGATTTCATCGGTAATGCCCGTCGCCAAAAGCAAGCGCTTGACCGTTCCGAAATCCGGCGACACCTTCTGCGACAAGGAAATAGCCATCAGCGAATAGCGGAGGTTGATAAAGAACGTCGCAAGCGCCATTTCGATAAACGTGCCAGCCGCATCCGTCATGATCTGGAGGCCGGCAAACTGCCCTGCCGAAGTAAGGTTCGTCATGGAAATCAGCGTCACGAGCGGCCACGACAAGAAATTCGAGCCCGCAATACCGAACGAAAACGAGACTGCAAAATAGCCCAGTCCAATCGGAAGTCCGTCTTTTACACCCTGTGTATAACTCATGCGCCCAAAGATAGCAAATTTAAGGCGTTTTAAGCATATTTTATGCAAATATTTAAATATACGCAAAAGTCGTAAAGGTGACCCCGGCACGGTGGCCGGGGTGACATCGTGGCCGGGGCGACAGGCTTGAGTTGCAATAAAAAAGCCCCGCGGTATGCGGGGCGTTTTGCAAATTACTTTGCGAATTACTTGACGATTTCGGCGTCCTTGACGTTCTTGCCCTTGAGCTTGGAAGAAGTCTTCGGAGTAGAGCCGTTGATCGGCGGGAACTTGCTGTAGATGTACTTGTACTGAGCAATGCTCCAGATGTTACCGATAATCCAGTAGAGCACAAGGCCAGACGGCATCACGGCGCTGAACAAGAGCATCATGGCAGGCATCATCCACACCATCATCTTCTGCTGGGCCGGATCCATACCAGCGTTGGCACCCATCGTCACCTTCGTCTGGAAGTACGTCGTTGCCACCATGAGCCACGGGAGGATTGCAAGGCCGGACGGCATGATGATAGGAATGCTGATGCCACTCCAGACAACGTCACTGCGGCTGAGGTCGGTGATCCAGAGGAATGCCGGCATACCGCGGAGTTCAATAGCACGGCCAAGCACAAAGAAGAGGCCCATGAAAATCGGCATCTGGATGAGCATCGGGAGGCAGCCACCCGTGCAGCTAGCGAGCGGATTGATGTTATTCTTGCTGTAGAGTTCCATCATAGCGGCCTGCTTCTTCTGCGGGTCGGTACGGTACTTGAGGTTGATTTCGTCGAGCTGCGGCTTGAGGGCAGCCATACCGCGCGTGGACTTGATCTGCTTGACCGTAAACGGAGTCGTAACACCGCGGACGATGAGCGTCACGAGGATGATAGCCACACCGTAGTTCGGGATGATGCTGTAGAAGAGGTTCAAGAGCTTGAGAAGCATCTTGCAAATCCAGACGAACCAGACGTCTGCACCGCACCAGCGCCAGCCACTCACGATGATCTTTTCGTAGTCCTTGTCAAGCGATGCGATAGCGTCCCAGTTGAGCGGAAGGACCATCAAGTCGTAATTGAGAGCGGCCGTACCGTGGAAGTCATCAGCGATAGAAAGCTTGTATGTACCCGGATCGACTTCGTTACCTTCGACCTTCATCGGCTTTGTCTTGAGCGTTGCCGGAACAGCTTCGTCGAACTGGACGGTCATGGCGACGTACTTGCGACGGAGGCCAGCCCAAATGACCTTGCCTTCGGTAGCATTGAAAGAAGTCTGTTCACGCGGCATTTCGCGTTCGACAGAATAAGTGTTGTTAAAGACGACTTCGCTGAAGTAGTAAGCGCTACCGCCACCGATACCCATGAAGCCCTTGGTCTTCGGGATGTCTTCGGTTTCTCTGAGGCCGCCGTTCCAAACGAGTTCATAAGTGCTCGGCTGGAAACCGACAAACTTGTTTTCTTGACGCACGCCCTGGCCATCCTTGGTAAAGCCGTAGGAGCGGATTACCTGGTTGCCGTTTGCGTCCTGGAACACGAACTGGACCTTGGCGCTGTCGGTCACGACGATCTTTTCAGGAACGCTGCCGAGTTCGAACATCGCTTCGCTCAAGTCTGCATTGTCGAGCTTCAAGTCAAATGCACCGAGCGTCGTGTCCTGGATGAGTTCCGGGAAGTTGCCAGCGGAATCCGGCAAAGCCTTCACGATGACGCTCTTCACCTTGCCGCCCTTGTTCGTGAGCGTCATGATGAACTTGTCGGTTTCGACCGTTACGGTACGTTCCTTGATTTCGGCGGGAGCCTTCACTTCGGCCTTTGCAGTAGCGCTATCGGAAGCGACTTCGGCCACGGCACCACCAAGCACCGGAGCAGCCTTGATTTCGGGCGCCTTAGTCGGAAGCACGAGCTTGTTTGCAGAATCCGTAGCAGCCTGCTTTTCAGCAGTTGCCTTGGCCTTTGCGGCAGCACGAGCAGCAGCCTGAGCATCGGCATTTGCGGAATTGACAGCCATCCACCAAATCACGATGACCGCGATAAGAATGGAACCAATGATTGTATTCTTGTTCATTTTTTATCCTTAGGGAGCGGAACGGGATCATATCCGCCCTTGCAGAAGGGGTTGCATCTTAAGACTCTAAAAACCGCAAGATAGAAACCTTTGAACGGTCCGTGTAGACGGAAGGCTTCAATTGCGTAATTTGAACATGTAGGCTGGAAGCGGCAAACCCCATGGAAAAAATAGGGGTGAACCAGTTGGTATAGACGGATGGGGGCAATAAGAGCCACCACTAGGGCATTTTTAACCTTCTGCCACATCCGTTTTCTTGTCCCATTCCATCTTGTGGAATATTTTTTGGGCGGATTCGCGGAAACGCTCGGAAGTCATTTCCTTGGAATTGTCGCTCACGATAATCATCGCCCAAACGGGCTTTTGGATATTCGGGACAATACCATAAAACAGTGGTCGCAGGATTCTACGACACTTGTTGCGATACACGGCATTGCCGTTCTTCTTCTTAGCAAGGAAGCAGAAACGACAAAAACCGTCCGGACTTTCAATCCAACGCATACTAAAAGAAGGTGCGCGGACGAACTTTCCTTGGACGGCTACTTGCCGGTAAGCGGGCTGATTGGGCAGCCGATAAGAACGCAGAGTGGCTATAAGCCAGCCCCGACTTACTTCTTATAGATTTCGTCGCTAACGGTGAGGACCTTACGGCCCTTAGCACGGCGACGGCTCAAGACAGCACGACCCCAACGGTCTTCCATACGGGCCATAAAACCGTGCTTGTTAACGCGCTTACGATTGTGAGGCTGGAATGTTCTTTTCATGATAAAAACCTTTCTATGAAAACAGAATTTTTTGAGACTCAAATTTAGTAAAAAGTAGGTATTTATCAAGGGGTTACTAGCACCGTAAAGGGTATTTTTTCACCCCTAACGGGACTCAAACAGAAAGCGTTCAATCAAAACACAGTGTATTCACAAGATGTAAACAGATATTTTTGAGAGGTGGGTCATTGGTCAATGGTCATTAGTCAGTAGACTACAGAAAGAGAAGTCCCCGTCAAGCGGGGCATGACAAAGCAAAGGCGCCCTCAAGCAAGATTTAACTAATAACTAGCAACTATTGACTAATAACTAAAGACTAACAGCCAACAATTCACAATTCCTTTTATATCTTTTACTTATATAATAGATTATAGCGTAAAAGCAGGATTTTATGGAACTCACTCCGCTTGATATTAGAAACCAGACATTTCACAAGAAATCTTTTAAGGGGTACGATCCGGAAGAGGTGAAGGCTTTTCTGGAGACCACGGCGACCGCGTTTGAAAACATGTTCCGCGACCGCACGAATTTGACAGAACGCTTGAAAGTCGCCGAAGAGCGCGTAAACTACTACCGCCAAATCGAAAAGACGATCCAGGACGCCGTCGTAACGATGCAACGCACGATTAACGAAGTGAAGGCATCTGCCGAGAAGGAAGCGGAAATCATCATCGCCGAAGCAAAGGCCCGCGCCATGCGCGAAGTCGAAAGCATCAAGCGAGAAAGTGAAAACCTCCGCACCGAAATCGAGCAGCTCCGTCAGCTCCGCACAAACTACTTCATCCGCTGCCGAGCCCTCATCCATAGCCAGGACGAGCTACTCTCCGCCATGGAAAACGATCAGCAAAAAGAATTCGAGGCACCCGTCGTTCAAAACGACGGCATCGCCCTCACCTAGCCTGCGCACCGCATGAAAATAAACATCAAGGTACACGCGCGTAGCAAACGCGAAAGCATCACACCACTGCCGGACGGGAGTTTCAAAGTCGAAGTCAAAGCTCCGCCGGTTGATGGCGCCGCCAACGAAGCGATCTGCGAACTTATTGCAGAACACTTTCACGTACACAAGCGAGACGTCTCGGTAGTCATGGGTTCCACCAACAACAAAAAGGTCATCGAAATATTGGGGAAATAAGATGAAGCGTCGGTTAAGGGCCACGATACAGACAAGAGTTTTGGTGCTGTCACTTTCTGGGCTGCTCCTTTGCGCACTCGCCTTTGGCGGGCTATGTCTGTACACGACGGACAAGGTCGTTCACGAAGGGACTGAAAAGCACCTGCAAAACCTGACGAGCATCGAGACCATCAAAATCAACAACCGGCTCAAGAGCGTCGAGCAATACGTCAACACGCTGAACATTGCCATCACAGGCATGCTAGACAGCCTGGGGCAACTGACCGACGAACAGTCGCTTCGGGAGTTCACCCAAAAAGGTGGCGACCTCATTCGCCACACCATCAGCAATACAGACAAAGCCATTGCCGCCTACCTGCGTTTCAACCCGAAGCTCACACCTCCGACTTCGGGCTTTTTCATGGCAAAATCATCGAACGACAACGAACTCAAAATTTCCGAACCGACGGACTTTTCAAAGTTCAGTCCAGATGACATAGAGCACGTAGGCTGGTACTACATCCCCATCAGCACGGGAAAGCCCACATGGATGGCGCCCTACCTCAACAAGAACATCGGCGTCTACATGATTTCGTACGTCATTCCGTTGTACAAATTCAATTCCGAAATTGGCGTAATCGGCGTAGACATTGACTTTGATTACATCACTCGCGAAATAGCATCCATTCGTCTTTTCAACAACGATTATGCGTTCCTAGCCGACAAGAACGGCAGAGTACTTTTCCATCCGAGCATCCCCAAAGGCCATCAGTTTGTACCGCCAGAAAATAGTCTTCTCATTCACAACAAACTTGAAAACGGCATGGACTTGACATTTGTCATTCCTAAAACAGCTATCACGGCCAACCGGGACAATTTGATCAAGAACCTCATTCTTATCACGATGGTCATTCTCGTAGCAT
>Ga0265299_10003302_pt1 | contig 15845 bp, 10 predicted proteins | sample AusTroGonzalo_MG_4_FD_193485 | JGI IMG/M metagenome (GOLD analysis project Ga0265299, IMG submission 193485) | Bovine rumen microbial communities from tropical cattle in Woodstock, Queensland, Australia - Gonzalo_02 | ecosystem: Host-associated > Mammals > Digestive system > Stomach > Rumen ... | reverse complement strand
ACGGAAGTCCTTTCCATGTTGCGGCCCGAGATGTTCTATGTAGAAGCCAACCAGCAGATATTCACCGCGATACGACAATTGTTCTCCGCCTCGCAGCCCATCGACGTGCTCACCGTCACCAACCAGCTCAAGAAGAACAAACAGCTGGAGCTTTGCGGCGGCGCTTCATACGTGGCCGGACTGACCAGCCAGCTGAACTCCGCCGCGAATGTGGAATACCACTCCCGTATTGTGATGGAGAAGTACATCCTGCGCGAACTTATCCGCCAGTGCAACACCATTGTCACGGACGCTTACGACGAAAGCAAAGACGTGCTGGAGTTGTTGGACAACGCCGAGACGAAGATTTTCTCCATTGTGGAGAGCAACTTGCACCGTGACAGCAAGGAGTTGGGCGATGTGGTGAATCTGGCCATCACCGAGCTGAACGAGATGCGCGACTCGCAAGACGAGCTGCAGGGTGTCCCGTGCGGCATCCGCGCCATCGACGAAAAGACCGGCGGATGGCAGAAGTCCGACCTCGTGATCCTCGCCGCCCGTCCCGGTATGGGTAAGACCTCCTTCGTGCTCTCCATCGCCCGCAACGCCTCCATCGACTACGACCGGCCGGTCGCTTTCTTCTCGCTGGAAATGTCTGCCACTCAGCTGGTTCACCGTCTGTTCTCCATCGAGTCCGGCATCCCTTCCGACCATATTTCCAAGGGGAACCTCTCCGACGTGGAATGGTCGAAATTATGGGAGAATGTCGGCAAGCTGAGCAGCTCGAACCTGATCATCGACGACACTCCCGCCTTGTCCGTCTTCGACTTGCGCGCCAAATGCCGCCGGTTGAAGCACAAATACGACATCCAGATGATCATCATCGACTACCTGCAGCTGATGCAGGCGGGCACCGACAACTCGAAGCACGGCGGCAACCGCGAGCAGGAAATCAGCTACATCTCCCGTTCCCTCAAGGCGTTGGCCAAAGAGCTGAATGTTCCGGTCATTGCGCTGTCGCAGCTGAGCCGTGCCGTGGAAACCCGTGGCGGTTCCAAACGGCCGCAGCTCTCCGACCTTCGTGAGTCCGGCTCCATCGAGCAGGACGCCGACATGGTGCTCTTCATCTACCGTCCTGAGTACTATCACCTTGACACCTTCGAGGACAACACCCCCGCCGACGGCATGGCGGAGATCATGTTCGAGAAGAACCGTCACGGCAGCACCGGCAACGTGAAAGTGCGCTTCCAGAGCCAGTTCACGAAGTTCTGCGACGTGAGCGAAGGCAGCTTCGCTGAAGGCGGCAGTTTCGTCTCCCCGAGTGCAGGCATCACCCCCAACGAGAACTTTTCCGCCCAATACTACGACAGCGCGGCCAACGGCGACGAAGGCGGCAGCGGAGATCCGTCGCAGCAAGGGTATGAGAACGATTACGCCTTCTAACAAATCCAAGAGGGCTGCAAGCCCGACACGTGTCAACCCTGGGTGAATGTAGTGAGCCCTGGGACAATAACAGAGAATATGAAGAAGCTATCCATGGAAGAACTGGGTCGTGTAACCCCGGAAGAATACAAAAAACAGGAAAAGACGCCCATCGTGCTGGTGCTGGACAACATCCGCAGCATGCACAATGTGGGCTCCGCGTTCCGCACATGCGACGCCTTCAACGTGGAGCGGCTCTACCTGTGCGGCATCACGGCTACCCCGCCGCAGAAGGAAATCGCCAAAACCGCGCTCGGGGCCACCGAGAGTGTGGACTGGGAATATGCGGAAGATGTGGTGGCGCTTGCCGAACGACTCAAGACGGAAGGTTACGCCATCATCCTCGTGGAGCAGACGGACAACTCCGTGATGCTGCAGGAGTTCGATTTCGCCCAGTATGAAAAGGTTTCGCTGTTCGTCGGCAACGAGGTGTTCGGCATCTCCGACGGGCTGCTGCCGTTGTGCGACGCGGCCGTCGAGATCCCGCAGTTCGGCACCAAGCACTCGCTGAATGTCGCCGTTGCCACTGGCATCACCTTGTGGGAGGCAATCCGGCAATTGGCCATTCCATAGAGACGCAAAATTTTGCGTCTCTACTTAACCACCTGTTTCCAACGCCACCTTGAACTTGGAACCTAAAACTTGGAACCTGGAACTTGGAACTTGGAAGTACCAACCGACTAACAAAAAAAATATTTATTTTTGCGCTTCTAAAAAATTGCCGTTATGAGCGAGACAGTAACCCTCTTGGACAAAACATTTGTCAAGTACATCACCGCCGATAAAATCGACGAAGCCATCGCGAAGGTGGCGGCGGACATCACGCTGGAATACCGCTACGACGACCCCATCATGCTGATCACGCTGAACGGGGCCATCGTCTTCGCCGTGGACCTTCTGAAGCATCTGGACTTCCCCTGCCGCATCACCTGCGTGAAACTCTCCTCATACAGCGGCACCGAATCCACCGGCACCATTAACAGCCTCATCGGGCTCAACGAGGACATTCGCGGAAAGCGGATACTCATCCTCGAAGACATTGTGGATACCGGCCGCACTTACATCCACCTGCACAAGATGCTGATGGACGCCGGCGCGAAGGACGTGCGCATCGCCACCATGACGATGAAGCCCGACGCCTACAAGGCCGACCTGCCTGTCCACTACGTCGGGCTCAGCATCCCCAACAAATTCGTCGTCGGCCGCGGCCTCGACTACGACGGCTACGGCCGCAATCTTCCCGACATCTATCAAGTGATTAGTGAACAGTGAAATATATTCCTTAAGCAGCCCCGTAGGGGCAAGAGCTCGGTAGCCAGGGGTAAGGCGTGAGGGACGAACGCCGCAACCCCTGGAAAAAGGAATAACGTCATAATAACCCCAAAATATGAAACAAATCAACCTCGTCATGTTCGGTGCCCCCGGCAGCGGCAAAGGCACCCAGGCCAAGCAGATGGCCGAAAGATTCAACCTCGAACACGTCTCCACCGGCGACCTGTTCCGTTACGAAATCTCCCACAAGACCCCGCTGGGCTTGAAAGCGCAGGAGATCATCAACCGCGGCGACCTTTGTCCCGACGACATCACCCTCGGCATGTTGCGCAACCACATCGAAAAACATGCTGACAGCAAGGGCTTCATCTTCGACGGCGTGCCGCGCACCATCAAGCAGGCCGAAATGTTGGATGATCCGACATTTTTCACCAACCTCGACATCACCAAGGTCATCTACCTGAAGGTGGAGATGGAGGAGGTGCAGCGCCGCATCCTCAAGCGCGCTGAAATCGAGCAGCGCGCCGACGACACCCCCGCCACCGTCAAGGCCCGTGTGGAGAACTTCTTCGCCCAAACCATGCCGCTGGTGGAATATTACCAAAAGCAAGGCAAGCTGGTGGAAATCAACGGCATGCAGGACATCGAGCACGTGTTTGCCGATATCTGCAAGGTGGTAGAATCATTATAGGACGTTTGTAGAGACGCAAAATTTTGCGTCTCTACTGTAGACATCATTCATTAAGCCGTCCCGAAGGGACAACACGCGCGAAGCGCTAATAACCCCACACAAGGCGAAGCCGCAGTGTGGGGCCGGAAAAGATCATATATATGAACATTGGTAACCATAACGAAGAACCCCGTCCCCGCCGCATTGCCGTTTTGGGCTCGACGGGCTCGATGGGCACGCAGGCGTTGGAGGTCATCGCGCTGCACCCCGACGTGTTGCAGTTGGAGGTCATCGCCGCCAACTCCAGCGCGGACATATTAATCCAACAGGCGAAGCAATTCCATCCCAACATCGTGGTAGTGGTGCAGGAAGAGGCCTACCGCAAGGTGAAAGAGGTACTTGCCGACGAAGACGTGAAAGTCTTCTGCGGCGAGGAATCCTTGTGCGACGTGTGCGAGATGGACTGCGTCGACATGGTGCTGTCGTGCATCGTGGGCATCGCGGGCTTGAAGCCGGCCTTCCGCACGGTGTCCTGTGGCACGCCGCTGGCCATCGCCAACAAGGAGACCCTCGTGGTGGCCGGCGAGCTCATCATGCGCACCGCGAAGGAGCACAACGCGCCGGTATTGCCGGTCGATTCCGAGCACTCGGCCATCTTCCAGTGCCTCGCAGGCGAGCAGTACAACCCCGTCGAAAAGCTGATCATCACGGCATCCGGTGGCGCATTCCGGGGATACACCAAAGAGCAGCTGGAGACCGTCACCCTGCAGAACGCGCTCAAGCACCCCAACTGGAGCATGGGCCCGAAAGTGACCATCGACAGCGCGAGCCTGATGAACAAGGGACTGGAGGTCATCGAAGCCAAGTGGCTGTTTAACATGCCGTTGGAGAAAATCGACGTGCTGGTACACCCGCAGTCGGTCATCCACTCGATGGTGCAGTTCGAGGACGGCTCCGTGAAGGCGCAGCTCGGCGTCCCCGACATGCGGCTGCCCATCCAGTACGCCCTCTCCTACCCCATCCGACTCTCCCTGCCCTACGATCGGCTCGACTTCACCAAGTACAGCAATCTCACGTTCGAAAAGCCCGACAAAGAGGTGTTCCCGTGCTTGGACATGGCCTACAAGGCGTCGGCTGCCGGTGGCGGAATGCCCTGCGTGATGAACGCCGCCAACGAGTCTGCCGTGAAGCTGTTCATGCAGGAGAAGATCAAGTTCACCGACATCCCGCGCATCATCGAGAATGCCCTCGCCAAGGCCCCGGGCATCAAGCCGAAGAGCATCGAGGAGTACGTGGCGTTGGATGCGGAGACGAGAAAACGGGTGATCGGCTGACACAAACAAAATCGAACAAGGTCTATTTTTAGGGCTGCCGCATTGCGGCAGCCCTAAAACGTCTTACAATATCGCGTTAGTCGTTAACCGTCAACGCCCGCACCTCGTCTTCCGAAATCCCAGAGATGTCTGCTATCAGGGCAGGCTCGAAGCCTTTGGCGAGCATGTTGAGCGCGAGCTGACGTTTTGCATCGGAGAGCCCTTCTTCTCGGCCTCGCTCAAGACCTTCATTGAATCCTTCCTCCCTGGCATCCTCCCGTTCGCACTCCACCATCTCGCGGACGTCCGCGTGATCCATCAAACTCTTGACATATCCCTGTTTTTCCATATCGGTGAAATTTGTGATTTGACATTCCTCGTAGAACCGCTGCTGCATGGGCGTCAGCGTCTCGTACTCCTGCTCCGACATATACACCACCCGGGTGAACATGTAGAGGCAGCGGTTGCGCTCGTCGCTCATATCCAGCGTTTCCAATTGCGCGGCAAATTTACTCAATTCAACGAAATAGTAAACATTATTTTTTGAAAAAATTTCATTGTCGTCATCCTTCGGATAAACACTCCAAAAGAAACGCCCTCGCCCTTTAAACTCTAAAAGATTGACACTCATTATGTTGAAGGAATAGACACGAGGCACATGCTCGTATTCGTCATCGCCAGGCTCCAGGTTCTGGATCGTGGCGAAGCTGGTATAAACACGCAGTCGGTCGGCGTAGTGCCGCTGCCTGCCGTTCTGCATCTCCACAATGAAGCGGTCTCCGTCTTGGTTCTCACAAAAAAGGTCGAAGCGCACGTATTTGTCCTCCTTTCGGATACCGAGCAGTTCGGTGGGCAGGTAAGTGATGTCGGTGATGATGCCAGTGTCGTGGGAGATGAAAGCGTTAAGAAGGTGGATGAGGATGTCTTTGTTCCGTTCCGAGGCCAGCAGCCGTTTGAAGCCGAAGTCCGACAACGGGTCGATGACCTTCAGGTTGTGCTCCTTGATGTAGGCTTCAGTCTCTCTCAGGCTCGGAAGGCCTTTTTTGTTTTCTTTTGTCGCTTTCTCGGTTTGCTGCAATTTCGCTTTCTGCATTTTCTTTGCCTTTTGTCTTCTTGCTTTTTTGGACATGATTTTTTGTTTAGGTTATTAATTTTGTTCGTTGTGGTTAAACGGTCGTCCACAGAGACGTTGCGCGCAACGTCTCTACATAGGCGCGGAACACACCCTTCAGAAACCGTTTTTCCGTCGGCAAATATACGACGAAAAACACCGTTTGTCAAGGGTTTTGAAATATTTTTTTCAGTTTGACTCTCAACGGTTTACAAAAATCCCGTTAACAATTCAGACCAGAATAGTTAATTTTTTAAAGAGAATTTCGCGAAATTTGGACGGCTTGGGACGCGCCCTTTGTTTCCACGATGACCGCAGAATGATGAAGAATGAACGATGCAGAAAAAGTGTATCTTTGCACCTTTAATGAAAAACATGCGAAAATGTACAAACATCTTATAATCGGACTCGCTTGCATCCTGTCGCTGACACTCCTCTCGTGCCAGCGGGAATCGCGGCAGATTGTGGGCGACTACAGCTACAAACTATCCGGCGAGGTAGCCATCACTGGCGAGGACGGCGACGTGACCTACCATCTCATTCATCGTAACGGGCAAATGAACATCCTGAAAGACCGATCGCAGGACAACGAGTATATCATCACTATGAACGAGATGAACGGTAGCGGCTACACCTTGTCGGCAAATCAGAGCGACGACGAGCTCTTGATCGCTCCCCATACTTTCACCACCACGGTGATCACTTCCGACGGCATTTCCCTCATCGACTTGGACAACTCCGCCACAATCGTGTATCGCGTCACTGCGTCGGGTAGCGGAAAAAAAAGCGACGACATCTTGATTATTAAGGAACATTGGCAAGGGGAGCAGAGCGGCAATCCGACTGTCAGGCTCTCCGCCCCGGAAATCACCATCATCGCAGAAAAGAATTAGTCCATGAGAAAGTTCTTCACAATCCTAACGGCAATGACCCTCATGGCGGTGGCAGGCAGCTGCAAGCACAAGGAGTCACCTGCTGAACACGTCCCCATTGCCGTGAAGGTTCTGACGGTCGACACGGTGGCGGGCGGCATGACCCACACTTACGTCGGGGAGGTGCAGGAAAACGCGTCGGTGTCGGTCAGCTTCGCCACAGGCGGGCGCATCGAGCGCGTGTATGTGCGCGAGGGCGACCGCGTGCGCGCTGGACAAGTTCTCGCTACCATCAACAGCGCTGCCGCCCAAAACGCCTACAATGCCGCCAAAGCTTCCCTCCAACAAGCCGAGGACGCTTACCAACGACTGAAAAAGGTCTATGACCAGGGCAGCCTTGCCGAAGTGAAATGGGTGGAGATGCAGACCTCCTTGGAAAAGGCCCGCTCCATGGAGCAGATCGCCCGCAAACAGTTAGACGACTGCACATTGACCGCCCCCATATCCGGTGTCGTTGGCACCTGCAACGCGGAAGCCGGCGCCAACCTGCTGCCCGGAGAACCCGTTCTAACCCTGCTGGACATGGGCAGTGTCTCCGTCTCCTTCTCCGTGCCCGAAAGCGAAATCAGCTCCGTGGGCATCGGCGACCCGGTCTATGTCACCGTGCCGGCGCTGGACAACCGCACGCTCACCGGCAAGATCGCCGAACGCAGCATGACAGCCTCCCTCGTCTCGCACAGCTACCAAGTGAAGGTCTCCTTCCCAAATGCCGACAAATCTCTGCTACCCGGCATGGTCTGCAAAGTGATGCTGACCTTGCCGGACAGTCAAGGCTTTGTGATCCCCGCCAAGTGCGTGCAAACCCGCCCTGAAGGCCTCTCCGTATGGGTGGTCGAAAACGGCAGGGCACAGCACCGACTCCTCACCGCCACCGAATTCGTCGCCAACGGTGTGCTCGTCACCTCCGGCCTCCACCCCGGCGACACCGTCATCACCGAAGGCCTGCAGAAACTGTATGTAAATGCCGAATTGATCATTCTATAATTACAATACGTAGTAGAGACGCAATATTTTGCGTCTCTACTACACCCCATTAACCCACTAACCCATTAACCGAGAAACCCACTAACCCAATAACCCACTAACCGAATAACCCTTGAGCAAACGCCACCATATCCTCTCCGCGATGCGCAGCCACAATATCATCTTCTTCGTGGTGGCGTGCTTGGTGGTGTTTGGCATCTTCGCGCTGACAAGACTGAACAAGGACGAGTTTCCGCAATTCACTATACGTCAAGGCATTGTGGCGGCGGTATATCCCGGCGCATCCGCGCAAGAGGTAGAGGAGCAGGTCACCAAACCGTTAGAGCGGTTCCTCTTCACCTACGCCGAAATCGACAAGGGGAAGACCTACTCGGTGACGGAAAACGGCATCGTGTACGTGTATGCGGAGCTGCGCACGGAAGTGAGCGACAAAGACGGGGCGTGGTCGAAAATACGCCACGGACTGCAACTTTTCAAGAAGACCTCGTTGCCGGCGGGCGTACTGGAGATCGTCGTGGTGGACGACTTCGGCAACACCTCTTCCATGCTCCTTACCGTGGACTCGCCCGAACGCACCCCGCGCGAATTAGGGGAATATGCTGAAGAGCTCTGCGACCGGTTGCGGAGCATCCCCGAAATGGGCAACATCAAGATCTTGGGCCAGCAGAACGAGGAGATTGCCGTACTTGTGGATCAGGAAAAACTGGCGGCCTACGGCATCAGCCAGCAGGCGCTATTGGTAGAGCTCGCCACACAAGGGCTGCGCACCGTCGGAGGTAGCATGGAAAACGAGGCCGGAACCGCACAAGTCCATATCAGCATCCCGTATCAGTCGGAATATGAAGTGGGTGAGCAGATTGTCTTCACCGACCCGATGGGGCATCATGTGCGCCTGTGCGACATCGCGACCATCGAACGCCGCTATGCCAAGCCCAAGAGCTTCATCAAACACAACGGAACTTCCACCGTGCTGATTTCCATGGAGATGGCCCCGGGCAACAACATCGTGGCCTTCGGGAAGAAAGTCGAAAAGGAGATTGAACGCTGCCGGAAAACGTTCCCGCCCGACGTGGATATGCACAAAATCACCAACCAGCCCTACGTGGTTAACAAGTCGGTCATGTCGTTCCTGCGCGACCTCCTGTTTTCCATCCTCGTGGTCATCGGCGTAATGCTGGTACTGTTCCCTCTGCGCACCGCACTGGTCTCCAGTTCCAGCGTGCCCGTCTGCACCGCCATCACGTTAGGACTGATGTACATCTTCGGCATCGAGCTGAACACCGTCACGCTTGCTGCCCTCATCGTGGTGCTCGGCATGATTGTGGATGATTCCGTCATTGTTATCGACGGCTACACCGACTATCTACGACAAGGATATTCGCGCTGGTATTCAGCACTTTACAGCACAAAAGCTTTGTTTGTCCCCATGTCGCTGGCCACCTTGGCCATCTCGGGCATGTTTTTCCCGATGACACATATCATCACCGGACCGTTGGGCGACTTCGTGCAGCTGTTTCCTTGGACGGTTCTATTCGCGCTGGTCTGTTCCATCTTCTATGCCGTTTGGGTAATCCCTTATCTATCAACCGTTTTCATCAAACGAAACAAAGACGGCATCGCCCCGAACCGCTTTGAGGCGGCACAAAACCGTTTCTTCATCTTCCTTCAGGATTTTTATGAGAAGGTGCTGAAAACCTGCTTCCGCCATCCTGCCGTCGTGATTATCACGGCGATTTGCGCTATCTCGTTAGGCGTATTCCTGTTCACGCGGCTGCAAATCCAGATGCTGCCGAAAGCCGACCGCAACTGTTTCGCCGTGGAAATGCACCTTTCCGAAGGCAGCACCCTGGCGCAGACAGAGGCTATCGCCGACAGTATGGAACTCCTCCTGCGGAACGATCCGCGTGTGACTTCCGTCACCTCGTTCATAGGATGCTCCTCACCCCGCTTCCATGCCACTTACGCCCCGCAGATGGCACACCAGAATTATGCCCAATTCATCGTCAACACCACTTCCGAAGAAAACACACTGAAGATCCTCCGAGAATACGGCCCACGATACGAAAACTTCTTCCCTAACGCCTACATCCGATTCAAACAGATTGATTATCAAGCGGTAGCGAACCCTGTGGAAGTGCGCATCTCCGGCAACGATTTCGAAAGCATGAAACCGGTTGCGGATGACTTGAAAAACTACTTGAGCACATTCCCGGAATTAACATGGGTGCATTCCAACATGGACGAAACGTCGCAGAACATCCAAGTCACCCTGAAAAGCGACGAGGCAACACGGCTTGGCGTGACCCAAAGTATGCTGTCGCTGTACCTCTCCTCCGCCCTTGGAGGCCAGAACCTCACCAACGTATGGGAAGGCGACTACAAGGTGCCGGTGATGCTCTACTCCCGCAACATCAGCGACACGACAAGCTACCAAGCTTTGGAGAATTTCTTGATACCCACCTCCATTACGGGCGTTTGGGTGCCCCTGCGCCAAGTGGCGGAAGTGGGTCCTGAGTGGCACGACGCGGTCATCAACCGGCGGAACAGCATCCGCACCATCACAGTGGGGGCAGACCTCAACTACGGTGTCAGCCAACCCAAGGTGATGAACAAAATCGACCGTTACCTGAAAAACACCTCCCTGCCCGAGGGCGTGGAAGTCACCTACGGAGGGCTAACAGATGTCAACGGCCAGGTCATACCGCAAATCTTGCTCAGTTTCATAGCGGCAGTGCTGGTCTTGTTCGTTTTCCTACTTTACCATTTCGGCCGGCTCGACATCGTGTTCCTCACCCTGTCTGCCAGCCTGATTTGCGTGTTCGGTGCCTGCCTCGGCCTTTGGATTTTCGGTCTCGACTTCAGTATCACGGCAGTATTGGGTGTGGTGAGCCTCATCGGGATCATCGTGCGCAATGCCATCATCATGTTCGAATATGCGGAAGACTTGCGGCGCAACCACCATCTCCGCTCTAAAGAAGCGGGATTCGAGGCGGGGAAACGGCGTATGCGTCCCATTTTCCTCACCTCCGCCACCACCGCCCTCGGCGTGATGCCGATGATCGTGGCCCATACCTCCCTTTGGATGCCCATGGGTGTGGTCATCTGCTTTGGCACGATTTTCTCCCTGCCTTTAGTGGTCACCGTACTGCCTGTGGCGTATTGGCAAATCTTCAAAAATAGTTAGCAGTTGTAGTGGGCAATGATTAGTGAAACAGAAAGTAGTTACGAAAAGTCAATGTATATATTAAAAAAATATTCCTTAAGCAGTCCCGAAGGGACAACACGCACGAAGTGCTAATAACCCCACACAAGGCGATAGCCGCAGTGTGGGGCCTCCCTGAAGAAACCCGAAGGGGCAAGAGCTCGGTAGCGCCCCATAAGGCCGAAGGCCGCCATGGGGAGGATTTAAGGAACAGCAATGAAAGATGATGAAACGATATATAATAGGCATATTGGTTTTGTGGATGGCAGTGACGGCCGGTGCGCAGCGCTTCCCCGTTGACAGTTGCCTGCTCTCGCTGGACAGCTGCAAGGCATTGGCATTGCAGAACAATCTGGAAATCAAGAACGCCACATTGGACGTGGAGGCGGCGCAGGAAGTAAAGAAGCAGGCCTTCACGAAGTATTTCCCCAATGTGAGCGCGATAGCGGGCGGCTACTACGCGGCGAAACCGCTGTTCGAGTACGGCATCAACGACATTGAAAACACGTCGGCGCGGCAGTGGCTGCACAACCTCTACTACGAGTATGGCGCGGCATTGGGACTTCCCGACCGTATCTCTTTGTGCGAGAACGGTGTGATGGCGGGCGCGATGGTCGTGCAGCCGGTCTATATGGGCGGGCAAATCGTGAACGGCAACAAGCTGGCGAAAGTGGGCATTGAGGCGGCCGAGTTGAAGGAACAACTTACCGAAGATCAAATCCTACAGCAAGTTGAGGAATACTACTGGCTGATTATCTCGTTGCAGGAAAAGTTGAAAACATTAGAACAAGCGATGATCTTTATTGATACTTTGCAACGAGATGTCAATGCTGCTGTTGAGGCCGGACTGGTATCCAAAAACGACCAACTGAAGGTTTCACTCAAAAAAAATGAAATCTACGCTAACCTTATTAAAGTACAAAATGGGCTCTCTCTCTCTTCAGATGCACTTGGTCATACAATCGGGATTCATACAGGTAAATTGATTCTCACGGATACAATTGGGGATGTTTCGGAATGGATGGCCCAATGGAAAGATCCCTGGGGATCCGCGTATGCGCGAAAAGAAACACAACTGCTGAACCTACAGGTTGATGCCGAAGAGTTGAAGAAAAAGATGACGTTAGGGGAAACGCTACCCCATTTGACAGTTGGGGGAACGGCTTCTTACGGCAACTTGGTATTCGACCATTTCACCGCCAACGCCCTGGCTTTTACCACATTGAAGGTTCCTCTTACCGACTGGTGGGAAGCTTCTCACAAGATAAAACAGCATGATATTCAGATTCAAAAAGCAAAAAACGAGTTAGTTGACTATTGGCATAAGATGTACTTAGAAACAATGCAAGCCTGGTACAACTTGGATGACGCAAAAAAACAATTTGACATCGCAAAACTATCCTTGCAAGACGCGGAGGCAAACCTGAAGGACGTCAAAGCCGACTACGACGCGGGGCTCGTCCCCATCTCTGACCTTCTCGAAGCCCAAACCCTACTTCTCCAGACCCAAAACCAGCGCACCGACGCCCTCATCGATCTCAAAATCAAGGCCGAACACTATAAAACCCTAACGAAGTAGAGACGCAAAATTTTACGTCTCTACACCTCCCCCCGAACTACCCCCAACTATTTTGAACCCTTTCCTTAAGCAGTCCCGAAGGGACAACACGCGCGAAGCGCAATTAAACCCACACAAGGCGACAGCCGCAGTGTGGGGCCACACAAAGTAAAATAAAGTCAAAGTAAATATGAAACGAACAACCCTCATCCTCGCCGCCCTCCTCACCCTGGCGGCAGCAAACGCCCAGCAGCGCACCGATTCCGTGCATGTGTCGCATTACGACCTGACCCTTTCGATTACGGATTTCTCCGGACATACGGTTGACGGCCATACAGACCTTACCGTGGTCGCGAAGGTCAACAACCTCAACCAAATCCGTCTCGACCTCATGGCCCTGACAACGGATTCGGTGACCGTTAACGGCCTGTCCGCCAACTTCTCGCACGTTGGGGAGAACCTACTCATCACGGTGCCCACCATGCAATCGGGCGACACAGCAGCCGTCCGGGTCTATTACCACGGCGTCCCTGCGCACGATGTCTCCTTTGGCGGATTCTACTTCAACGGAGAATACGCTTATAACGTGGGCGTTGCACTCTACGATCAACCACACGCCTACGGACGATGCTGGTTTCCCTGCATGGACGAGTTTACGGACAAATCGACCTACAGCTTCCATATCCGCACCGAAAACGGCAAAATGGCTGTGTGTAATGGATTGCTGACCGACTCGCTCACACTCTCCGACAACACGCGCCTTTGGTCGTGGATGCTCGACCAGCCTGTCCCTACCTATCTCGTCAACGTGGCGGTGGGCAATTACCTGTGCTACGCCGACACGTTCCACGGGGCAGAGCGGGTGATTCCCATCGAGATATACGCCAAACCGTCCATTTTCCCCAACATTCCGGCCTCTTTCGTCCACCTCAAGCCAGTTTTGCGCATGTTTGAGGAAAAATTCGGGCCTTACAGATGGCAACGGGTAGGCTACGTGTGCGTGGACATGACAGGCGGGGCCATGGAACATGCCACCAACATTTCCCTGCCCAATGTCGCGGTGAACGGAACGCTCACCTATGAAGGCACTATCATGCACGAGCTCTTCCACCACTGGTTCGGCGACCTCATCACCTGCGAACGCCCGGAGGAAATGTGGATAAATGAAGGGTTTGCCGACTACTCTGAATCCTTGGTTCAAGGACTGCTCTACTCTACCGACGAGACGGATGCATACCTCGACAACATCATTAGCACGCACACCTCCACTTTGCAGAATCTCGCCAAGCAAGACGGCGGTTTATACGCATTGGATGCCGTGCCGCAAGAACATACATACGGAATGCACTCTTATCAAAAAGGTGGCCTGGTCATCCATACTCTGCGCGGCTATATGGGAGATTCGCTTTTCTTCAACTGCCTGAGGCAACTTCTTGACCATTATGCTTTCCAGAACGTCAATTCAGAGCAATTTTTTACCTACTTGTCGCAAATCTCCGGGATGAATCTGATGAATTTCTATGAAGACTGGATACATCAGCCCGGTTTTTTGGACTTTGATGTGGATGACATCATTGGACACGGATGCGGAATTTATGCTGTAAAAGTACGTCAAAAAGGATATGGAACTAACCATCCGGGAACCGATGTTCCTGTCGATGTGACACTCGTTTCCGACAACATGGAAATGAGCACCACGGTAGGCCAGACCGTCACTGGCGACACTTCCGAGATAATGGTGCTGTCGCCGTTCACACCCGCCTTCGCCATCCTGGATTATCACAGCAAATTGAACGATGCCACCATTGATGACACAAAGAAAGTCTCTTCGACCGGAACCGTAACCTTCACGGCAACCCAGTGCAGCGCAGACATCAACCAAATCACAGACACAGCCTTGATGTATGTAGCGCATCATTACGTGGCACCCACCGCTCCGGAACCCCTGCCGGAGGGATACTACAAATTCTCACCAACTCATTATTGGACAGTGAATTATGCCGGTGCAGTACCTGACGGTGTTTGGAAATTCCGTCTTATGAGAGGGAGCAACCAGCTTGACAACACTCTATTCAACGGTGGTTACGATTTCGTCAACCTGAAACTGATGTACCGTCCCAACGGCAACACCGCATGGACACCTGTACCTTACACCCGCACAGGCAGCCCCTACAACGCAACAATAGCCACAACAAACTTGCAGTCAGGACAATACTGTTTTGCCATAGCGGACGAAGGTGTATCCGTAAACACCCTTGAAAAAGTAAGATTAAACCTATTCCCCAACCCCGTCAACAACTCGTTCACACTGTACACTGACGCCAAAAAGGCTGACAGAGCCGTCATTTTCGACTCGCTTGGCCATAAAGTGAAGACGTTGAAGATCGGCGAAAACAGCCAGACCTTCAACGTCCAAAATCTCTCTTCAGGAAGTTACATTATCGTTCTCTACCACAAAGGGAAAACCGTCGCCAGGACAATGTTTGTCAAGGCGTAACAAGGGAAGACCTACAAGGCTGAACTACAGCCTTTTTCCTTTGCAAAGAATCTCCAAGCCGTCCCCGTTGTGATTATCGCCGCGAGGACGTAACCGATAGTGCGCGGTATGAAGGCGCCCAAGCAGGCTGGTGAGATGAAAAGGAAGCTCACCGTCACCATCGTCATGAAGAGTGCAGGAATCAACGACATCCAGTAATAAGGCACTGTTTTGTTGCGGCGCAGATAGACGGTAACGGCCCACAGCGTGAAAGCGGCAAGCAGCTGGTTGGCCCAGGAGAAATACTGCCAAATCACCTGGAAACCAGAGGGTGCGGCAAGGCTGAAGACCAAGAAGCCGCCCGTGACGGCAAACAGAGGGATGGCAATCCACAAACGCTTGCTGATACTTTTCTGCTCCAAATGCATGAAATCGGCAATGATGAGGCGGGCGGAGCGCAAGGCGGTGTCGCCGGAGGTGACCGCCGCACTGATGACGCCTAACACCGTGATGACTGCGATGGCTGCCGGAAACCAGGTGTTGGCAATCAAACTCACCATCGCGGGACCGCTCTTGGTCTGCAACGCGGCATCGGAATGGTAGAAGTAGGCAGCCGCGGCAGCCCAGATCAAGGCTACAATACCTTCCACAATCATCGCACCATAGAAGATATGGCGGCCCTGACGCTCATTGGTCATGCAACGCGCCACAAGCGTGGATTGCGTGGCATGGAAGCCGGAAACGGCACCGCACGCAATACTGATGAACATCATCGGGAAAATGGGGTTCGTGGCCGCCTGCGGATGCCTGTTCTGCAGTCCGCTCCAGACTTCGGGTATGTCGGGCTGATAGATAACAAATGCCAC
>Ga0265299_10003300_pt1 | contig 15853 bp, 24 predicted proteins | sample AusTroGonzalo_MG_4_FD_193485 | JGI IMG/M metagenome (GOLD analysis project Ga0265299, IMG submission 193485) | Bovine rumen microbial communities from tropical cattle in Woodstock, Queensland, Australia - Gonzalo_02 | ecosystem: Host-associated > Mammals > Digestive system > Stomach > Rumen ... | reverse complement strand
TATATATTATAAACCTTCTTCAAATTCTCGTATTTTATTGTTTGATTTGTATAACTCAACTGTATCTCCAGTATATGGCAACAAAGCATCAGTTACTCTTTGAATAACCTCAAGACATTTGTCTTGAAGTTCTTTTTGAAATTCAACATCAAATTTAGAATTTGCAAATTTATCGACAAAATCAATGTATTCTTGCAATTTATCTAAACCATTGACTTTAGTATTAATTTTTAATATCTGTGTCAATTTTATATGTCTTTTCTTTAGATATTGGTTTAACTTCTTTATTTACAACAGGTTTATCTTCTACAATTTCAAATCTACCTGTTCCAATATAATCTGCAGCTAATGATTTTTTAACTTCAATTACAGCTCCATTTTTTTTATCTTTTAATTTTACTAATTCCATAATTAGTCCTCCTTTATAATTTCTTCAAATAATAGCATTATTTTGGTGTTTTGAGGTTTAAATGCTCTAACTAGATAGTTGGCATTATCTCCATTATTTTGTTCACCTTCAGGCGTATTTCCGTACAAATACACTAAATCAAAATCCCTTATTTCTTTTGCTCTGTGATAATCTATTAGGCAACTACAAACATTATTTCTGGTTTCTCCATAGGCTTTCATATAGTCCTCTAAGTTTTTCCCAGTTAATGGTTGATAATTTACTTTGCCAAAGAATACAGGCTTACTATAATTAACTATTTCGTTGTTATAGTCATCATAAGTTACAGATTCTTTTCTAGCAACATACATATCTTTATTCCAGTTTTGAAATATATTCTTTGAATTATTAATCATTTTCATCACTTTCTTCTGATATGTAGCCGATTATTTGTTCGATTTCACCTCTAAGCTCATTGGAAATATATCCGCTATCTCTAGTCCATGATAATCCATTTTCTGAATAAGATTTTATTCCTTGATTACCAATTTGATTGTATAGTTCCTCACAACATCTTAATTGCCAGTTTTTATATTTTGCTGGCAATTCCATATTTGAATAATCTTTATAAGGATACCTTAAAGATAGTGCAATAAATTTGCTATCTTCTAACAATCTTTCAATAAACAATTGATATGTTGTCATAGAATCAAATATTGATTCATCAAAAGGTATTCTTTCTTCTAATAATCTTGCACTATCCATAAGCATTTCTCCTTCTATATTATCCTCTTGAAATTATACGAACTACAGGGATTAATTTGTCGTCAACATATTTTTTGTCAACACCAGTTTCTCCATTGTTTACTAACTCCCAGTTTGCACCATTTGCAAATTCAGAATTTGTAGGTGAAACATTAGTAGTCTTAGTATAAGAAATTAATGTTGGAACAATCATATATCTTACTCTTGAGATTAGGTCAGTTTGTCCGCCTTTTGTTTTAGCATCTCTAGCTAATTCAGTAGGAACTTTAACTCCTAAATCTTCAAATTCAAAGAATCCATTCTTAAATACATAAGAAGTATAAGCAGTATATTGTTCATAATAACTCTTGCTTGATGGATTTCCACTTGGATTTTCTACAGCAGTGTAAGTATATCCAGTAGAAGCATCTCCACTTCTTGTATAATAAGTTTTTCCGGCTTGAACAGTAGTATCTGTACTAGCTTCGTAAGATTCAACAGCAGGCATATCGTCATCTACGATAACTAATTTACCATTGTAAGTTCCAATAGTTAAATCTCTTTCAATTCCGTCAGCATCAGTATATTTTAAGAAGTCAATTAAATTTAATCCTTCTAAGTTAGTAGATACTGCAGAATGAGTATACATAACTTCTAATTTAGCTTTTTTATCTCCTAAAGCTTTTTGTGAAGCTTTATTTAAAGCGTCAGCACTAAGATTTCCTTTTACTTCGTAAGTATGTTTGTCAACAAATGCTGCACCAGCAGTGTCGCTCATTGAGAATATTCCTGATAAAATGTCTAAAACAACTCCTTGTTTAATTTCATCCCAATATTCTTTTACTTCTTGTGCTTCAGCCATGAAGTTTTCACCAGTTATTTCGCTAGTAAAATCATATTCTCCCCATGCGTTAGCTCTACCAAAACAAATTTTAGTTTGATAGTAAGTATCTCTTTCGTTTGATGTAATATCAGTGTTTCCATCATAGTTTACTGGAGTTCCACCGATTCTTCCTTTGATTGGTTCAGTTACAAAGTAACCACCAGCTTGTTCGCTCATTTTTGATTTATATTTATTTACTACTGTAAATAAAGCATTATTGATTAGAGCGTTTTCTTTTGTACTTTCAAGAGTTTTTAAATATCTTTCAAATACATTTTCGTTAAAAACTTTGCCTCTATATTTTGATGGCATAATATCTCCTCTTTCCTTTTTTATAATTTATCTAGTATGTCTGGATTTTCTTCTATGAGCTTGTTTTGTTCGTCAGCAGATAAGCTTTGGAATTTATCCCAGTTCATAGCTTCATCCTTTTGTTCAACATTTGTAATAGTAGGGCTTATATCTAAATTAGATAATTCCTCTTTAGTTTTCTTTGCCACAGTATCTCTCATAGTATCAAATTTGTTTTTTAGATTATTTGCTCTATTTATAGTAGTTGTTTCATCATCTGATACAACTAAACTAATAGTATCATCATCTAAATCTAAACCTGCTAATATTTCTTTAGCTTTGGCAGTATTAACAATTATTCTTGAGTTTTTAAGATTTGTTTCAATCTCTTTTTTTTGTTCTTCAAGCTTTTCTTGTTCTGTCATATTAGCTTTATTAATATCATCAAGTTGCTTTTTGATGCTATCATAATCACTATATTTACTATTTTCACTTTCAAGACTATTTACTTTTTCTTCAAGGCTTTTTACCTTTTCGCTTTCAACATTATGATAGTTATTTAGTAAATTAGTAATTTGCTCTTCTGTAGCTCCTTCCCCTAATATTTTTCTCGCTTCATCTCTGTTTAAAACCATATTATCTCCTCCTTAACGCACAGTTGTTATCGGACAACTGACAAACCCTTTAGAGATTAATGCCAACATTTGAAAAAGCTCAAATGTTTAACTTATACAAGGTTTCTACCCTTTGTACGATACAGCAATATATATTATTTTCTTTCATTTGTCAAATTTATATAAAATAAACACTCTATTGAGTGTTTATTTCATATTTAGCATTGCTAATATTTTCGTCATCACTTACTTTGCTTATTTCGCTTGATTTATCAAAGTTTTCCTCAGCTTGTTTTTTGTTTATTTCATCTTGTACCTGTTTTTGTTCTTCTAATAGCTTTTCTTGCATCTTAGTTACTGCAACTGGGTCTGAGAATAAACCAATTACAGAGTTTCTTATTTCTGGTGGGATATTAGCAGTAGCTAGATTTAATAAGGCTTGTGTCTTAACTAATAAGTTATCAGATAAATCTCTACTAAATTTAATATCTATATCACTTACCTTAAGTTCCTTAATTCCAGAATCAGGATTATTTTTACATATTTTTAATATTGTCTTAAGAACTTGTCTATCGCTCTTTTTAAATGATTTTTCTTCGTTTTCTATTCTTACACTAGCACTTGTAAATCCTTGCCCTGTTAAGAATCCTTTGCCTGTTTCAGCATTAGCCAAGTCGCCGTTGCTTGTTGCTTCTGGTACACTTAATATGCTATGTAATGCACTTATTTTTCTTAAATAGTATATTTGAGTATCTAAAGACTTTAATCTTGATTGTAATAACTCAACAGATGCTTTCTTTTGGTCTGTAGACTTAATAGATACAGCACCATATTGTTTTATTGCATCCATTCCTTCTTTTGTTACTTCTGCATTTGTAAATACCATAATTGCATTAACAAAAGATTCAATGTCGTCTTTATCTAGGTTTTCAACATAGTTAATATCATCAAAAATGTCTTTTCCTATTTCTAATAAGCCCATTCTTCTTCTATTAAAGTAATATTCTGTTACAACATGGTCTTTAACTATAATTGGTTGGCTCTTTCTTATTTTTAAAGCTCCATCTTTATTATCAATTATATAATTTGTTGTTTTTGTATAAACATTGTATTCTGAATAATACTTTGTTTGAGGCTCTTTCTTTCCTGTATCAGGATTTACTTGTTGAACAATATATTTTTTGCTTGTTTCAACAAAAGCAAGTAATTGTTCGTGAGAAGCCGAACTTGAATATACAACTTCAGTATTAATAACATCAAGGTTTACTATATCAAATGGAGCTTCGTCATCTTCGTCCATTGGGCTACTCCATGTATATCTAAATCCTCTACCCACAGTAAATATATCCTCATAAATATCTTCGTCTTTTTGGTCTTTATCTTCAAAAACATTATATTGATTTAATTTTGATATTTCTTCAGAAGGTACATCGCTTAAAGGAGCATATTGAATTGGTTTACCTAGCAAATAAGCTTTTTTAAAGTCTTGAATTGCCCATGCCCAGTTTTCAACTCCCTTATTGTTAATATCTGTTCTTGTTAGTTTTTCTTTATCTTTAATATCTTGAATACCATATAAATAATCTTGTAAATATCTTATTTCTCTTTTGTTTTGCTCATGCAAATCTATACTATTGTTTAATATGTCTAAAACTTTATTATCAATTTGATTTTTATTTCCTTCTAATAATTGTTTTTCAGTATAATTTGCATAAATAACTTGTCTACCATGTGTTTCCATTGAACCACTCCATTTCAAAGTTTCCCTTTATCTACGATATACGAATATATAATAAATTGTTTTTTTTGTCAAATTTCCTAGAAATATTCTCTAACAAAAGGCATTGGCTCTGCAATTTGTGGCTGAGAATTTTCTTCTATTATTTCGCTACAGAACATTGCTGCACTATCTGGAGCGTCATCATTTGCGTTCATTCCTTCAGAATTATAGCTTGTTAAGTTATTCATAAACTTACCCATATCACTATTAACGCCATAAGCATTTTTCTCTGGGAATACCAATACTTTCTTAATTAAGTGCATTTCGTTAGTAATACGAGCAGCCTTATTTTCAAAGTTGTATTTTTCTATAATTTCAGGAGCTACTACGCCTTTTTCTTTACAAATTCTCTCTATATTTGATTTTAATTCGCTTGTAACATTGGATTCTATTACAATTAAAACGACATTATTCTCAATTATTTTATCAACTATTGGTAAATACATATCTTTTGTTGCTGTTCTGGTAAATAAAGCGTCTTTTAAATAATAATCAAACATATTATCGTTTTGCACCTTTGTAAATATAGGCATTGCAAAGAAGTCTTTACCACTTTTTCGTGTAGCATCGATTACAGCATAAGTTCCCTTATAATCTGTTTCTGGTATTTGATTGTATTGTCTTAATTTATCATAACTAAATACCAAAGACTCTGGATTTGTCGGTTTTTGTTGAAAGTTTGTTTCCCATAGATATTCTTCCATATTTGCTTTTTCTTTAAGCAATTCTTGAGTGGATTTTAGCTCTGGGCAGGTACTTTCATTAGTTTCATAGTCTAATGCTGGCACCTGAATAATTGCACAGCTTTCATCTTCACTTATTAATGTAAATGGATATTTAGGATGTTTCTTAAATTTATGTTCTTTCTTTAATTGCTGTATTTTAAGGTCAATATAGTCATTACTTGCCCATAAAGTACCTGTAATACATACTTTAGGCGTTTTATTTTGAACAAAACGCTTTTCCCATACAGTAATAGATTTATTGTAATAATACTTGTTTAAAGATTGATTCATTGCCTCTTTATAGTCCGGATACAAGTCGTCAATATGAATTGATTTACTAGCTCTGGAACCTACTACATTGGCTTGAGTTGTTTTAGCATAATAACTAAAAGGAAGTTTACAGGTTTTTAATTTCCATTTTTCATCAGTTTCTTTAAGAAAAAAGTCTTTATCTTCTTCGCTCCATTTCATTTCAGGAAATACTTCACCAAAAGCTTCGCTTTTTATCTCATCGATTACAGTTCTAGAACCAGATTTTACGACATCATCGTTTGAACATAATGCAAGTATCGCACCAGTATTATTTATTCCAAAAGTCCAAGCCTCGCTTATCTTTTTAGGGTATGTTTTACCATATCCAGAAGGGGCGTTAAATATCAAAGTAGTAAACTTGGGATTACACTCTAATTCTTGCAAATAATGAACATAACCACACAATATGTTATATCTAGGCTCAAAGAACTTCTCTTTTTCTGGTTCATCCCATTCACGATACACCATATAATGCTCTAAAGACGCTCTAGCACCTAGTTTATAGGCGTTTTTAAGCATATTTTCGTATTCTAGCTTATGATTATCGTTTGTATCTATTACAAGAAGCAAATCTAGTATAGGAATGAACCTTTTTATCACTAATTCGCCTACTACCTTACGATTATCATAGCTATTAAACAAATTAGTTAAATCCTTAACCATTTCAAACACATCTTCATAAGGTATTTTCTTGCCATATTTGTATCTGTAGTTGTTTTCTAGTATGGTTAATAATTCAATTATCGCCTTATAATATTCGTTATTTTCTTTCTTCATATTTATTTCTTCTTTTCTGCATACATTTTATATTTTGATAATCTTTCAGTTATTCTTTCCATATCCGGCTTTTCGGTTATGTTTATATTAACTCTTGGTTGCTCTTTTTCCACCAATTCGTTTTGAGCTTTCATTTTAAATAAAGTTGTACGCTCTCTAACAACGCCAAGTTGGCTCATTGTAATATTTTCATCACCTATTTGGTCATATATCTTTTCTGCTATTATTCTCATATTTAAATCGCTACTATTACGATATGTTTTAAGTGTATAGCTAGTAATTCCTGCCAATTTGCAGAATGAAGTCAAAGAACTAGGAAAATAACCTATTTTATCATTAACTTCAGCCAATATATCGCAATAATAATCAAATACTAGAGCCAATTTTTCAGCATTATACTGCGGTTCTTGGTTCTGAATAGGAATTATAGATTTAAAGAAGTAGTTATTAATAACTAAAGGGTTCATATCAACTTTATAATCTATAGGAACGCCTTCTTTATCCCATTTGCAGGGTTTTGTACGCTTATTAGCATATTCTACCATTTCAGCTACCAATTCTTCTTTTTTCTTATCAATAGCAGCCAACATATTGTCTACTTTTCCCTCTGTATAAAATTGTTCTAAATCTCTTAATTCGTTTTGAGCGGCTTTTTGTATTTCTAAATTTTCTTCTTTCTTTGCCATTATACCCTCCACTTTATAGTAATTTTATCATTGTTTACAAATATAGTCAATTTGTGCTATAATTATTATAGTTGGAGGCTAACATGACCACACTTGATAAATTAACAGAATTATCATTAAAAGAAAACACTTTAAAGAGATTAATCGACTCTAAAGTCTTTTATGACCTTAAAAAAAGAACAAAGCTTTACAACGAATTAAAAGAAACGCAAAAAGATATAAAAAAATATAAAACGCTTTTAAAGTTAGAAAGAGAGTTAAAAAATGCAAATAACAATACCGATAGAACCAAGAACGAAAAAGAATAGTCAGCAAATTATATTTGTTAAAGGAAGAGCTATGATTTTTCCAAGCAAAAAGTACAAAGAATATGAAAAAGCTTGTGCAGAATATATGCCAAGGTTAGAAAAGCCAATAGATTATCCGGTTAATATAAAATGCACTTACTATATGGGAACTAGAAGGAAATGCGACTTAACAAACCTTTTAGAAGCTACAGACGATATTCTTGTTCATTATGGCGTATTAGCAGATGATAATTATACAATAATTGAATCTCACGATGGCAGCAGGGTATATTATGATAAAGAAAATCCAAGAACAATAATTGAAATAGAAAAAAAGACCGATTAAGGTCTTTTTTTATGGGAGGTTATTTGCTCTTACTATTTTCCAATCATCTGTCCTTTTGGCTAGTTCACAAACATAAGAATTACCGCCTAATTCTCTATATACCTTAAATTCATTTGCCCAGTTTTGATATATATATTCAGGAACAGCTTTTTTCTTCTCATATTCATAATATGTGTTTGTTAAATTGCTTTGTAGCATAATCATCAAGGCTTTTTGGGAGAGCTTATCCTTTTTGTTATAATTTCTTAATAAACTAATCAAATAACCCATAATTAAAGGAACCAAATATTTTACTATAACCAATAATATCTCCTTAGTCATACAATCCCTCCTATACTACAGTTGGGAATATATCACTTCATTAGTATTTTGTCAATTTTTCAACATCGTAATCAGGGTTGTTTAAATATTCCCAAACATTGCATTTAAAAGAATATGACATACATCTTGAGTATACATACCATTTATAAAGCTGTTTTTCTAAATCATTACAAGTCATATATAAGTATCTTATGGCTTTTTTTTCTGCCAAAAAATCTTCTTTGCTGTAAAATTGCATCTCTGTTCTTATAAAATCTACAGCTTCTTCCCACTCGTAATATTTTTCAGTTCCTTTTCTTAATTCTCTCATTTCTTAGTTTTTCTCCTTATTAGTTTATTTCCAAATTCCTCCAATGTAGGCGTTATACTATGCACCTGTCCTTTATCATCAAATTCTATATCAGCCCACCAGCAGCTTTTATCCCCACTGAACCCCATGCTTCTTACATAAGGCGTAATATCTTCTAAACATCCTGTTTGGAAGCAATGCGTTTTATCTTGTTTCATATAAAAAGCTTGGTGTATATGCCCAGTTTGTAATATATCTGGTCTTTCATTTAACGCTATTTGGTCTAAAATTTTCTGGATTTTATAGCTCTTAGCATAGGCGATTCCGCCAGAGCCGTGGAATAATCGAACATCAAGGTTGCCTATTTTAACATTTCCAACATCTGCTCCTAAGTATTCAATGTCGCTTCTCTGGTTAGCTATTGCCTTTACTATCTCGCTTCCATTTGATTTATACCACCAATTATCGTGATTTCCTTGTATTACATAGGTTGTACCGCTAAATTGCGGGTATTTATCTACGCAATAATCAACTTGTCCTTGATAGCTTAACTCTTTTAATTCGTAATTATGTTCAGGGCGAGAATTATTTTTGCCATCTGTGAAATCCCCAGAGTGAAGCACATATTTTACGCCTTCATCCTCAGCTTTAGCATATAAGTATCTCAATATATCCAATCTATCGTATTTTGAACACAAATGCGTATCTGAAATAAGCAAAAGTTTTAATTTTTCCATATTATATGGAACTTCGTATGTTTTTTCTTCATTTGCTGGTTTCTTAAGCATTATTATTTCGCCATTTACATAATCACACAAGAAGCCTTGCTCTTTTAATAAAGTTACAAGCCCAATTACTTCATAATCCTTTAATTCTAGCTCATTACATATTTCTTTTAGACTCCTTTTTTTTCTTATTAGATATTTTAGTTTGTCTAGTGTTTCTTTTTCCATCTTTAAATATTATCCTTCCCCATATTTCATCTTTAAGAATATTTAAGACAAATAAAAAGGCGAAAATAGCCCCTAGAACTATTACCGCCATAATTTCAACAAATATAATACCTATTTTCCCCATAAACATCCCTCATATTCTGACATTATTATAACACATATTTAATTAAATGCAAACAAAAAGAGCCAAAAGGCTCAAGCATAAAAATAAAAAGGGTTCTAAAGTGCCTTATATAGCACTATTCTGGCGGAATCGGGAAAAAGAAAAAAACAGAAAAACATAATTTTAAAGTTTTTTGGAAGTCCACCAGAATACTGCCAAAAAGGCAGTAACAGTATGAGAGTTCGAGCTGATTTTTCAACTCGATATTATTCTATCATAACAATAAATTTTTGTCAAATAAGCAAAAAAACATAGTTTTCTATGCTTTTTTGGAGGTACTTATATAATGAAATTATATAATTATGAGAAAGTGGCTAGCTAGAGCATAGGAAAGATAGGTGTATACTATGACCCTAGCTAGTAATTAAATTATAATCTTTCCTCTGTCTATTGTCAATGTTTTTATGTCCTTTTTAGGAACATTAAGTCTTTCCATTTGATTATAAGACAAGCTTCCTTCTCTTGGATAATTATAATGATACATTACTAAGTTTGAAAAAAACATAGACGGCTTCTTTTTTAGAAGTTCTCTAAAGAACTCGCCATCTTCGCCGTATTGCTTTCCAACAATAAATCTTGTATCACCTATAAGACTTCGTTTAATAAATTTAAACATACCTACTCTCACTTTATAATTATGTCTATTGGAAACATATATATTTTTCTTATTATCTTCCATATCATAGAAAAGCATATCAGCTTCATTATAATACTTATCACATATCTCGTTAAAGACATTAGGATAAACATAATCGTCAGAATCGATAAATATTACATATTTACCAGAAGAAGCCTCTAATCCCTTATTTCTGGCGTAAGACACGCCCATATTCTTATCATAAGTGATGATTTGAAGTTCAGGATAGACCGCTTCTTTATATCTTTCTAAAGTATGCAATGTTCTATCTGTTGAACCGTCATTTACAACTATAATCTCTGTGTCAGCTCTTTTAGGAATAGACTCTAGGCATCTATATACCAATTCTTCCTGATTATAAACTGGGCAAACAACCGAATATTTTATATTTTTATCCATCTAAATCCTCCTGCACTTTTTATTTTTCCAGAGCAAGCTTTTCCAATGTCGTTTTCTTGAATATCATTAATTAATCCCGCTTCTCTTATACTATTATAAATAATATTGGTTTCTAAACACAAAACCTTTTTTCTATGCTTTTTAGCCATTCTTTCGTTTCTCGTTCCATAATTAATGTTATATGCTTGAGTACACCACTCAAGATTAGTATAAATATTGTTTTCCTTGTTTTCGTCTATATGATTAACAAACAAATCATCAAGGTTTATATTTTTTCTATCTTCGTAAGGCATACTTTTAAAATTTCTTTTATCCGGTATAAATGTTTCAGCCACCATTCTATGCACAAATATATGTTTTGCTTTTTTGTCTATATAAATAGTTACTCTTGGATAACCGCGACTATCTAATTCTTTTTTTAACATTTTAGGATATTTAATACATTTTATCATTGAATGTCCATTAAATCTATCATATTCAACGCCCATACTTTTAACATTTCCAAAATTAGAAACCATATAATTTGTATCTTTATATTGTTCCCATATTTCTTCACTAAATTTCATCTTTTACCTCAAAACTTGACTTTTTAGGGAATTTCTTATCAAGGAATGTTATCATATTAGCTCTTGTTATACCATAATCATCTAATTGCTCAGTATCATTAAAGCAAACTATATCTTTATCGGCATAATTATCAAAATTCACTGTACTTTTTAGCGTACAATAAGAGCAATTACGATACGGATTACCTAAAACAGCCTTCTTACATATTTTTAATAAATCACTAAACATATAAGGACATAAATTACTTTGATGCCTAAATTTACTTACTATATTCACATCAAATATATCTCCTCTATATTCTCTTAGTATTTCTTGTTCAAAAGATTTATTTCTAGCCTCTGGAAGATGATAAATATTATATTTTACATTCTCATCTTTCATAAACTTACTTTCAAACCTTAAATTATTATTTAAAATGGCATAAAACACGCCGCTAGAGCCATTTAATATGCTTTCCCCATAATAATTGAAGGGAAGTCTATTATCTTCGTGTATGGGCTTATTTTCGATAAAAAATCTATCTTCGTCAATAGGATTTAAGAAGTAATAATCATCATCACACATAATATAATTATCTGACAAATCAGGAATATTACTTATATACATAGCTATTGTCATTGCATTAAAGGTTGGTAGTAATTCTTTAGGTATATATTCTTCGTGATACACCACTCTTAATTTAGGATTGGTTGTATCCAACCATTTAGGCACATGATTTTCATTTTGTACTACTAAAAACACCTTATTTACCCAAGGACAATTATTTTCTATGCCTCTAAACCAATATTTAAAGCAATCCCATTCTCTTGTTCTTTCTTCTCCAAAAGCCTGTCTATTAGTTTCTTCTGATTTACCCTCCTTAATCTCTTTTTCTTTCCAATATTGGAAGTCTTTACGCCATTTTTCATCTCTTTCATTAAGATAAGTAACGACAATGTCAATTTTATTCATATATATCCTCATTTCTACTAGCTCTCATTATGATACTATTAGGATTTACGCCATAATTATATACATATATGCCATTAAACACGCCTTTTTTATGTTTTTCTAGGTCAAATACCCTTCTTACGAACTCTGTATCTTCACCATTACCCATATTTTCATCAAATCTAGCACCATTTATGGTTTTTACTTTAAAAAAGCATCCTGCTACACCATTTCGTATACAATTACATTGCCACTCTCTTTGTTCTTTAGTACCAAATACTTCAATACCTGATTGTATGTATCTACTATCTATTATATCATACTCGTTTTTCTTACATTCTAAGTACGCCAATTTACAATAATCATCACTTATACTATCATCTGCGTCTAAAAAGCCTACATAATCGTAGTTTTTAAAGTAATCTAGCCCTATATTTCTACTAGCACTTACTCCCTTATGGCTATTATGTATTATTTTAAACTCTTTAGAATATCTATCTAGCCACAATGTGTTTCTTCCATCATCTATTACACATACCTTTACTTTACTTTTACCCCTTTTTATTGTTTCTAAGAGCCATGCCATTCTTCTTTTTGCTTCCTCACTATTCTCATAATAAGGAATTATTAACCCTACTTTCATATTCCCTCCACTTTTTCTAAATTATAGCACAAAAAAAGACATATTTCTATGTCCTTTATGTAAGAGGTGTACTTATATGGGTTCTTTATAAGCACTGTACTAATGATATATGCTCCACCTTTCCTTATTTAGCCGACAGTCGTAAGTTATTTCACCTCGTGTCATATAAGAGATTTTGATTAGTAAGCCCATAAATCTAATGCTTTTATATATCATCAGTACATTACCTATAAAAGGTAATGCTTCAGATTCGTTGCCGCTAATGGTCAAATAATAGCAACAAGTCGTGATGGTTACACACAAGCTTATTGTACCACTTCTGTATCTTTTGTCAATCTCTAAAATATCTTTTTACTATATTTTCTATTATATCGTGGCTATTCGCTACTATATCGCACACCATTTCCTCATCATAATTCTTTTCTGTATGTGTTATACACTCACTTATAAAGCAATGTGCTAATTCGTGCATTAATGTCTTTCTTTTTCTATCTTTAGGCAAACTTTTATCTAAATATATTACGCCTTGATAATGATGACTAGCTCCATAATACACGCCTGTTTTTAAATCTGGTATTTCTACTCCTGTTTGTGTATCTTCTTCTTGTCTTAGTTCCTTATACTTTAGTTGGCTCACTTCTTTTATTGTATATTTTATTCCATTCATCTCTATTTTCATTTCTTACCACCACATATACCAAAATAATTTATGAAACATATCAAATATTTCATCTACTATCTTTATCCTTTCTTCATCCCAATCGTCTAATTCTAAAAAATCATCGCACAAGCTAATTAAATGCTCTATTGCTTCTCTTTGCGTATGACCATCTATTATATGAAAATTTAATTCTACCATTGCTCCTGCTTTTTTTATGTATTCTTTACAATGGTATCTCAGCCAATGAATAAATTCTACATTTAAATTCCAATCTGTATCGCAATCTTTTAGAAACTGGCTATTATGTTTTTTCTTAAACATCTTTTTTTCTCCTTTTAATTTATTATACCACATTTAATTCCAATGTAAATTTTTTATTGGAGTTGGGTGAGAGGGTAAGTATCGGACTTTGTCTTTTCTATATCGGGGAGTGGGTAGTGTCTATGTTTATTAACGATAAATAGTAAACATTAAAAAAACAACATTATAATTAATAATAAATGAATCGCTGAATCAATATTTTTTTATAATTAGAAAAATAAAAAAACTAATTACTCTATATAATAATAACTATAACAATAGTATAATTAATTAATATAAATAAATAATATTAATAAAATAATAATATAATAACTATATATAATTAATATATATATAATGCTATACTATATATATAATATATATGTAAAATGTAAATATAAAAAAATATTAATATAATGCATTGACAAAATATATTAATTATGATAATATATAATTGTCTTAAAAGAAGACAAGGGAAAAGAGAGGAAAAGGAAAAAATGAAAAGATACAACGTTATTATTCGTAATAGCAATGGCACTATTGTATATGATGACACGTTTGATGCTCATAGTTGCAACGACGCAATAATAAAAGCAATTTGGGGCGACCATTTAACAATACAAGACGGCGACACTATAAAAGTTGAAGAATATTAATTCTTCTATAAAACCACCGAAGCAAGTTGCAAGTCTTGTTGAAAAAGGTTGAGCATAGAAGAAGGGAAAAGAAAAAATGGAAAAAATGAAAAAAAATGCAGAAGAAGAAAAAAGAGAGGCAATGACAAGATTACTCGACATATTAAAACAATGCAAAAATGAAAAAGACTATAACGGAAACAAAAAAGGCGTAAAATTAACCTTTAGTAATTTAAAGGCGTCAAGCAGTGGCATGAGTAGAAAATTTAATATTCATGTTATTACAAAAAAAGGCGAGCTATTAAATATCACCTACTTAATTAGTAAAGTTATGGGCGAAACATTTACAAGCGACGGCTTAATGCGTGTCTATGGTTGTGGCATGGATATGTTGTTTAATACTTGCTACGAGCTCAATTGTGCAATTTATAGATTAAAAGGGCACAAAAAATACAATCATGACATAGCTTATCATGGGTTTGTTGATACAAGCTACAATCTATTATAAAGAGGTAAAAAATGACAATAACTAGTATTTATGAACAATTAATTGACAAGTATTATGATTATTACTGTACCGTTTACTATGAGTTTATTTTAGAGGCAATAAAAAACACTCTAGACGACTTTAAAAATAAGTCAAGCTATACAATAGAAGACATACACAAAAACATTATAGAAAACTATATATAAGAGGCAAACAATGGAAAATAAAAAAGCTTATATCATTTATAAAAAGAATCAATACAATAATGATTTTGAGTATATTAAAGAATATTACGACATAAAAGAGATTCAAAAAGACTATAAACTAAAGAACAAAAAAAGCATATATAACTATATAAAAGAATCAATAGAAGATAATAAGAATTTATTATTTAGTCAATATTTAATTATTAAAGAAGAGTTATAATAACTCTTTTTTTATTGCTATAAATAGGTAAAGCAGCAAAAAAGGGCATTTTTAAGCTGTTTAAACGGCTTTTTGTTGTTTTAATATAATAACATTAGACAATATAAAAACGTTAAAAAAAGTATATTAAAAAAGCTATATTATTTTTTTAGTAAAAGTCATTAATAAAAGAATCTATATTATATAATCATTATGTATTAATCAATTAATATTATTTATATTATTATTTTATTATTAATTAATAAATATATAACTATTAATGAATCAATACAAAAAGCATACATTAGTTCGCACGCACAAATGTTCGTACATACAAAAGTTCGTGCGTACATTAGTTCGTGTTCTTCTCTACAAAAAAGAACAGGCAAAAATCAAAAACTTCTCTAGGCAAGACAGAAAAACTTCTCTAGGCAAAAAGAGAAAACTTCTCTTATATATAAGAATCAAAAAACTTCTCTTTATATATACACGAGAATCAAAAATCTTCTCTAAAATGCAAAAAGTTTTTCAAAAAGTCATTAATAGAGAAAATCGTATGCTAATATACAAGCAAGAAATGGAGGAAAAGAAAAAATTATGGAAAAGAAAGATTTATGGAAATTAAGACAA
>Ga0265299_10003299_pt1 | contig 15857 bp, 18 predicted proteins | sample AusTroGonzalo_MG_4_FD_193485 | JGI IMG/M metagenome (GOLD analysis project Ga0265299, IMG submission 193485) | Bovine rumen microbial communities from tropical cattle in Woodstock, Queensland, Australia - Gonzalo_02 | ecosystem: Host-associated > Mammals > Digestive system > Stomach > Rumen ... | reverse complement strand
TTTCTTTTTATTTTCTTTGTATGTGCGGAAAAACCGCACATCGCACGTACCTATCGGCTTTCTAATCTTCTCCGATTATTACTTCTTAGCCTTAGGACGCTTAGCACCATACTTAGAACGACGCTGAGTACGGCTTGCTACACCGGCAGTATCCAAAGTACCGCGAACGATGTGATAACGTACACCAGGAAGGTCCTTTACACGACCGCCACGAACCAGCACGATGCTGTGCTCCTGCAAGTTGTGTCCCTCTCCAGGGATGTACGAGTTAACTTCCTTCTGATTAGTCAGACGAACACGGGCTACCTTACGCATAGCCGAATTTGGCTTCTTGGGGGTCGTTGTGTAGACGCGAACGCAAACGCCACGACGCTGAGGACATGAGTCCAGCGCGGGAGACTTGCTCTTGTCAACGAGCACCTTTCTGCCTTTTCTTACCAATTGTGAAATTGTAGGCATAATTGTTTGTTTTTTAATGAATTATATTTGTTGTGTTATATTCCACTTGATATAGTGCACCCTTGCACACAGGGCGCTTTTGGGCTGCAAAGGTACGAACTTTTCCCTAATCTACCTAATATATAAGAGTTAAAAAGACGCTTATCTAATGCTTTTTAACATTAAATAAGCGTTTTAACAATAATTAGCTTGTTGAAATTCTATAATTTGCGCTTAATTTTCTTTTCCTGTTGGAAATGGAGCAATCGTTCTGGGTTCCTGATTGGGTATTTTTATCGCTCCAAACTCATGCTCGTAACGGACAATATTCTCCTGTAGTGCTGCCAACAAACGTTTAGCATGCTCTGGTGCCAAGATGACACGACTCTTTACCTGTGCTTTTGGCAGACCAGGCAATACACGGGCGAAATCAAGGATGAAGTCGGAACTGGAATGGGTAATGATAGCAAAGTTTGCGTACTCACCCTGAGCTACCTCTTGAGGCAACTCGATTTGCATTTGTTTCTGATTGTTATTATTCTCACTCATAGCATTTTTCAGTTAGTTGACTGCAAAGATACGAATAAATTTCCATACGACATCCATTTTCTTTAAAAAGTCTTTGCTTTCTTAAGTTTTTTGAGTATATTTGCAAGCAAAATTCCCATACAACAAACTACACAACAAAAAAGCAATAATGATGGAACTTATAAAAGACAAAGAGCTAGGAGGTGAGCGCCCACTATTTGGTCTGCACGACACGAGACTGGAAAATATTACTATCACCGATGGAGAATCAGGTATTAAGCAGTGCCAGAATGTGGAGGCGCAGCATTGTAAATTCTATGGTAAATATCCATGGTGGCATGTTGATGGTGCACTTATCGAGGACTGTTACTTTGCCGAAGGGTCGCGATCGGCCATCTGGTATACCAATGATTTAGTTATGCGCCGCTGTCGTATCGATGGTCCGAAATTCTTCCGCGAGATGAATAACGTGGTGTTGGAGGATGTGGAGATTATGGATGCTGATGAGACCTTCTGGAAGGTTGATAATCTGCGTTTGAAACATGTAAAGCTACATGGTGGTACCTATCCTTTCATGTTCTCCAATAATATCTTTGTCGATGGTTTGGAATCAGACTCGAAATACGTCTTCCAATACTGCAAGAATGTGGAGATTCATCATGCAAAGATTATTACCAAAGACTCTTTCTGGGAATGCGAGAACGTTACCATCTATGACTCTGTACTCGACGGAGAGTATCTGGCATGGCATTCAAAGAATGTTCGCCTGGTAAACTGCCAACTGGCCGGAGAGCAGTTGCTCTGTTATGCCAATAATTTAGTACTGGAAAACTGTACGTTTGATAAGGCTTGCGATCGTGTTTTTGAGTACTCTACGGTCAATGCCGATATCCGCGGACATATCGAGAATATCAAGAATCCTTCGAGTGGACATATCATTGCGGACAGTATAGGTTCTATTACTCTTAATGAGTATGTGAGAGAGCCCAATGATTGCAAGATAGAAGTGAGAAAGTAAAGAGCGATAAGTAAAAACTAAGTATGAACTATAACTTTGACGAAGTTATTGAGCGACACGGCACTGGCTGCGTAAAATGGGATGAGGCTCCTCAGGATGTTATTCCACTCTGGGTGGCTGACATGGACTTTGCAGTTGCACCAGCTATTCAGAAAGCGATACTCCGGCGCGCCGAACATCCAGTATTCGCCTACACGCTGGTGGGTGGTGATTATTATGAAGCTATCATCTCGTGGTTCCAGCGAAGGCATAACTGGACTATCGCGCGCGAACATATTATATATACTACCGGAGTGATACCTGCAATGTCGTGTGCCATTAAAGCTCTTACGTTGCCAGGTGAGAAGGTGGTGATTCTCAGCCCAGACTACAATTGTTTTTTCTCTTCTATCCGTAATAATGGCTGCGAGGTAAGTGAGAGTGTGCTGCAATTCAGTGGCAGCAACCATCGCTTTGAGGTTAATTGGGATGATTTTGAGAAGCGTTGTGCCGATGAGAAAACCACTGTATTCCTGTTGTGCAATCCTCATAATCCGACAGGAAGAGTGTGGACACGAGAAGAATTGCAGCGCATGAGTGACATTTGTAAGAAGCATCACGTACAGATTGTCAGTGACGAGATACACTGTGAACTCATAATGCCAGGGCATACCTTCTGTCCTATGGGGACTGTCGATGCTGATGCCATCATTCTGAACTCTTCGTCTAAGTCGTTTAATACGGCTGGTCTGCAGATTGCAAATATTGTCTGTTCCGATAGAGAGAAGCGCCGTCGCATAGACCGTGCTATCAATATCAATGAAGTGTGTGATGTTAATCCTTTTGCTCCCTTGGCACTCATTGCTGCCTATAACGATAGTGAGGACTGGATAGATGAATTATGTCCATATATCTGGGCTAACTATACTTCACTGTGTGATTTTGCCACACAGAAACTTCCCCGTTGGTCGGTTATGCCATTGGAGGGCACCTATCTGGCCTGGGTTAAAGTGACCGACTGCGATGATGTTGCAACATATTGTGAGAAACTTGTTGAGAAAGCAAAGGTATGGCTAAATCCAGGCACCATGTATGGTGAAGAAAGCGGTAAGGGATATATCCGTATCAATCTCGCCTGTCCGCGTTCGGTACTGATGGAAGCGCTAACGCGTATTGCGCGGGTGATGCTGTAAGATTTCCTGTCGCAATGTCGACATGTCGATGTGTGTATAGATTTCGGTGGTTCCGATACTCTCATGTCCCAGCATAACCTGAATGGCACGGAGGTCGGCACCGCCTTCTAATAGTGCAGTGGCAAACGAGTGGCGTAATGTGTGGGGGGAAATCGTTTTGCTAATGCCTGCCTCTGTAGCCTGTTGTTTAATCATTATAAGTATCATGGTGCGTGTCAGATGTGCGCCGCGTCTGTTCAGGAAAACATAATCCTCCTCGCCGGGTTTGATGGTCATGTGATTACGGTCGTCAAACCACCATCCCAATTCTTTGATAGCTTTGGGTGAGATAGGTACCAAGCGCTCTTTGCTGCCTTTGCCAATCACGCGTACGTACATTTCTTCTTTATAGAGGTCTGACATTTTTAGATTAACAAGTTCTGAGACGCGTAAACCGCAGGAGAATAGTACCTCGATGATGGCTCGGTTGCGATGGCCTTCCCATTTTGATAGATCGATACTCGATTCCAAAGCGTCTATCTCGTCGGGTGTTAAAACCTCTGGTAGATGTTGGCCCAGTACGGGCGACTCCAGCAACTCTGTGGGGTCGTCGTCGCGATAGCCGTCCAGTTGTAGGAATCGATAGAACGAGCGAATACCACTCAAGATGCGGCACTGCGATCGTGGATGGATACCGATATCGTGCAGCCCGGCTGCAAAGTGCTGCAGGTCGGCTAGTACCACTTCCAGTGGATGCTTTTCTTCCTGCTCTAGATAATCCAGCAGTTTCTGCAAGTCACGCACATAGGCGTCTAGCGTATTGGGCGAGTATCCACGTTGTAATTTTAGGTAACGCTGATAGGCCTTAATGATTTCTGCGGACGTCTTCTTGCTTGTTTCCATTTTGATTCTTACCTTTGATTTCATCGAAGGTTCTCTGACCTGAAGGTGCAGAGTGTGGCTTCGCATTCTCTCGTTCAAAAAAGCTCAAATTAATTTGGCTTTTTATTCACTTATTCGTACCTTTGTGGCGGCAAAGATAATCATTATTTTTGAATTATGAAAATTTTAATCATCAATGGTCCTAACCTCAACCTGCTGGGTATCCGTGAACCAGGCATCTATGGCTCGTCGTCTTTTGAGCAGTATCTGCCTCAGCTGAAGCAACAGTATCCTGATGTTGATATCGAGTACTACCAGAGCAATATTGAGGGTGAACTCATCAATAAGATGCAGGAAGTAGGATTTTCTTATGATGGCATTGTGCTTAATGCTGGTGCCTACACGCACACTTCAGTGGCTCTGCACGATTGTATTCGCTCGCTGAAAACGCCTGTCATCGAGGTGCACATCTCTAACGTTCATCAGCGTGAGGACTTCCGTCACAACTCGATGATCTCGGCAGCATGCAAGGGAGTTATCTGCGGTTTTGGACTCGATAGCTACCGTTTAGCCATTAGCGCCTTTCAGGGTTGTGAAAAATGAAGAGTGAATAACGAAAAGTGACGCTCGACGACTACATCCTCCAACATATTGACCCAGAGCCAGAATACTTGTATCGGCTTTGGCGCGCCACCAATATCCATATGCTTCATGGCCGTATGGCATCAGGTCATCTGCAAGGTCGCCTGCTGAAGATGTTGGTGCAGATGATTCGTCCCAAGAATATTTTGGAGGTGGGCACCTTCAGTGGTTATTCTGCGCTTTGCATGGCTGAAGGTTTAGGTGATGATAGTCACCTCTATACCTTTGAAATCAACGATGAACAAGAAGATTTCACGCGACCATGGATAGAAGGGTCACCAGTTGCTGATAAAGTGTCGTTTATTATTGGTGATGCCATTACTGAGGCACCACGGTTGGGTATTACCTTTGATATGGCATTCATTGATGGTGACAAACGCACCTACAAGGAAACTTATGAGATGGTTCTCTCCATTCTGCGAACAGGCGGTTTTATTCTGGCTGATAATACGTTATGGGATGGTCACGTGGTAGATCATAGTTATGATCGTGATCCTCAAACAAAGGGCATTGAGACCTTTAATGATTATATTGCTCTCGACCCTCGCGTGGAACAAGTGATATTGCCCTTACGCGACGGTTTGACGCTTATTCGCAAGCTGTAAATGGCCGTTTGTCAGCAAAATGTGCTTAATTCTGCACATTTTCTGCTCAAAATGTTGCATATTTCAATATTATTATGTACTTTTGCTTACTTATTGTTAGTAAAAGACATCAACAATCACAATACTATGGACAAGATTGACAATCTCGACAAGAAAATTCTGAGCATTCTCTCACAGAATGCCCGCATTCCTTTCAAGGATGTGGCTGCAGAGTGTAATGTATCACGTGCTGCCATCCACCAGCGTGTGCAACACCTTATTGAAAATGGTGTAATCATGGGTAGTGGCTTCGACGTAAATCCAAAGAGTCTGGGCTATTCTACCTGTACCTATGTCGGTATCACGCTGGAGCGTGGATCGATGTATAAGGATGTGGTAGAGTGTCTGCGTCATATCCCCGAAGTCGTAGAGTGTCACTTTACTACTGGTCCATACACCATGATGGTAAAGCTCTATGCCCGCGACAACGAACAATTGATGCACCTGTTGAATGGTCGTCTGCAGGATATTCCAGGTGTGGTGGCTACTGAGACACTCATATCTCTGGAGCAGAGCATCAAGCGCGAAATTCCCGTTCATTTCGACGAGTAAGATGATGACGAATCCTTTTGATTGGCAGTCGCAACTCGTTGCGTCGGCCTATGCGTCATTCCCTGAAGCCAAGCGTAAACCAGTTATCGGCATCACTGGTAACTATGGTGAGTTGACATGTAAGTTGGCGGAGGGCTATTATAAGTCTGTAGAGCGTGCCGGTGGTGTGCCTGTCATTATTCCTCCTTTGAGTGATACTGATGTAATCATCAATACCCTGGAACAACTTGATGGCCTTGTCCTCAGTGGTGGCGCAGACTACGATCCGCACTATGCTGGTGAGGAACCGTGGCCCACATTGGGTACCATCAATGCTGAGCGCGATTTGCCCGAGCTGTTCATTACCCAGTTAGCCTATAATCGTCAACTTCCTATCCTTGGAATCTGTCGTGGAATTCAGACCTTAGCAATGGTATTGGGCGGTCATGTCCGACAGGATATTAGCGATATCCAACAGCATAATCATTCACAGGAAGAAGATCGCAATATTGCGACCCATACCGTCTCCATAGAAAAGGACTCCCTCCTTTTCCGCATCTATGAACAGGAGCAGCAACGTTCAACGTTCAATGTTCAACGTTCAATGCTTTCCGTCAACTCTTTCCATCATCAAGCCGTTGATGAGACCGGGCCTCGTTTCCGCGTGATTGCCCGTTCTGATGATGGCATCATTGAAGCGATGGAGAGTACAGAGTACAAGAGCATATTGGGAGTCCAGTGGCATCCAGAGTGCTTGGAGAGTGGTTTGCCAATTTTTCAATGGCTTATTGGCGAGGCTCAGCAGTATCGGCATACTTGCAATGTGCATCGTCGTGTGCTGACGCTCGACACGCATTGTGACACTCCGATGTTCTTCCCGCAGAATGTGGACTTTGGTAAACGTGATTCCAAACTTCTTGTTGATCTGCATAAGATGACCGAGGGCCATCAGGATGCTACTATCATGGTAGCTTATCTTCCACAGACGATGCCTCTCGCTGAGCATCCTAAGCAATATACTGATGATATATTTGATAAGATAGAAGCTATCGTTGGTAAGCATAGCCAGTATGTTGGCATTGCTCGCACACCTGACGATTTGTGGATGAACAAACACCTGGGTAAGAAGAGTATTATGCTGGGCATTGAGAACGGTCATGCTCTGGAAGGTAGTCTTGATAACTTGCGCCACTTCGCCCAGCGCGGCATTGTCTATATGACGCTGTGTCACAATGGTGATAACGATATCTGTGACTCTGCCCGAGGTGAACATGCCCATAATGGTGTCAGCGCCTTTGGTCGAGAAGTCATCAGCGAGATGAATCGTTTGGGTATTATGGTCGACCTCAGCCATGCAGGTGAGAAGAGTTTTTACGATGCGTTGACATTGAGCAAAACTCCCATAGTGTGTAGCCACAGCAGTTGTCGTGCTCTCTGCGACCATCCGCGCAATCTCACTGATGACCAGATGCGTGCGCTTGCGCAGAAAGGCGGTGTTATGCAGGTAACATTGTATCATGGTTTCTTAGCGAAAGATGGCGAAGCAACCCTTGAGGATGCCATGCGCCACATAGACCACGCTGTTGAGGTGATGGGAATTGACCACGTTGGACTGGGTACCGACTTTGATGGTGATGGTGGTGTCCGTGGTATAGCAAGTTCCGCAGAATTACTGAACTACACCCGTGAGTTGCTTAAGAGGAATTTTTCAGAAACTGACATCCAGAAGTTGTGGGGAGGTAACTTCCTACGCGTTATGAAAGAAGTACAAAGTATCAAAGAAGCATGAAGAATATTATAGTTATAACTCTGTTTATGGCTTTGCTCTGCGCCTGCAGCACAACCAAAAAGAGCTCTAGCGAGCAGCAAACTGTCACCATTAAATTTAATGCAGATTCAGCCTATCTCTTTTGTCAACAGCAGTGCGACTTCGGTCCGCGTACAATGAATAGTGAGGCTCATGAGCGTTGTGCTCAATGGATTGCAGATAAGTTTCGCCAATATGGCTGTGACGTGGAGTTGCAGCAGGCCGATTTGAAAGGCTATGATGGTACACTACTGAAGAGTACGAATATCATTGCCCATAGCACCTCATCAACCGGTAAGCCAAGAATCATGATTTGTGCCCATTGGGACAGCAGACCTTGGGCTGACAACGATCCTGATGAGGCTAACTGGAAAAAGCCTGTAATGGCTGCCAACGATGGAGCTTCTGGTGTAGGTGTCATGCTTGAACTGGCTCGCCTTATCCAGCAGAATGATTCCCTGCCCCTTGCAGTAGACTTTATTTGTTTTGATGCTGAAGACTGGGGCGTTCCGCAGTGGAGTGATAAGGCTGATAACGATTCGTGGGCGTTAGGTGCTCAGTATTGGTCTACTAGTCCACTCGCTAAGGCAGGTAATTATCAGTATGGTGTTCTACTGGATATGGTAGGAGGTCAGAGTGCCCGTTTCTATCGTGAATATTTCTCAATGCGTTATGCGCGTAACATTGTTGAGAAAGTGTGGCAGGCCGCCAGTGCAGCTGGCTATGGCAGCTACTTCCTTTCGGAAGATACGGGAGGTATTACTGACGACCATCTTCCTGTTAATGAAAAGGCGGGTATTCCTTGTATTGATATTATCAACCACTATCCCGATTGTGAGCAGAGCAATTTCGGTCCCACATGGCATACTGTCAACGACGACATGCAGCATCTTGATAAAAATACGTTGGAAGCCGTTGGTCAGACATTAGTACAACTTCTCTATCAGTAAATATAATAAGAAGGCCTTCTACAATTGAGAGGGCCTCCTTATTTTATAGTGGCATTTCCACTATGATTCTGCATCCTTCGTGATAGTCGGTGTCGATGATAAACTTGCCATCCAACGCTATAATATGTCGCTTTGCGAGTGACAAACCGATACCCGTTCCTGTGGGCATCTCGTCCATTTTTGTGAAAGGTTTATACACTTTCTTTGCTACTTCTGCCGGCAATTCAGGACCTACATCCTGAATCATAAAGCGAACTGTTGTTTTTGTTTTTTCAACATGTAGCGTAATGTGCTTGTCGTCTGAGTAGTTGACGGCATTATATAGCAATTCTCGCAGTGTGCATGCCAGATAGAGACGATTGGTAAGTATGCAGATACCATCCTGTAGGTCGCTCTCCATCTCTATAGATGAGTTGCGGAAGTGTTCTTGCATATACTTTACGCACTCTCTCGCAATCTCATTGCAATCCACTTCGTCAATGCGCTTTAATACCAACTTCTCTGTAGCATCCGTCTCTGTGGCATCAAGCATCATTAGTACCATGCGGTTCATGCTGTTGACGTTACCCTTCATCATACTTGTAATGCTGCTCAGTTCCTCTTCGCTGATGATGTTTTTGCCGTTGCTGCTTTCGCCTAGCACATCTGCAAATCCAGTGATAACATTTAGTGGCATACGCATCTGTTGTGTCAGGTGGTAGAGATATTGGCTCCTTCTCTGTACTGTTTCGTCCACCTTCCATCGGGCCTGCCTCAACTCTTCGTTGTGTCGGCCTATCTCATAAACCTCATTTCTCAACTTGCCCATACGTTCTTTCAGTGACTGTTGCATGAGGGCAAAGCAGTTCTGTAGCGTGTCTACTACAGATGTGTCGTTCGTGTTGGGGATTGTCTCATCATAGTGGCCATTGGCCATGTTTTTGGTAATGTATATCAACTTATTGATAGGTTGAATCATTCGCTTCACCACATGATGGCATCTCAGTAGCATGATTAGCAGTCCGATAAGAATTAGTCCGATAATGATGTAGCCTAGATGGTGAAAACTCTTCATAGCATCGCTATCCGGACATATCAGTGCGAGGCTCCAGTCGGTTCCTGGTACAGGACAATAGCTGACGTGATACAGTACTCCGTCTTTTTGGACATGCATGCTGCCGCGATTTCCTGATGTCATCTCATGTCCGAGTGCTATCATTTCCTTATCCTTGCTGGGGTCGATATCAGTAAAGATTGTTTTCTTAAATAACTGTGTGGTGTCAGGATGCATTAGATAGCGCCCGTCGCCACCTAATAGCATGTAGTAGGCATGTGGATAAGGATTCTCCTCTTCATTTACGATGTCAGCCATACGACTGAATGAGAAGTCAGCGGTAACTACACCTACGATGCGTCCGTCCTCCATCTTGACAGGTAGGCTATAGGTTGCTATTGCTTTGCGATGGTCAACCTTGCTTTCCATATATTCTATATACGGATCTACCCAACAGGCGTTGCCAGAACTTACGGCTTGCGTATAGCATGGTTTCTCTAAATAGTTATAGTCTGTTTCATGATAGGTCGCAACGCTGTCGTCCTGATAGGTGGAGAATACCGAATAGGTATTGCCGCACTCCTTGCACACACCAGGCACTACGTATACTGAACTACTGATGACGTTTCTATTCAGTCGTACAATGCGATTTGATACTGCCTGCAGCGAGTCTGGCGTAAAACTCTCTTCGAGCATCCAGGCGTTTGATTTTGCTGGCGTCTCAACAGTATTCATAAAGTATTTTACGCGATGTAGTGTCGTGTTTAGCGTGCTATTCATACATTCCGCCACCTTTTCGTGTATCAGGTCGTGCGACTGCATAAAGAGTAGTCCCAGCGATAGAATAAAAATAGGTGCAGCCATCAGCAAGAGTCCCATGCTGAGTTCTCTCGACAGTTTGCGACGATTTCTACTCATAGCTACCCTCCTTTCCTGTTTCGTTCTCCGTGAAGTGTGCTAAGTGATCCAACAAATCCACCATTGTTTGGCTCTTTCGTTGTATATTGTCCACCTGCTTGTTGGTCTCTTGCTGGCTGATGTTGTGACGATTGTTGCAGATAGTCGTCACGCTGCCGTCAATACTATTAGAGGGATCATTCATTTGGTGGGTTATGTAGTGCTGGAAAGAGGTTTTCATATTGTCCGTCTCTATCGCTCTGTCATATTCCATCTGCAACAACGTGCCTTGCTGCTTTAGATGTTTTGTCTCCTCTTCCAATTCGTCTACTTGACCTTGCAGCGACCGCTGCATCTTATTAAAGCGGTGCTGTAGTTTTCCGATTTCGTCACTACGATCTTCATAGGGCAGCGTCTCGCTGTAGTTGCCACTTGCTATGTGCTGTGCCGACTTAGCGAGAATGCTCAGTGGTTTCATTTGTTTGCGAATAATCCAATAACTCAATAGAGAGAATAGTAGGATGCCTACGATGCCGATGGCAATGGCAATATAAAGCAGTGTGTTGTATAATCCGAAAATGTCGTCCTCAGGATATACCACACCTACACTCCATGCTACTTCTCCGCTCGACCTTCCTTCCCACTTTATAGGTTTGAAGGGTTTGAAGAATACCCACCAGTCATCACCATCTCTGCGAAACTCTTTTGTACCGCTTTTACCGGCTAACATTGTCTTGGCTGCTTCCAACTCTGTGGGATCTGCCTTACGACCAGTCTGGCTGAATATAGTGGGGCTCATTAGCTTTTCCTTGTCAGGATGCACAATGTATGAACCATTGTGTCCCAGTAAGATGCAGTAGCCATTCTCTGAGGGCTTCATAGCCAAAATGAAATTAGAGAGATGGCTGATGGCCACATCTACGGCAATGACACCGATACGCTCACCCTTCTTGTCATTAAACGGCAGGCAGAAACTTACCAGTGGTTCTCTTTCTGTTTCCTCTCCTTTCAAAGGGTCTATCCATCCTATCCATCCTGATTCCATAGGCTTTGTATACCATCTTTGTTCGGTATAAGCACGATGGGCAAAGGTGTCAGAAGTTGTTAGGTCTAAGGCACCGTTGCTGGCTGACTTCTGATGATGTACATAGGTCATAAACAAGTCTTTTCCAGAGAAGTAGCCTGGCTTAAAACAGATGGCGCAACCGTCGATGTAGGGATTACTCAATACCAGTTCTCGACTATAAGTATACATGCGGTCAGGGTCGTCCAGATGTTGTATCAGGTCGTAATAGATGTTACCTGTTGCCTGCTCCACACTCAACAGAATGTTATCGATATGCTGCATCGTTCCCTCCAGAGTCTGCTCGGCATTGCGCACGCCTTCTTCTCGCAATACCTTGTGAGAAAAATAGGCAAACACGCCAAACGACACTGTCAGCAATAACAGTGCCTCTCCTACGATGCGAATGTTATAGTTAGTCTCCTTTCTCATATCTCATCCGTCTGCATATAATCCATACCACTATGATTCCTGCTATGGCGATTACCAGTAGCCCTATACCCACTAGTAGCAGTGGCTTCTGTATCTCACACTTTGGTGCTACCACTACCAGAGTCCAGTCGATACCTTCTATTGGTCCGTAATACAGGGTAGAGGGTTCTCCGTCGATAGTCATGTCTATTGTACCGCCCTTTTTCTGCGCCATGTTCTGCAGCATCTCCTCATCCTTCACTGATATTTTCTTGTTCTCGGGATAGATAATGGATGTACCGTCTTCTTTGATAACCACTGAGAAGAAGTCCAACTGCCTCTTCATGCGATACTTGGTTAATAAACTGCAATACTTATACTGCTCGTCTATGCGCTGCAACTCCTTGGTCAGCCAGTCGAAGGTGATGTCTGCACCGCATACGCAGGCCAGCTGTCCTGATGCGTCGAATATGGGCTCTACAAATGTGCAATAGTGTCCGCTTATATTTGTACCGTCGTAATAGTAATAGGGATCTGACCAGAAGGCGTTCTTCGAGTCCTTGGCTCGTACATACCAGTCAGACTTGGTATAATCGTGACGGGCAGATCCCACCATAGTCAGAATGAATTCGCTGCTGTCACTTTGATGTACATACGGTTCAAACCATGTTCCTTTTTCCTTGAAATAATTGGGTTCAAAAGCGGCAAAGTATCCTCTTACGTCGGGGGCCAGACTGGTCTTACTCTTTAGGGCGTTAATCACTGCCTCTGGTGAATCTATATTCTTGGCCACCTCATCAAATACGTTTCTGGCATTCGTCTCTATGCCATGCACGGTTTTGAACATTTTTTCTGCGAGAATATTCTGCAAGCCGACATAGCGTGCATAAGTCTCTGCTTTCAGTGCGTATGAAAACGCCCAGAACGATACACCTACACAAATGACAATAACTGCTATGATTGCGAGCAGTACACCAACATATCCCTTTTTCATTTTCAAAAAATACTCCTTTTAGTGAGTTGTTTACTCACTATCTAATAACGTATGCAAAAATAAGGAATTCTTACGACAAAACGTTTTTGTCTTTTAAACTTTAACAAAGTTTAAAAGTTGCAAGATATTCTACAACTGTCCTGCTTCTACCATCAGCACTACGCGCTCTGTCAATCGGTCTACACCTTCTGGATCATACTCCTTCTTTAGTGATGCGCCAAATGCCCAGGCAAATGCCTGGTAAAAACCTGCCTTTACAGGACCCAGGAAAGCCTGTACCAACTCATAACCTGATGAGTGACTCTCACGATAAATCAGTTTGATGAGCAACTTTCCCTGCGAATATGTCAGTTTCTTCATCCTTGGCTTATACTCTTGCATGACGCTCTTCTCTACGCGCTTCATGTGTTCCTCGCGTGCTGCCTTGCTAGGTAGCGTTTCCAGATAAGCAGCTGTTTCCATCATGATGAGTCGCGCTTCCTTGGCAATGGGTAATACCGTTTTTACATTCTTTACCAGTCGCATATAGGCGCCTTGCTGCTTCTTGCTGCTGAACGTCACGGGTGGAAACACGTAGACGTTGTTCATCTCCATATACTGAATGCTGTCACCGTCTTCCAATACTTTTCCCACCTTCACAGTAGGCACGAAGGTGGGACTATTCATGTCCACCTCCTGTCGCTTCTTGTCTTGAGCCATCGTGCTCAGAGTGCAGAGCCAAATGCCAATTGCTAACAGCGTAATCCGTTTCACGCCTGCAAAGATAGTGCAAACCAACCATAAAACAAAGACTTTAACTCTTTTTTTTGTCGAACATAACGACTTTCGTCTGAGAAATACTGCTAATCGAAATCCATGATTCTGTTGTAAGTTTTTTACTTGTCGTAAGAAAAATGGTTAATTATACAGCGATTTGTAGTTTTTTTTGTATCTTTGTCGCCGAATTGTTACAGGATTGATTGCAATGAAACGAAAATCTCTACTTGTTTTTATTTTGACAGCGTTTGCTGCAATAGATACTATGTTTGCTCAACTGCCTGCAGTAACACTGAAAACCATCGACGGAAAATCTGTGAATACCTCTGAACTGTCGAATGATGGTAAACCGTTTATTATCGATTTCTTTGCCACATGGTGTAAGCCTTGTAATCGTGAACTGGATGCAATCGCTGAGGTTTATGAAGACTGGCAGCAGGAAACAGGTGTTAAGATTGTGGCAGTGAGCATTGATCAGGCACAGAATATCAGTAAGGTAAAGCCTTTGGTTGAGAATCATGGCTGGGAATATGAGGTGCTGCTGGATCCGAATGGTGACTTTAAGCGTGCACTGGGCATTAAGTAATAAAATCATAGCAAACGAACCGGTTCTTCCTGTTGGGTTGCGGTTCACTCAAAGTGGAGTACGGAACTCGAAAATAGGGTTCCGTACTCTTTTGTGTCTGTTAAAAATAAACAAAACAGTTAAAGTATGTTATTTTTAAGTGTGCTGCTCTTGTGTATATCATATATAATGTGTACCTTTGCAGCCGCTAAAGTGAGTATTGCGCTGGCCGGCAGGCTAACAATACGCTGACAAAGAGCAACTTAACCTTCAAGTGAGAAGAAGTGAGTGAAGTTCTTTTTAGGTGTATTTTGCGGGCGCGGTTGCGGTACGGCACTTAAAAAGAGAATATATTCAAACATTACATTATTATTATTTTAAATTTTTAAACTGAAATGCCAGGATTAATTGGAAGAAAAGTCGGAATGACTTCCGTTTTCAGTGCCGACGGTAAGAATGTACCGTGCACTGTTATCGAATGTGGTCCTTGTGTTGTTACTCAGGTGAAGACCGTCGAGAAGGACGGTTATGCTGCTCTTCAGCTCGCTTATGGCGATAAGAAAGAGAAGAATACCACCAAAGCAATGATGGGTATCTTCAAGAAGGCAGGTACAACACCAAAGGCCCACTTGGCCGAGTTCAAGTTTGACGAGGAGCACAACCTCGGAGACGTAATCACCGTAGAGCTCTTCAACGACGCAGAGTTTGTTGACGTTGTGGGCACCTCTAAGGGTAAGGGTTTCCAGGGTGTTGTTAAGCGCCACGGTTTTGGTGGTGTAGGTCAGAGCACTCACGGTCAGGATGACCGTCTGCGTAAGCCAGGTTCTATCGGTGCTTGTTCTTATCCCGCCAAGGTGTTTAAGGGTATGCGCATGGGTGGCCAAATGGGTGGCGACCGCGTAACAACGCAGAACCTGAAAGTGTTAAAGGTAATTCCGGAGCACAATCTCCTGCTCGTGAAGGGCAGCTGCGCCGGATGCAATGGTTCAACTGTTTTAATTGAGAAGTAAACTATGGAAATTAACGTATTGAATATCAACGGTCAGGAGACCGGACGTAAGGTTACGTTGAACGAGTCTATCTTCGGCATTGAACCCAACGATCACGTCATCTATCTCGATGTTAAGCAGTATCTCGCTAACCAGCGTCAGGGTACCGCAAAGGCTAAGGAGCGTTCAGAGCACGCTGGTTCTACCCGCAAGCTCGGTCGTCAGAAGGGCGGCGGTGGCGCTCGCCATGGTGATATCAACTCACCTCTGCTGCGTGGTGGTGGTCGCGTATTCGGTCCTACACCCCGTGACTATGGTTTCAAACTGAACAAGAAGGTAAAGGCTCTGGCCCGCAAGTCAGCTCTGTCTTACAAGGCTCAGGAGAATGCAATCATCGTTGTTGAAGACTTCGCTATGGATGCTCCTAAGACTAAGGAATTCATCAACATTGCAAAGAATCTGAAGGTTGACGGCAAGAAGCTGCTTATGGTTCTGCCCGAGTCTAACAAGAATGTTTATCTGTCAGCTCGCAACCTGCAGAAGGCTGAGTGCATCATC
>Ga0265299_10003297_pt1 | contig 15862 bp, 12 predicted proteins | sample AusTroGonzalo_MG_4_FD_193485 | JGI IMG/M metagenome (GOLD analysis project Ga0265299, IMG submission 193485) | Bovine rumen microbial communities from tropical cattle in Woodstock, Queensland, Australia - Gonzalo_02 | ecosystem: Host-associated > Mammals > Digestive system > Stomach > Rumen ... | reverse complement strand
GCATGTATGGGCACAGTCTCCCTGGTTGGCACTTCTTCCTGCAAGGTGTGAGGAAAGAAGGCAGCGTCCGCTGTAGGCCATGCACATGGCACCGTGGGCAAAGGCTTCAATCCTTATGTCGGGGTTTGCATCCTTGATACGTCTTATCTCTGAAAGAGGTGTTTCACGTCCCAGAATTACAGTATCAAAGCCCATCTTTCCGTAGACCTTCACAGCCTCTGCATTAAGGCAGTTTGCCTGTGTGGACAGTGAGAAACGGGCAGAGGGGAAGTTCTTCTGCATGATGTCCAGAATGCCTATATCTGAAATAATGAAGCTGTCAAACGGGAAGGGTTTTATAAGTGAAATCTTCTCAAGCAGTTTGTCTATATCTTTCTGATGAAAGAAGATATTCATTGTGCAGTAGAAGGTCTTTCCGGGAAAGCGCTTCTTTATTTCAACAAGGTCCTGAGCCTGGTTGTACATGATGTTTCCTGCATTTGCACGCAGGGAGAAATCTTCAAGGCCCATATACACAGAGTCTGCGCCGTAGTTCAGCGCAGTCTCAAGTTTTTCAATGTTACCCGCAGGGGCAAGAAGTTCAATTGAAGACAAGTTTCAGAACCTCCTCCATATCGCTTACAAGGTGGAAGGTAACGCCTTTCTTGACGTTGTCTTCAAGCTTGTCCAGATCCCTCTTGTTCAGTTTGGGGATGATTATCGTTTTAACCTTATTCCTCTTTGCAGCCAGGACTTTTTCCTTAAGGCCTCCGATTGGCATTACCTTGCCAAGAAGGGAAAGCTCGCCTGTCATTGCAGTGTCGGCCTTCATTATCTTTCCGCTTACAAGGGAGAAGATGGCAGTTGCCATTGTGATACCTGCAGAAGGACCGTCCTTGGGAGTTGCTCCCTCCGGAACATGAAGGTGGACATCGTTCTTACCGAACCACTTGATATCAATCTTGTGCTTACCGCAGATGCTTTTCACATAGCTGAAGGCAATGTTTGCAGATTCCTTCATCACATCGCCAAGCTGTCCTGTGAGCTTGAGGTTTCCCTTACCCGGCATGTGCTGGGCTTCAATTGCAAGAACATCGCCGCCCATGCTGGTCCAGGCAAGTCCGATTGACATACCCGGCTTGTCGGCCCTTATCACCTCATCCTCGGGGAAGAGGGGGCTTCCAAGGTACTCAAGGACCTTTTCCTCTGTAATCTTCACGGGACGCTCAATGGCATCTCCCTTGCTTACAATCTCCATGGCAACCTTGCGGTTGATGCGGTCAAGCGACTTCTCAAAGTTTCTCACACCGGCCTCGCGTGCATACTGCTCGGCAATAAGCTTGAGAATCTTAGCGCTGAAGCTTATGTCCTTGGCCTTCAGTCCGCTGCGGCTTCTTGTCTTGGGAACAAGGTACTTCTGGCCTATGTGGAGCTTTTCCTCAGATGTATAGCCGTTCAGTTCGATAATCTCCATTCTGTCCAGAAGGGGACGGGGAATGGTGTCTGTTGTGTTTGCCGTGACAATGAACAGGACGTTTGAAACATCAAACGGAATGTCCATATAGTGGTCTCTGAAGGCTGTGTTCTGTTCGGGATCAAGAACTTCAAGCAGGGCAGAGGCGGGGTCTCCCTGGACGGAAGAACCCATTTTGTCTATTTCATCTATGACGAATACAGGATTTTTGGTTTTTGCAATCTTGAGGCCCTTGATAACCTGACCGGGCATTGCCCCTATGTAGGTTCTCCTGTGACCTTTGATTTCAGCTTCGTCACGCATGCCGCCCACGCTGAAGCGGTAGTACTTCTTGTGAAGTGCCTTTGCAATTGAGATACCGACTGAAGTCTTTCCTGTTCCCGGAGGTCCGACCAGACAGATGATGGCACCCTTGGTGTCGTTTTTCAGCTTTCTGACTGCAAGGAACTCAAGAATTCTGGTTTTTACTTCCTTGATTCCGTAGTGGTCCTTTTCAAGAATTTCAGAAGCTTCTTCAAGTGAGAAGTCATCGGGACTCATTGTATTCCACGGAAGGTCTGCAACTGTCTCAAGGTAGGTTCTGACAATTGCATACTCAGGGCTTGTTGTTTCCAGGGTTTCAAGTCTGGAGAGCTCTGAATAGACGGTTTCCGCAGCTTCGCCCTCAAGTTTCAGGTCGGCAATTCTCTGCTTAAGATCGGGCTTCTGCTTTTTGACAATACCGTCAACGATATCCTCTACACTAAGATCGAGAGGCTCGTTCATTTCCAGCTTTCCAAGTTCTTCCTTGATGGTCTTGAGCTCTTCCTTCAGGAAGTATTCCCTCTGACGCTTGTCCATGCGCCTTCCAACCTCGTTCTGAATCTCATCGTGCATCATCTGCACGTTGGATTCCTCACGAAGCACGGTGAGGATGTTCATAATCCTCTCCTTGGCGTTCAGACATTCAAGGAAGGCCTGCTGGTTCTCACGGGGAACAATGACTCCTGCAAGGTAGTCTGCAAGCCTCACGGCTTCCGATATGTTGGATGCGTTGAACTTCAGGCTGTCGAGGATGGCGGAGCGGTCTTCGCGTTTTGAGATTTCTCCACGCATTATGGACAGGAAGGCCTTCTCCTCAATTGGGGAGAGGCTGTCTTCCTCAATGTATTCAACAGTTGCGGAAATGATGCCGTGGTTGCACAGCATCTCAACAACTCTGAAACGTTTCAATGTCTCAATGTACAGGCTCTTTGAGCCATACAGTGTTGTAATCTGGTTCTTGATTCTGACAAAGGTTCCGATTGAATAAAAATCATCTGCGCACAGATCTGCATTTGTCTTCTCATTGTCCTTGAGAAGCAGAAGTCCGAGTCCCGGGTAGTTGCGTGCATACTTGAGCACATCCAGGTCCAGGGGATCTGAGACTTCAACAGTTGTGAAAACTCCCGGGAAAACCGGGCAACCGCGCAGTGGAATTATGAAAATCTGCTCGGGCAGTGAATCTTTGAAGGTATTATCGTTCATAGGGCAATATTACATAAAAAAAATCCAATAGGCAAATTATCCCTTGAGCCAGCGTACTCCAAGGTAGCAGATCGGGGTGTCCAGAAGTGCAAACAGGATCTTGAAAAGCCAGTAGGGGATAATAAGCGAGAAAAGGAATGAGAACGTGTACATCGGTGTGAGGTGCCAGAATGCAATGAACTCAAAGAGCACGGTATCAAGGAACTGACAGATTATCGTTGCCACGTTGTTTCTTATCCACAGGTGCTTTTCTCCTGTAAGTCTGCGGATAAATGCAAACAGTACAACATCAAGTTTCTGGCTTACGGTAAAAGCCGCAATGCTTGCAAGTGTCATCCTGAGCGATGAACCGAAGATTATTGAATACTCGTTCTGGTAGGGCCAGTTTGCATTCGGCGCAATTGCAATGCACAGCCTTGTCATGGCAAGCATGATTACAAGCATGCCGATGGAGATGTTTACAAAGGTCTTTACCTCTTTCTCCCCGTAAACCTCACCTACAATGTCCGTTGCCACAAACAGGACGGGCATGAAGAAGATTCCTACGGAAACCCTTACCCCGGCAAGTGAAATGATTTTTGAACCTATTGTGTTCACAAGAACCATGAAGGTTATGTACAGGGCGTAGATGATGTCTCTCTTTGTTGTGCGTGTGAGCATGAGAGAATACTAGCATTTAGTACGTGCATGTTGAAAGACCTTGTCAATTCGTTTATCTTTGATTCTTGGTATGAAGTGGAAATTGAAGGACGCATCACTGGAAAAAACCGGGATGTTGCAGGAAAAGTATTCTCTCGACAGGGTCACTGCCCGCATTCTTGCGGCCAGGGGGCGTACAGAGACAACAGATCTGAAGTTCTTCCTTGAAAAAGACGTATCCTTCCTCCACAACCCCTTCCTCTTTGAGGACATGGAGAGTTTCTGTGACAGAATCCTCAGCGCCGTTGAAGAAGGCGAGAAGGTGAGGGTTTTCGGAGACAGGGATGTTGACGGAATCACATCCACAGCCCTTATGGTTACAGAGCTCAGGTCCATGGGCCTTGAAGTGTCGTGGAAAGTTCCCCTTGGAAACGATCCTTACGGCCTTACAGTCGAAGACATAGACCGTGCGGTGGAAGAGGGAATCAGCCTTGCAATTACGGTGGACTGCGGAATCTCTGCAAAGGACGAAATAGCCTATGCACGTTCAAAGGGCCTTGATTTTCTTGTTACAGACCACCACATAGCACCTCTGGACATTCCTGCAGCCTACGCAATAATCAATCCCAAGGTTGAGGGTTGCGGCTATCCGTTCACAGGCCTTGCCGGAGTAGGTGTTGTTGCAAAGTGCATCTGGGCCCTCAGATTTGCAAAAACACCTCTGTACAGGAACCCTGTCATTATGCTTCACGCAATGCCTGGAAACTCCACGGTGATTATCGAAGCCTGCAGGGTGGAGAACATGATAGTCACCGACAGAATCAGTGAAGAGATTGTTCCGGGCCTTCTTCCCTCATTTGACAGCCGCCTTCTCAGGTTCCTTGACTGTGGCCTTCCTGTTCTTGTCCTTGACGAGCAGACGGAAAAGATTCAGTTGCGTAAGGCCTTCCCCAAGGCGGAGATTCATCTTGCAGATCTGAGAAGTCAGTTTGACAGGTATCTTCCCCAGACAAAGGGAAAGAGCCTCTTTCAGCTTTCAAACGCAAGCCGCTATGCATTCTACTCACAGACGCACTCCGAACTTGATGCCCTGACCGGTCTGTTCTTTGCACTGGCAAGGGCTATGTACCCCCAGCTTTACAAGGACTACATGACAATTACAGACCTTGTTGCCATTGGAACTGTAAGTGACCTTATGCCGATGACGGATGAGAACCTGATCATTGTCAGAAACGGTATCAAGCAGCTTGAAGAAGCCTCACGCCTCTCTCTCAGACCTTTCCTGATCCACCAGAAGCTCTTTGGAAAGAGCCTTACATCAAGTGACATAGGCTGGCAGATTGCCCCACAGATGAACGCCTCAGGACGCATGGGCAGGCCCGATGTTGCGGTGAACATGCTTTTGTGCTCCGATGAGAAGAGCGCCGAAGAACTTGCGCTTGAACTGTTCAAGATGAACAAGGAGCGCCAGGAAGAAGGGGAGAAGTGCTGGGACCGCATACTTCCCTCTGCCAGGGATATGTACGAGAAACTTGGTTCCAAGCTTGTTCTGGTTGATGACGAGAGGATTCCCCGCGGTATTGCAGGAATTCTTGCAACAAGACTTCAGAAGACCTTCAAGGCCCCGTCCGTTGTCATAACCAGAACTGATGAGAGTCGTTGCATCGGCTCAATGAGAAGTCCGAAAACCTTCAATTGCCATGACTTCCTTGCAACATTTTCAGATTTGTTCATAGACTTCGGAGGCCATGCCTTTGCCGGTGGTTTCTCTATTCTGCCCGAGAACAAGGATGAACTTCTGAACCGCATTGCCGAGCAGATAGACTGGATGGATTTCCCGGATGACAGTGAGGATGAACTTGAAATTGACGCAGCTCTGACTCAGACAGAGATGACTCTGGACCTTGTTCAGAGGATAAAGCGTTTTGAACCCTACGGTGAGCAGAACGATGCCCCTGTCTTCCTTGCGGAAGGTGCGGTGATTGAAGACCTTACAAGGATGAGCAACTCACACATCCGCTTTGTCATGAGCTATGGAACCTACAAGTGGCCCTGCGTCTTCTGGTCGGCAGGGGACAGGGTAGAGAACAACGAATTCTCAAACGGCACAAAGGCTGACATTGTGTTCAGAATGGGTATGAACAGTTTCCGCGGTCAGGAGACTGTCCAGCTTACTATCCTGGATCTGAAGGCGAGGTGAGTATGAAGAGGCTTGTTCCATTTCTTGTCATCCTCCTTGCCGCTATGTGCGTTTTTGCAGCCTCAACAGGAAAGGGCAACTTGACAAGCGCCTCTTCCGATTCACTTGCAGAAAACTTCAGTATTCAGAATCTGGATGCAAGGGAACGTGAATTCTGGGAAAACACGGTAATCTCCCTGGTTACAATATCCAAGGGTGATAACGTCTACGAATGGTTCGGTCATACTGCAATTTCCGTTGATCCTCCGACAAGTGAGAGTGTTACCTATAACTACGGCTATTTCTCATTCTCCGACGGTTTTTACCTGAACTTTGCAATGGGAAGGCTTCTGTACCTCTGTGATGCAGACTACACACGCTATGAAGTCATGAATGCCTCATACTTCGGCAGGACAATGACAGAAACCCCGCTCAACCTTACACCTGAGCAGAAGAAGGCAGTTGTACAGTATCTTGTCTACAACAGTACCCCTCCCAACAACACATACCTGTACCACTACTATGCAGACAACTGCGCAACAAGAATCAGAGACATAATAGATGTTGCAACAGAGGGGCAGTTCAGCGCCTGGGCAAAGGGGATAAAAGGTCTTTCATACAGGCAGAACAACTCCCGCATTCTTGCAAACAACCTGTTCTGGAACTGGCTTCTTGATTTCCTTGAAGGTGATTTTCTGGACAATAAAGATGCCACACTGTGGGAGGAGATGTACCTTCCTGCAAAGCTGCAGCAGGCCGTTCTGGATTATCCGGGGAACCTTGCAAAAGATGTGATATACAGAACGGATTTCCGCGATACAGACCCCCGCAAGCCGGATTTTGCAGAACCGCAGAGCTACACTCTGAAGCTGGTTCTGATAAGTCTTGCCTTCTGTGCTCTTCTGTTTGTTTTCTACAAAAAGGCCCATGTTCTGTACAGCATCTGCTCATTTTCGTTAAACCTTTTTCTGGGTCTGGCGGGAAGCATACTTCTGTTCATGATGGTCTTCACAACACATGATGTTACCTGGAACAACGAGAATGTACTGTTCATAAACCCGCTTCTTGTTGTCATTGCCATAATGTCTTTAAGGTCTGCAAAACACAGGGTAGGGCTCAGGAGACTGTATCTTATTCTTCTTTGTGCTGTTCTCGGTCTTGTTGTATTCAAGGCCTTGCTGCCGTCAGTATTTGACCAGAGCAACTGGTCCATCATTCTTCCGTTTGTTCCGCTTGCAGCTGTGAATTATTACCTTTTCAGATCAGGCCTGATTTCAGGGTCTGAAGGCTCTGCTGAGAGAAAAAAGAAATCCAGGGGATAAGGAAATCCCTCAGCCTCTGCTGGGCTGTGTCGTAAAGCTGAACCTCAAATGCCTTCTCAATTTCCATGTCCTGGGTGTAGGAAAGGTATCTTCTGCATCCCGGGAGGAGGGCAAGGTTTTCGTTATCTGCACAGTTACGGCACACAGGACTTATCAGGCTTGTTGAAAAGAGCATTACCTCATCGTCTTCCAACTTTCTGTCACATGAGGGACAGTATTCAAAACCTGCACTGATTCCGCTTGTCTGGATGAGTTTCCATGTAAAGTCTATAAGTACCTTACGGCTCTGCTCGGGGTTGTCATCAAGGATTTTCAGGGCCCTTGAGAGGAGGCTGCACATCTGCTCGGGGATATCGCCGGCAAGGCGGGATGAGGCTTCGCACATGTAGGCTGCTGTGTAGGTTGCCTTCAGGTCCTTCATAATCCCAAGGGGAGTGAATTCGCTCTGCTCCTCGCTGAGGGTGTAAGTGTCGTTTACAGGGTTGTGGTACAGCTGGAATGTACCGTAGGAATAAAGAGGCGCAAGGGCAGTCTTCTTACCCTTGCGTCCTCCGAATATCTTTGCGTTGATAAGTCCCAGGGAGTCGGTGAGAAGGGTCACTGACCTGTGCATCTCACCGTACGGCCGCGTGTTTGTTACAACGGCCCTGACCCTGACATCCCTTTCCATGTTCAACCAATGAAGGGGATGTTGTAGTTGTGGGACTGGTAGCAGACAAAGGTCTCAACGTCGGAGACGTCTTTGATCTTTGAAAGCTCATTCTTGAAGAAGTTGAGCAGGCTGTTCTGTTCGTCGGTTCCCGTTACCAGCTGGACAATGAGGTCGTAGCGGCCGGTGACAACCACAACGGAGATTACACCGCGCAGGGCGGAGAATTCCTTTGCCTTGTTCTCCAGATCCAGAGTGCTCAGCTTGATACCCATGATGGCAACCTGCATATCAGGAAGCATCTGAGGGTTTACAAGGCCGGAAATCTTGAGAACTCCGTCTTCAATCAGCCTGTTGACCCTTGAGCGCACCGTGTTTTCGGTAATACCTATTTCCTCGGCAATTGCGCTGTAGGGTTTTCTGCCGTCTTCAAGGAGTTTGATTATGGCCTTGTTTGTATCGTCAAGTTTCATTCTCAGATTTTTCCTTCTGCCTTGAGAGCCTTGATTGTCTCAACAATCTCATCTCCGATTCTCTGAAGGTTCTCAACACTGTTTGCACCTACGTGCGGGGTGAGAGTAACCTTTTCAGCCTTGAGAAGGGGATAGTCCTCTGCGGGTGGGTCTGTGGGATAGACGTCTGCGCAGTACCATGATACCTGGCCTTCATCAAGAGCCTTGACCATGTCTTCAGCATTGACAATAGCTCCACGTGCTGCGTTTACGATAACGGGCTTGTGTGTAAGCTTTGCAAAGAGCTTTGAATTGAACATGTCTCTTGTCTCATCTGTGAGGGGCATGTGGATTGAGATGTAATCAGCATCGATAACTGCATCCTCAACTGAGGGAACAAGCTCTGCAACATCTGAATGTGATACGTACTTGTCGTATGCCTTTACCTTCATTCCGAATGCAGCTGCTCTTTGGGCAACCTTTGTTGCAATGTTTCCGATTCCGAGAAGTCCGAGTGTCTTGCCGTAAAGCTCTGTTCTCTTGATGTTCTTGAGCCACTGGCCGCTCTTCATTCCGTTGTCGTATGTTGTGATGTGGTTGGGTGCGCTGAGCATAAGAGCAAATGTAAGCTCTGCAACTGCGATTGCACTTGCCTTGGGTGTGTTGCGGACAATGATTCCCTTTGACTCTGCATAGGGCTTGTCAATGTTGTCAATTCCAACGCCGCCTCTGATGATGAGCTTGCAGTTCTTTGCTGCGTCAATGTATTCCTTGTTGCAGATGGTCTTTGCTCTGACAAGAATTACGTCTGCCTTCGGGGCCAGAGCCTTGTCTGTTGTGACCTCGCCGAATTCCTTGAGTTTTCCTTCGAGTGCCGAATCAAAGGCATCGGAAATAAGAATAAGCATAAACTTTCTCCTCTTTTGTTTTTTATTCCGGACGCAGATTCCCGCATCCTAAGTCCTATTCTAACACCGTCTTTGTGTACCGTCAAATTTTTTAAAGATTATTAATCAATATGAAAAAAAGTGGGACAATAATTGCAGATTCACTCATTTTTGAAGAGAAAGACAAATTATTGCCCTCAGATGTTCATAAATTTGCTTTAAAGAGTTAAATTATCAGTGATGGAAGAAAAAAACTACGATTTCAGGGCCATCGGCCCCTATGAAGGACAGGATTTTGAAGATGCTATGGAAAGACTGAGGAACTATCCCCAGCTTATCAACAACTTCACAGACATAATCTCAAGACACTCACGCGTTGTAAACAAGTGGAAGTCTTTCCACTCAAAAAACCAGCTTGAGCGCAGCATGACACAGGTCCACAGTGTTGATGATTTCCAGAAGATGATAACTTCGGACATCTTCCTGAACATGATAGAGTCATCAAGCATCGACCAGCTAACCTTTGACGGAATAGAACAGCTTGAAAACAGGCCTTACATCTACATAAGCAGCCACAGGGACATTGTTCTTGATACCGCACTTCTGGATCTGGCCCTGTACCGCTCCGGCCGTGAGCTGTGCGAGATGATAATAGGGGACAACCTGATAGCCAACCAGTTTGTAGAGGACATGTTCCGCGTAAACGGAGGAGTTATCACCCACAGATCCCTTTCAAGCACATCGGAACTGAGGGAAGAAACCATAAAGATGAGCCACTACGTGCGCCACTGCGTCATGGACAAGAAGCGCAGCATGTGGGTTGCCCAGAAGAGCGGACGCTCCAAGGACGGAATAGACAACACCAATCCCGCAATCATAAAGATGCTCTACCTTGCCTGCCGCGAGCAGAAGATAGACTTCAAAACCTTCCTTGAAACCACTCCGATAGTTCCCGTGGCAATAAGCTACCAGTACGACCCGTGTGACGTTACAAAGAGCCAGTCCCAGATCCGTAAGCTCAAGGCAGAGGGCTGCTACAACGTCTACAAAAAGAAGAAGTACGAGGACATCATAGACCTGGTCAAAGGCATGAGGTGCTGGAAGGGCAACATCCACATACAGGTTGGAACTCCACTTGATCCGGAAAAGATTTCAGACCCCCGCGAGGCTGCCCATGAATGTGACAGGCAGATTCACAGGAACTTCAAGCTTTGGGATACAAACTACTACTGCTGGGACCGCCTGCACGAGAGCCGCAAGTTTGAAAAGTACTATGATGATCTGAATACAAAGGCTTTTGACAAGAAGTACAGAGGTCTGAACCCCCAGGTTGTGCACAATGTCTACCTTCAGTACGCAAACCCGGTTCAGTCCATGCTGGATGAGATGAATGAAGAAAACAGCTGAAATCCTTCTGATCCTTATTCTTTTACTCTGCATCTCCTGTGAGAGGGACTCGATCAAAGCCAGAACGGTTGCAAGCAGTACCTTTGTCACACAGGAGGGCAGGGAGGCCGTAAGCCTCTGGTTTGCCCTTGACGGCTACACGGAGGCACAGCGCCTTGAAATACGCACACCTGACGGCAGCCTTTCATGGAACCTCGGCGTTTCAACACAGGATTTTGAGGGCCGTGTTTTCACCGGCTCCGCCGATGCCGTCATGCCTCTGGGCGTCAGTCTTCCTTCGGGACAGTGGTCCTATACACTTGTTTTCAGAGACGGAAGAACACTTGAAGGTGTTTTTGATATCAATTGAACGGAAACAGAAGAGTCTGTCTTATGTCTGAGGCTCCGATAAGGACCATCAGAAGCCTGTCCATGCCTATGGCAACTCCAGAACACTTCGGGAAATTCTCAAAATACCTGTAGTACTCATTGTCCGAGTCTGGAATGACTCTTTCCGTGGCACTGCGCTCACTTGCAAGTTTTGCAGCTTCTTCCCCGTAGTAGGAGCGAACCTCTTCAGGGTCGGTTTCCTCAAGGTAGCAGTTTGCAATCTCAATACCGTCAATGTACATTTCCCAGCGTCTGCGGTAGTTTCCGCTGCGTTCTGCAAGACATTTGATCTGGTGGGGATAGTCCGTGAAAATCACAATGCTGTCCTTGGGAATCGCAGTCTCGACAAAGGTGCAGAAGATTCTGTTGAATGTGTCATCCCAGCTTTCAGGTCCGGGAATATGAAGTCCAAGCTTCTCAACTGCCTCTTTTCTCAGAAGGGCAGGGTTCTGGAGAAGGTCAAGATCAAGTCTTGTGTACTTGAGAACAGCCTCCCTGACGGTCATCTGAATGCACGGCCTGTCCAGAGAGAGGCTCCTAAGATAGTCCAGGGTAAGTCCTATTGAGTCCTTCTCATCAAAATCCATTGTGTAGTACTCAAGCATTGTGAATTCGGGATTGTGGATACTTCCTATCTGCTCACAGTTTCTGAAACACTTGGAAATCTCGTACACTGAGCCGCTGCCGGCTGCAATGAGCTTCTTTATGAAGACCTCGGGGCTGGGAACCATGAAGAGCTGTGAACTGCCCCTGAATTCGTTTATGAAGGTGGTTGAAAAGCTGTCAATTGTGCTCTCCGGAATAAGGTCCGGGCTCAGAACCGGAGTCTCAACCTCAAGATAGCCCCTTTCGTCGAAGAATTTTCTTGTAAGTGAATATAGCCTGCTGCGCTCTTTTGCGGCATTAAAATCAAACGTCATAACCACATCTATCCTAGAAACAGCAAAGACCTTTGTCAATTGATACAAAAACTTTAAAAGTTTAGAATCAGAGTCCGGCAGGTGGAAATGAGCAGACTGAAATTGAATGAAAAGGATACCATGAGGTCCTTCATAGACGGCCTTGGAAAGCACTTCGGAGATTCTCCGGCAATATCGAAGTACAGGGACGAAAGGACTGTATCCTATGCAGAACTTCCCGTTCTGGCACTTTCCATAGGAAGTTTTCTGGTTGAGAAGGGTCTGAATCAGGGGGACAAGGTAATTATCCTTGGAGACAGCTGCCCGAACTGGGCTCTTTCATACTTTGGAATCACATACTGCGGAATGACTGCAGTCTCAATCCTTCCTGCCTTCTCCAAGCCTGAAGTTGAAAAGATTGTAAGACACAGCGATGCAAAATACATAATTGCCGGTTCATCCCATCTTCCCAAGGTTGAAGACCTGGGAATCGGAACAATCTGCATGGATGACATGGACAGTGTTCTTAATCACAAGCCGACAGCAGGGGATGCACAGAAGATAAGCATGATGCAGATCAAAAGCTCTGATGTTGCATCGATAATCTACACAAGCGGAACAACAGGGGAGCCCAAGGGTGTAATGCTTACACACCGTAACCTTCTGTGGAACGCAGATACCTGTGCAGAACCCTTTATCAGAATCCACAAGGGTTGGGATGTTCTTTCCATCCTTCCTCTGGCTCATGTCTATGAATTCACAATCGGACTTCTCCTCACCCTGATAAACGGCTGTCATATAACGTACTTTGCAAGACCCCTGGCTGTAACGCCTCTAATGAAGGCCTTCAAGGATGTAAAACCCCACATTGTCTTAAGCGTTCCCCTTCTGATAGAGAAGGTCTACTCAAAGGCAGTTGTACCACAGATAAGCGGGGATACGAAAATTGCCCGTCTTCTGAGGATTCCCGTAATCAGGTACTTTGTCTACAGGGCAATAGGGCACAAGCTTATTGAGAACTTCGGAGGCAGACTGCGCTTCTTCGGAGTAGGCGGAGCACCTCTGGACAAGGAAGTTGAAGCCTTCCTCCACAAGGCCCATTTCCCCTATGCCCTGGGCTATGGAATGACAGAGACAAGCCCCTTTATCGCTGGCTGCGGTCCGTCCTTCCAGAAGGTGGGAACACTGGGTCCCGTGCTTGAAGGAGTAGAAGTCAGAATTGATGCCGAAACCGGAGAAATCCAGACAAGAAGCCCCTCTGTAATGAAGGGCTACTACAAGAATCCTGCCCTTACTTCAGAGGTTCTTACTTCCGACGGCTGGATAAAGACAGGCGATGTCGGTTATTTCAAGGGAAAACGCCTTGTAATCAGCGGAAGAATCAAGGAAATGATCCTCACCGCATCAGGTGAGAACATCTTCCCCGAGGCTATTGAAAGCATGATCAACCATATGGACTTTGTGGAGGAGAGCCTGATCATCCCCGAAGACGGAAAGCTTCTGGCCCTTATCAAACTTGATATGGCCGCCTTTGTCTCTTCATTCAAGGGAAGGGTGGGAGATGAAAAAGAAAGGGCGCTTTCCTACATTCAGGAGCTGAGGGATAAGATAAACAGTGTTCTGCCCTCAAACTCCAGGATCAACGAAGTTGAAATCCAGGAAACGCCCTTTGAAAGAACTCCTACCTCAAAAATCAAGCGTCTTGCCATCATAATGAGCAGGAAGAAAAACAAAAAACAGTAAATCAGCTTAAGCAGTCATCAAAAGCCTTGATGATTGCCTTCTTATCAAGATTTTTTCCGATAATGCAGAGTCTGACCATTCTGTCGCCAACCTCTTCATCCCAGTCGGCTCTTGCCTGTGCATCCTGTGCAAGGTACTTCTCAACTTCCTCCTTGGGACATGAGGCAAGCCAGCGTCCGTAAGGTCCGCAGAGAACCTGGCGTCCGCTTGTTTCAAAGACATAGGCGCTTTCGTACTCATCTGCAAACCAGACAAGACCCTTGCACCTGATAATGTCTCTGGGCCAGTTGTCGTTAACAAAACGTGCAAATTTTCTTCTGCTCAGGGGAGTGCGTCTGTAGTAGATGAAGGTTCCGATTCCGTACTCATCCTCGCTCTCACCTTCATGCTTGTGTTCATGGTGGTGATGCTCGTGCTCATGCTCATGCTCGTGCTCGTGTTCATGATGGTGATGGTGTTCATGTTCGTCTTCGTCGTCATCGTCATCGTCATCGTCATCATCGTCATCGTCGTGGTCATGGCCGTCAAGTTCTCCCTCTTCAAGGGCTCTGCTCCAGCCGGCCTCTGAGTAGACCTTGTCAAAGTCAAAGCTGCCTGTAGCAAGAATTTTCTCTACGGGAACGTTGCCGTGGTCTGTTTCAATTACGTTTACTCCGGGGTGGAGGGCCTGTACAACCTTTCTTACCTTTTCAAGTTCCTTTTCGGTAACAAGGTCTGTCTTGTTTATGACAAGGGTAGAGCAGAATTCAATCTGCTGAATCAGAAGACTCTCAATGTCCTCTTCCTCAATCTGGTCCTTCTTCAGAAGTTTTTCTCCGCCTGCAAACTCGTCAACAAGTCTGGAAGCATCGACAACGCCTACAACGTTGTCAACCTTGCCGTTGGAAATGAGTTCAAGCTCCTGGACTATGGGCATGGGCTCACATACGCCGGAAGCCTCAATCATGATGTAATCGTAGTTTCCGCTTGCAATCAGCTTTTCAATGTTCTCTGCAAGCTGACTCTTAAGAGTGCAGCAGATGCAGCCGTTTGTAAGGGGAACAATGTCGCTTGTATCGGTAATGTTTGCGCCCTTTGCAATGAGGGAGGCGTCAACGTTGATTTCTCCGATGTCGTTGACAATTACTGCAACCTTGAATCCCTGACGGTTTGTCAGAACCTTATTCAGAAGTGTTGTCTTTCCTGCTCCGAGGTATCCGCAGAGGAGGGTGATTGGTGTTTTGTCTTTTTTCATATTCAAACTCCGCAACATAATATAATCAAAGAAAGTGTTTTTGCAAATACTTGAAACATTTAAGGCCTGCTCGGTACAATTCAGGAATGACAAACGCAGCTGACACATACGGATCACTTGTCTTCAACGACAGTGCAATGAAAAAGTACCTTCCCGAAGAAACTTACAACGCCCTCAAGGCTACAATCAGTGAGGGCAGGGAAATGGATCCTCAGACGGCGGAAGTTGTTGCCCAGGCAATGAAAACATGGGCAACATCCCTTGGTGCCACTCACTACACACACTGGTTCCAGCCGCTCACAGGTGCAACTGCGGAAAAGCACTCGTCATTCCTCACTCCGGACGGAAATGGCGGTGCCATAATGGATTTCAGCGGCAGCGAGCTCATCAAGGGCGAACCCGATGCTTCCAGCTTCCCTTCAGGTGGACTGAGGGCAACATTCGAAGCCAGAGGCTACACCGCCTGGGATCCCACAAGTTTTGCCTTCATAAAGGAAGATACCCTCTACATTCCCACAGCCTTCTGTTCATACAGCGGAGAGGCCCTGGACAAGAAAACACCGCTTCTCAAATCCATGGAAGCCCTCAGTGACCAGGCTCTCAGAATCCTGAAACTGTTCGGCCATGAGGATGTTAAGCGTGTAATACCCAGTGTCGGACTTGAACAGGAGTACTTCCTCATCGACCTTGAGTTGTTCAACAAACGTCCGGATCTGAAGATCTGCGGAAGAACACTCTTCGGTGCCCCGTCTCCAAAGGGACAGGAACTTGATGACCACTACTTCGGTGCAATCAAACCCAGGGTAAAGGAATTCATGAAGGCCGTTGACCAGAGACTCTGGCGCTTCGGTATTCCTGCAAAGATGGAACACAACGAGGCTGCCCCGGCCCAGCACGAACTTGTTTCGGTTCACACCACGGCAAATGTGAGTGTTGACCAGAACCAGCTGATGATGGAGGAGATGAAGAAGGTTGCCACTTCAATGGGCCTTGCCTGTCTTCTGCATGAAAAACCCTTTGCAGGGCTCAACGGTTCAGGAAAACACAACAACTGGTCACTTCAGACAGATACAGGAATCAACCTTCTTGAAAGCGGTGATTCCCCCTCTGAGAATGCACAGTT
>Ga0265299_10003296_pt1 | contig 15865 bp, 22 predicted proteins | sample AusTroGonzalo_MG_4_FD_193485 | JGI IMG/M metagenome (GOLD analysis project Ga0265299, IMG submission 193485) | Bovine rumen microbial communities from tropical cattle in Woodstock, Queensland, Australia - Gonzalo_02 | ecosystem: Host-associated > Mammals > Digestive system > Stomach > Rumen ... | reverse complement strand
TTAAAAATTCTTCAATAGAAGGAACAGGTCTTTTATATAACACACTATCTGTTTGTTCAAGAAACGAAGTATCTTGATTCGTAAGTGTAAGATATAAACTTATTCTTTGATATAATTCTGGTTTTGTTTTTAATATATCAGGTAAATAATTTTCTTTATAATAATTAAAAATATCAGTAAAATCTTTAGATAAAATTAAATTTTGAAATTCTTCATCAGCATTAAATTGTATAATGGGAAGATTTTCAAGTTTTTTTTCTATGTCTAATGGTAATTGTTCCATAATATTTCCTTTATTATATAGAATTATTAATAAATATAACTTCTACTAAAATATTTTAATATTATGGTTATTTTAGATAATTATTTTTTATTATCATCAATAATTTGAGCTTGCATAGGTTGTTTTTTACCAGGAATATTTTGCCATGCCCTAATTGATGTATTTAATGCTGCAACTTCTTTTAATTGTTGTACTTGTTGTGGTTGAGCATTTAATGTATTTACATTCATATTAGCCCCTTCACCAGTAGCTAAATTTAAATTAACTGTTGTACCTCCTTGACCTGGAATCATTGGATTACCACCATTTAAATTTGTCATTGCTTGTTGTGAATCTACAGAAGATGTATCATGTAAATCATTATAAATTTGTGCAGCTGTAGCCAAATCAAGATTTTCAACATTTACTAACAAGCGTTCGAGTAATTTTCTTTTTAAATCTTCAGCAACAATATTATTACGCATACGTTCATTAATAAAAGCTTCACACATTGCTGTAATAACAGTTTTTCGTTGTTCAATTGTTTCACTATTACGAAGCATTGTTAAAGTATTAGCAATGCTATTCATTTCTATTAAACTACCTAGTAAATTTTTTCCTTCTTCAGAAACTTCACTATTTGCAACAATATCTTTTTGTTCAGCAATAGATGGCAGAGGTATTTCTTCGACTGGTACAATATCAGTTTGTGTATTATCAAAATCCTCTAAAATTTCACCAGTTTCTGGATCATACTTTATATTATCTTCATTCCAGATTTTTGGTGTATCTATATTTTGAATCATAATTTATATCCTTTTATAATTATATACTAGAACTAGTCTACTTTTTATCAATATTTACTACTTGTCCATTTTTTTCCAGCATAATTTCCTTTAATACGTTTTAAGGTGTTATTTCTATTGATATGCATAAGTGTCTCGATTGGTTTATTTTGATTTTTCATATAAATAGACCACTGATCAAAAATATCCATTAATTCTTTTTGCTCTTCTTCTGTAATACCCATAAAATTTCTAATATCTTGTGGTTTTGCAAACAAATTAATATTTAATCGTTTATGCATGTCACAATAAGCAAAAATAGCAGCTCTTAATGTTTTTGTAAATTCTTGTAAAGAAGGAATTTTAATTGTAGTACCATATAAAAAGCGTATTATTTTCAAAATAATAGTTGGGTCATTTAAAACAGACATTAATTCTATAAGTCCTGGATATCCACGACTTTCTAACATCGATAAAGTAATTAAGACCATTTCTTTTGATCCATATTCTTCATCAGATAAAGTAAATTCACCACGTTTTTTCTTTTCTGCCATAATTACTACATTTCCAGCGTTTTTTATATTTCTCTAATATAGGATGTAAAGTATATTGCCAATAATTTAATCTATAATTATTTTCAACAGGTTCAGTACATTTATTTGGTATATTCATAAAACCACGTAATAAAGCAATTAACCATAGAATTTCATCTTTATTGCTTTCACATTTATTAAAAGTTTCTTCTATAAGTTCAATTATTTCATCTTCTGCTTTAAATTCATTATACCACATTTAAAATATCTTTGTATCTGGACCATCTTCTATAATTTTGCGAATTAATTTTATATCTTTTTTACCTAATAAATCTATTAACCCAAATTTATTTGATTCTAGCGTAATTCTATCCTTTTTATCTAATTTTAGATTTCCAAAAACAGTATGTGATTCATTAGATAAAAGTAATTCTTGCAAACAATATGTTAAATATAAATAAAGTACCATAGCAATCTTCGATTCAGATAGTTGCAAATCTTCTGCTATACTTTTTACTTTACTATATGTAGATGTCATATTTATTCCTTATTTAATTCATCTTGATTTAAAAGATTGCCTTCGTTACGAAGTTTCTTTATATCTACATTATTTGTTTTAATATGAGATTCTATTTGTTTTTGTTGTTTATATGCTTCTTTTAATTCTTCTACTTTATTCCACCAAGCATCATAGACATCTCTTTTATTTGCATATTCCATTGCTAAACAAGAAAAGATAACTTGATATTCTTGACCACTAGCAAATTTAATTTTTTCACCCTCGAGATTTACATCTGAATATTTAATGGGAGCTACTACATATTTATTTGTAGCGTTATCAAAACGAATACCACCTAGAAGATTCATCCAAATTCCAGGTGTATGTGTAGCCCATTCTTGTTCCGATTTGTATTTAGTTTTATCTAAATCTAAAGACTTTTGTTCGATAGCCATAAATTCCTCTCCTTTTTATAGATAATAGTTAATAAAAGTTTTTCATGAATATAGGCATTTCTTTAAAATTCATTATTCCATCTCTTTGTAAGATTTTATCAGCAAGATCTACTAATTTTTCTAAAGAACAATATTCATTATTATATAGAATAGAACCTTCATCTATTATTCTAATTTTTGATTTATAAAACTTTTTTGCAATACTTAATGCTCTTTCATATTTCGGGGCTAATCCTAATATTGCAACTTCTTTATCAATTTTCCAATGATCAAAAAATTCATTATATCTAATATAATTATTTTTTCTTAAATTGACAATTTTTACTTTAGACAGATTAAATTCTTTTACCAATTGATCAATTGGTATACCAAATGCAAGTTTGATTAAAAGTTCTGCCTTTATTTCTGGATCTATTTTTATTTTTGTAGGCATAATTAAATATCATTTCAATAAATTGTTTTACAAGCAATTAGATATCGGAAAGTAAAAGAATGTCTATTTTTATAGAACGCAAAGTTGTAAGAGTCTACTAAAAAAATTTTAAAATTTTAAAAAAAGCTTTACTTTTATTTCAAAATTATATATATTGATTCTATATTGAAAGGAAAATAATAAATGCGCTGGTTAATTTTTGTAGGTTTTACATTTTCTATATATACTATTTTAGTATTAATTGCTAATTTTTTAGCTAAATACGGTATTCATATTTCCCAAATGGGAATAGGAGCTGTTGGTGGTATTTTATCGGCTGACTTTTTTAATTGGTTATGCAAATCTAATATTGGTTTAACAAAAGAAGAAATATCTGAACGAATATTAGTAGATAAACAGGCTTATTTTAGTACATTAGATTGTACTATGAATTATTGGAATGAAATTGAGAAAAAAACTGATAAAATTAAAGAGTTAGATAATTCATTAGAAAAGGCTGACAAAATTTTAAAAACAATATTAGAAAAAACAACAAATAAGCAATTAAAACAACTAATTAAAAATTATTTGAACGAGAAAAGATGAATACCATAAATATAAAAGATGTAAAATTTATAAAGGAGGTACCAGTAATGTTAGTATTAAAGATTAAAGATGTTGTAATTATAGCTGTAATTATGTTTATTCTTGGATTTATATTTGGAGTATGCTCTTTATCACATATAGAAGAAACACAAGCAAATAATACAGAAATTATTGAGGAAAATAAATGAGATACGCTTTAACTACTGAAAAATACGGAATAAATCTGAAAATATCAGATAATTTTATTTTTAGAGACCATTACAATTTTTTCGATATACTTGATAGAGTCAAAAAAGATAAACCAGAAACAATTGTACTGGATTTATCTGAATGTACTTTTATGGATTCTTCTGCTATGGGTATGATTGTTTTAATATATGATGAAATTTTTAATCGTACAAAAACTTTACCATATATATTAAATGCAAATGGTATAGTATATAAAACATTAAAAAGTTCAAAATTTGATGAATTATATACATTTATAACAACAATTGATCAACTTAAATAATAAGGAGTATAAATATGTATGTCACAGCGTTAAATGTGCTCCATAATATAGTTCTTAATATATATTGTTTTTATATTAGGAGTAAAATTATGTACATTTATATGCTGAAAAATTTAATAACAAATAAAGTTTATATTGGTAAAACATCAGTTTCAATAGAAAATAGAATTAAGCGCCATTTTAAATCAGCAGAAAATAATAGTAATTTATATATTCATAGAGCTATTAGAAAGTATGGTAAAGAAAATTTTGAATTTAAACAATTAGATACAGCAACAAATTTAAAAGAATTATCACAAAAAGAAAAATATTGGATAGAATATTATAAAAGTTATGAAAAAGAAAACGGTTATAATTTAACAAAAGGTGGTGAAGGTGGAGCATTGGTAGGCGAAGCTTTAGAAAGAATGAAATTACATATGAAAGGAAAAAAACCGTCTTTAGAAACATTAAAAAAACGCAGCGACGCATTAAAAGGTAAATTATCTGGTGAAAAAAATCCATGGTATGGTAAAAAATCATTAAATTCTGGAAAAACAATGGAGGAGTTTTATGGCAAAGAAAAAGCAAATAAAATAAAATTAAAAATTGCACAAGCTTCAAAGCAAGCTATGTTAAATAGTGAAAAATATAAAGCTTGGTTAAAATATAATAAAGATTTATATTATAAAAATCCAAACTATTGTATTATTTGTCATGAATTAATACAATATGAACCTGGATATAAACATAAAACTTGTGATAAATGTAGAAATAAAAAGAAAGGAAAAAAGTAAAATGAGAACAGCAAAAGAAATATTAAATGATGAATTGACTCGTCAAAATAATGAAATTAATTTAATAGCTAGTGAAAATTATTGCTCTAAATATGTATTAGAATGTTGTGGGCACCCTATACAAAATAAATATTCCGAAGGAGAAATTGGAGCTAGATATTATCAGGGTTGTGAATTTGTAGATGAATTAGAAAAAAATTGTCAAGAATTAGCATGCAAATTATATCATGGTAAATATAGCTGTGTACAACCACATGCGGGTTCTTCTGCTAATTTAATCGTATATGAAGCTGCTACAAAATATTGGAAATGTAAATCTGATGAAATTGTTGGAATCGGACAAAAACTTTCTGCCGGTGGACATTTAACACATTTTTCAAAACCTTCTATTACTGGTAAAAATTTTGAAAGCTATCAATATGGATTAGATGAAAATGAATTAATAAATTATGAAGAAATCAATAAATTATTATTAGCTAATCAAAATAAACATATTATTTTAACTATTGGTACTTCTGCTTATTCTAGAATAATTGATTACCAAAAAATTGCAAATTATATAAAACATCTAAATAAGGAAATTATTTTAGTTTTTGATATATCCCATCCATCAGCTTTAGTAGTAGGAGGACAGCATCCGAATCCACTTGATTTTGATTATGGTGAATTAGCTATTCCTGTATTAACTACAACTACACATAAGACAATGCGCGGAGCAAGACATGCAATAATTGTTACTAATTCAGAAGAATATATGAAAAATATCAGATTAGCTTGCTTTCCTTTTTTACAGGGTGGGCAATTAGTTAATATGTTAGCTGGTGTATGTGCGGCATTAGAAGAAGCTAATACAGAAAATTGGTATAAATATCCACAGCAAATAGTTAAAAACATGCAAGCTATGATTATGGGTATTAAAAATTATGATAAGGATAATAAATTAAGATTTGTTTCTGGAGGATCAGATACGCATTTAGTATTAATTGATTTAAGAAAAACAAATCTTACAGGAAAACAAGCTGAAACAATATTAAAACAATATCATATAGTATGTAATATGAATAGTATACCTGGTGATACAGATTCTAAGAATCCTTCTGGTATTCGTATTGGTACAGCAGCTATTACAACAAGAGGCTTTACTGAAGATATGTGTATAAGACTTGGTGAAATTATGGCTGAAATTCTTTTAAATAAGAGTTTAGATGCTTCTGGTGAAACTATTGAATTACAAGAAGCCATTTTAAAAACTGAATTAAAAGATATGATTCAAAAAGTTGGTAAATTTTATTAATGGCTTTACTTTTATAAATAAATTGGATATTATATTAATAAGGAGATTGTAGGAATGTCATTTTATAAAAATGAAAAACTCTTGAAAAAAGTTCTACAATCTCCGGCCAATTAGAAAGGAAAATTATTATGAGTATGATGCCTGGTGTGATACATAGAGATAAAAATGGAAATGAACGATTAATTGATATTGGTACAAAATTATTAATGAATCGTATTATTTTATGTACGGGTGAAGTTACAGATGAATTAGCAGAATCTGTAGTTGCTCAATTATTATATTTAGAAGCAGAAGATAAAGAAAAGCCAATTAAAATGTTAGTTGCTGGTCCAGGTGGTTCAGTTATTGCTGGAAATCAAATTATTTCTACAATGCATACTATTTCTTGTCCAGTACATACAGTTGCTATGGGTTGTGTTGCTTCTATGTCAGCTCTTATTGCAATTAGCGGTGAAAAAGGACAAAGAGCGGCTTATCCAAATACAGAAATTATGTTACATACAGTAGCTTCTGGTACACAAGGTAAAATTCAAGATATGGAAATTAGCCTTGAAAATGTACGTAAAACAAATGAAAGATGTATGAAGCAAATTGCTGAAGCTTGTGATAAAACAGTAGAAGAAGTTAAAAAAGATTGTGATAGAGATTTTTGGATGGATGAAAAAGAAGCTTTGGCATATGGAGCTATTGATAAAATAGTAGAGAAACACAAAAAATGAGTATAGAATGGGATATAGTTTTGCAAGTATTATTAATTACAACAGGGATAATACTCTTAACTGAAGGTTTATGGAGGAAGAAAAAATGAGAGCGAATAGTGCTTTAAGATTAGAATCTTTTGGTGGAACATTATTTGATATATCTTCTGGAAAAAGAATTTATATTAATCGAAAAGAAGCCTCATCTATTAAACCAAATATGGATTTTAAAATTGATGATATTGTGTTCAATGCGCCCTTCTCCATTGTGGCGCCACAAAGTGCTCCTTTGAATGGTTTTTCTTTTGCAGATACTGCTTTTATTGAGGTTACACGAAAGTGTAACCTTTTTTGTAAGCATTGTTTAAATAATTCCGGTAAAGAATTAAATAACATTTTAACTACTGAAGAAATTATGAATCTAATTAAAAAATTATCTAATGCTGGTATACAAGAGATTAGATTTACTGGTGGTGAACCGTTATTACATCCAGATATTTTTAAATTTATTCAATTTGCAGATGAAAATGGAATACGCACATCTATTGGTACAAATGCTACATTAATTACAGAAGAAATTGCTAAAAAATTAGCAAAAGCTGGATTAAAGCAAGCAATAGTAAGTATAGATGGTACAGAAACGGCTCACGATAGTATTAGAGGTAAGGGTAATTTTAAAAGAGCACTAGAAGGTATAAAAAACTTACAAAATAATAATATTTTAATTCGTATAAATAGTGTTTTGATGAAAAATAATTATAAAGATATTATTAATTTAATGCGAGAAATGAATTCAAAACATTTACCTGTATTTATTCGAAGATTTATAGAATCCGGTCGTGGAAATGGACAATTTTCTCAAGTACTATCAAAAACCGATTATGATCTCATTAGAGAAGAATTAAAACAAGAATTAAATGGTAAATATATTAAGGGACATTATTTAAATGAAGGAAAGGTAAAATCACGTATTGAATTACCTTTTGAAAGAAGATCTTGTTCTGCCGGTCAAAGAGGCTTAGTTATTTTACCTAATGGTAATATTCATACTTGTGGATTCTTAGCAGCTCAAGGTGAAAATCCATTAGGTAATGTAAGAGATATATTAAACTGGTCTAATTTTTGGTGTTCATTAATAAATACAGATCCGTTAAAACCTTTACGCCAAGAATTAGATAATTATAATAAACAAACAAATGTTCAACCAACAACATGCTTAGCATATGTTGCTTATAAATTAAAAGAGAGGCAGAAATGATTTTATTAGCAATTACTGGATTACATGCTGCAGGTAAAAGTTATATGTTACAAAGAGTTCCAAAAGAATTTGGATTTAATGTAATGAATAAAAAAGAAATCATTGCAGATTTGTGTAAAACAGCAACAGGTAGTGCTGATAACTGGGGCGAATGGTATAAAAAAGAATTTAATTCTGATCCTGCTAATATAACTTTTAAAATATTAAATCGTTTAGAAGGTGAAAAAGTAATATTAGATGCAGTGCATAGTCATAGAGAATGGCAATTAATAAAACAGGTTTGTCCTAGTGCTTTATTAATGACAGTTACTACTCCTCAATGCGTAAGAGATACCAGAGAAGATCCAGGTGATAAAATTAAAAATATTCAACGCATTAAATACTGGCATTCTGTATATGGAGATACATTTGGATGTTTAATGGCAGAAGTAGATTGGTCTTTTAATGGTGCGGCTCCATTAGAAAGTCAAAAGCAAAGCTTTAGAGACTTAGTACGTTTTATAAATAGTCGTAATAGCCGTATACGTAGTAATATAATTCAAAAAGGAGAAAATTTGTTATGACAAAAGCAATTAAAGCAGGATGTATTTTAATTAATACTAGTACAAAACAAGTTGGATTAATTCATCGTATAAAACAAGATGATTATAGTTTTCCAAAAGGTCATAAAGAAGAAGATGAATCTGTAATAGATTGTGCAATTCGTGAAACTATTGAAGAAACACAACGCCTCCCTGAAATTTTAGCTACTCTATCCGAACAAAAATATACAGATTCAAAAGGTGATGAATCAACAGTATATTGGTTTTTGGCAAGAGATCGTGGAGAAAGTCATGCTGAAATAGATGAAGAATTAAAGCATGAATTAATTTGGGTAGATTTAGATAAAGTAAAAGAAACGTTATCATATGAAAATTTAAAAGAATTGTGGGATGAATCAAAAGAAAAAGTAGAAAAGTATTTAAAAGATCTTAATTAACTAATTTTTATAAAGGAGAGGAAAATGATTGAAATTTTTGTAAGTGATAAACATGATTATAGAAAACAAGTTAAAAATATATTTAATAAATTACCTAGTAATCTTATTAAAAATACATTTTTTCTTGAGGATACTTTAAAAAATGGTCAACCTTCAGATTATTGGTCATTTAAATATGCATATCCTTCAATCATTTATTTTCTTTGTAATAATAATGAAATACCTGATTTAATTCAATATGCAAAACAATCATTTATTGTAAATGGTGGATATTATGAATTACGATTAAATAAAAGAGAAATGTTTGAACGATTAACAAAATTACATTTAAGCATAAGCTTTCCAAAGTTTATACCCACTTATACTAATTTAACTAATGAAGAATATCCAATTTATGTAAAAGCCGATAATCATCAAGGAATAGTTTTTAAAGCTTTTAATAAAGAAATGATTCAAGGTTTTGAAAAAGCTGTTAATATACAGGACTATTATTTTGAAGAAGATGTAGAAAAAGATTCAACACGTGAAATTAAAGTTTTTTATATAAAAGGAATGGCTATTGCGGCCGATAGTGATGTACAAGCTTTTGAAGAGTGCAAACAATATAATTCTAAATTATTAGATGATATGGATACATTAGCTAAAAAATTTAAGCTAGATGTATATAGTGTAGATATAATATTTGATAAAAATAAACAGTATATTATCGATATTAATCCGTCACCAGCGTTCTATTCATCAAAAATAGCAACTGCTGCGTTTGCACAATTCTTAAGTAATAAACTATGAAATATGAAAAATTAGAGAACAGATTAAGCATCGAATATAAATTTTCCGAAAAAATTACGTTTCAGGACATAGAAGAATTTAATATACTTATAGAAAATGTAAAAAACAGCAATATAAAAAATTTAATATTAAATCTTTCCCAAGTCACTTATTTGGATTGTAGTGGTTTGGGTTTATTTTTATTACTAGATTATGATTTTGTAGATATACCTATAAAAATATATTTCAAACAAATTCCTCAACATATTTATCCTTTATTAAAATCTTTTGGGTTTAATTCTAATTTTAAATTTATATAATGTAAAGTAGAATTGGAAAATTGTTTGTTAAAAATATTGTAGAAATTGTATATAATATACATTCTATATAACATGTTTAATAGTAAAGGAGCATAAAATGGCTAAAAAAGAAGAAAAAACACAATTAGATAAAGACTTAGAAGCAGCAATGTCTCTAATTCAAAAACAATTTGGTGAAGAAGCTATTATGACATTTGATGATGCTAGTATTAAAAAAGTAGATGTTATTTCTACCGGCTCATTAAATTTAGATGTAGCTTTGGGTGTCGGTGGTTTACCAGAAGGACGTGTAAATACAATTTATGGTGAAGCCTCATCTGGTAAATCTACAATTGCTTTACAATTAGTAGCAAATGCCCAAAAGAAAGGTTATTTATGTGCCTACTTAGATTCTGAACACGCTGTAGATTTAGGATATGCAAAAGCATTAGGTGTTGATATTAAGCATTTATTATTTGCACAACCAGAATCTGGTACACAATGCTTTTCATTAGCAGAAGCTCTTTTAAAGCAAGGTAAAGTTAAAGTTATTGTTTTTGATTCTGTTTCAACGATGCTTTCTGATTCAGAAATTAATGGTGAAATGGGAGATAACTTTATTGGTAGACAAGCTAAAATGATGTCAGATGGTTTAAAACGTATTACTCCATTGGCTGCTAGATCTGGTTGTATGTGCTTCTTTATCTCTCAGACACGTAAAAATATTGGTGTAATGTATGGTGATACTGATGTAATGTCTGGTGGTGAAGCTCTTAAATTTTATTCAACTGTTATTATGAAAATTTGGAAAAAACAAAGTCCTACAACCGAAAAAGTAAACGGTGAAGATATTGCTACTTCAGTTGAAACAACTGTTAAAGTTATTAAAAATAAAGTAGCCCCTCCATTCCGTATGGCTAGATTTATTATTAGATATGGTAAAGGCGTTTCTCAAGAAGAAGAAGTTCTTGATTTGGCTTTAAAATTTGGATTATTAGAAAAAGCAGGAGCCTGGATTAAATACAAAGGTGAAAATATTGCACAGGGTAAAGAAAAAGCTATGCTTTGGCTAAGAGAAGATCCAGAACGCATGGAACATTTTAAAGAAACAGTAATTCAATATGTTACTGATAAACAAGAAGAAATGGGAAATGTAGTAGAAGATAATTTAGAAGATTTGCCTACTGATGAAACTGGTGCAAAATACGATCCAGAAACCGGAGAAGTTTTTGAAGAATCTGCTTAAAAAATGCTTTACAAATTCTTTAAAATACGGTAAATAATAATTGTAAAAACAACAAAAAAGGAGAAAATTATGTTTTTATTTAATTTATTTAAAAAGAAAAAACCATTAGTCATTCGTATGTCAAGAGGCTTTGAAATTATTATGTCTGAAGCCTTGGATAATCAATTACGCTCTTTGCATTATAATACATCTATTACATGCAAAGATGGTATACCAAATTGTGTACAGTTAACTAAAACAAAAAACGGTAAAAATGTCTACGTTTCATCTTTAAAGAAATTTTTAGGCGTAAAAAGCTTTAAAAATGGTAATCTGTGTGACTATTCACCAGATAATTTAGTGTATAATGATTAAAGAAAGGAAAAATCAAATGGATTTAAATAACGATCAATTGATGTCTTATATTAATAGACTTGAAAATTTAAATGATGAAATTACTGCATTGTCTGAAGATAAAAAGATGGTGTTAGCAGAAGCAAAAAGTGCTGGTTTTGATAAGAAGGCAATTTTGCATGTTATTAAACAGCGTAAAAAGAATAAACAACAACGTGAAGAAGAAGATGCTTTGTTCACAGCTTATGAAAATGCAGTAGGATTGGATTAAACAAATGCAAAGAGGAACAACTTTTGAAAATAGACCTTTATTAGACTATTTCTCTATCAATAGTCCTAAGTTGTTTCTTATTGCAGAAAAACCTCTTGAATATGATAAAGTAGAGATATTTCGTTCTGTAAAAGGAGCGGAATATCTTTCTACTTGTTTTAATAGTAAATTTACTGCTATGGATACACATGTTACATATATTCATAGTAATGATGACAAAGAGTTTTGTAAATCTACTTTATTTAAAATATTTGATTATTATATACAAAATGGTGGTATAAATCCTGCTAATTTAGTATTTGCTTTTATTGGTGAAAATAGTTTTAATTCTTTTATAGAAGATTATAAAGTTAGAGGTATACAACCAAATTATGCAGAAATATATCATAATGAAAAAAATAAGGCTATAAAATTAGTATATAATAAAATAGACCCTAACACGGTATTTTATATTCCTTATATCATATTACCAGGAATAGATAATATTTCAAATGATATTGTAGATCAATTGAATAATATAAAGGATATAGATTTAGCTTCATTATCTAAATATGCTACTTGGGAAGAAGCTATTAATTACTTAGAAGATATTGTTAAAAATTTTAAAGAAGATAACATTAAATGTATGAATTATGATGTTAATTATATTGGTGATACATTAACCTCTTCTACAATTAATAATATCTTTATTTCTGATCCATATAGTAATAGTAGCATGTGTTTTGGATTAAAAAATTCTGGAACAGAAGAAGAATTTAAAAAGTATATAAAAAAATATAAAGATGTATTGAAAGAAGCTTTAATTACAGTACCTGTTTATACAAAAGATGATAGCTGGAAAAGTACTTGTAGTTATTCCAATGAAATTACTTTTATTACACATGATCAATATGTTGAAGAAGAAAATAAAATTAAAAATAATATAACTGATCGTGCATATTTTAAAGTATTCGGTGATAAAGATGGGAAACCTTCAGAATGGTATAAACAATGGCATAAAATTATTTTACCTACTTTAAAGTTAACACCTTTAGAAAGAATGAAAGAAGGTTATATTGATTCTAATAAATATGAATGGATTTACGATATTGAAGTTTTTAAAAAAGACTGGTTATTTGTTGCAAAATCAGTAGATGGTAAAAACAAAGTTATAATTTGGAACGATCCTTTTTCATTAGCAAGTTGGGTTGGTAATAAAATTTTAATCGGATTTAACAATGCAGCATATGATGATGTAATGATTCGTCATATGATGGATTATCCGTATATTAAAGATAAAACTATTACTGTAAAAGCATATTCAGATGATTTAATTGAACACGAAGCTAAACCCGCTCATCCAGAATTCATAGATCCAAAAAATAAAAATAAAATACCTAATTTTTTATCATGGGATGTGAGTTTTCATGGACCCTTTGATATTAGACGTAATTCTTTGAAAAAATTAACTATGTCTGTATTAAATAAACGTAATTATGATTCTAGTGTACCTTTTAATATTAATAGAGCTTTAACCTCTACAGAAAGAACAGAAGTTGAACACTATTGCGAAATGGACGTGGATAATACTAGAGATTTATTTTTACCAGATCCAGAAGATTTAAAAGCTAGAGAAAAAGATCCAAAACATAAAATGAGAGAATTTGCAAGAGACTCTTATGATATTCGTTGGAATCTAATTATTGAATATAAGATGAGAGCTAAAACTCTTATTAATAAATCTTCTTCTTTTGCAGGTAAATTACTTTGTGGTGAAGATACAAAACCGAATATAAAAAATACGGCTAAAGAAGTAAATGGAAAAATGGTATTTTATTCTATTCCAGAATTAGCTATGAAAGAATTAGCAGGTACACCATTATTAGACTTTTATTTACAGCATCAACAAGATCCAGCATATATTAAAGAAAAGTTTGAGTATTTCTTAGGTGGTGATGATGAAGGACATAAATATCAATTTGGATTTGGTGGATTACATCAAGCTCTATTAAATTATGGATCAAAAGATCTTGTTAATATGGACGTAGCCAGTCTTTATCCAAGTTTATTAATTCAATATAAATTAATGTCGCGTGGTGCTGCATTAAGACCTGATTCATATGAACAGGTTTATAATACTCGTATTGAAGCTAAACATACAGGTAAGACACTTCTTAATCAAGGTCTTAAATTGGTTTTAAACGGTGCAATCGGCGCCATGCTATCTGAATTTAATCCTTTATTTGATACATGGTCTAATTCAACAATTTGTGTGCATGGACAATTACTATTATTTATATTAGTTAAGCGTTTATATGATGCTGGATTTAATATTGTTCAGACAAATACAGATGGTATTATGATTGAAAAGCAAGCTGATGTTGATTATATGCCAATTTGTGAGCAGTGGATGAAAGAAACAAGACTTGTACTTGAATTTGATGAAATTGCTATTTTACAACAAAATAATGTGAATAATTATTATTGTCAGTTTACTAACGGTAAAGTTAAGTCAAAAGGCTTTTATTTAAGTAATGAAAAATATGGTAAAGCTACTTCTAAAATTCTTTGTAATATTGTTACAGAAAAACCATTATTAGAAGGTACTTCACCAAGAGATTTTGTTATTTATAAACGTCATGGCTTAGGTGAAATATGTGATGGTACTACTAAAGAAAAATTAGATGGTCGTAGTTTGGCTTTTGTTGTTGGTTATGAAAGTGATCCAAGAACCTCTTCTTATATTAGTATTAGTAAAAATGCAAGAGAAGTCGTTAAAAAAGATGAAAAAGGAAAACCTGTTTTAGACGATAAAGGAAATCAAGTTACAGAAATTGTTCATACAGAAAGCAAAATTAATGGTTTTACAGATCATATGTTATTAGTTGATGATGTAAACACATTAACTATGGAAGAAATTAATACACGTGAATATATTTCATTTGCTAAAAATCTATTAAATAAAGTTGAAGATTTTGGTCCATATTATGATATTAATTTTACAAAAGTTGATGAACCAGCATATTTACAATCTTTAAATCCATTAAAAGATAATACAGATCCATATCCAACTAAATCTGGTGTTGTATGTCAGAATTTTTTATTTGAATGTGATTATTTAAGTAAAGAAGAACAAGAAGCTTTAATCGAACCAATTAAGCAATTTACATATCGTATAGTTTGGTCTGGATCGAGATCTTATCATATAGTAGTTAGAATTAATAAACCTTGTACTAGTACTTCATTTAAAAATTTATGGTTTTATTTTCAAAATAGACTTGGTTTAACAGGAGCCGATCAGCAATGTAATCAACCAAATAGATACACACGCGTTCCAAATCAAGAAAATCCAAAAACACATGAAATGCAAACATTGTATTGTGAAAACAAATATGTTTTTAATTTAGATGAAATTATGGAAAATATTCCTAGATTAAAAGAAGAATTAAAACAACCGACACAATATAAAGGTAAAGTTGATATGAAAGCTTTAGAGCGTCATATTAAACGCCAAGACTGGAGTGAGGGTAATCGTTTTAGCGCTTGTCAAAAGCTTTCACCAATATTAATTTCTCAAGTATCTTTAGATGAATTAATAAAAATGATTCCTATTAAATTAGATAAAAATCATATTTATGTGTTAAAGTCTAAATTATGGTATTGGGAAAAATATAAAAATTTATATGAAGAATCTAGTGAATAATTAGAATCAGAAATTTTTAGTTTTACAAATTTATTATAATATTATAATATCTAAAATAAAATTAAAAAGAAAGGATATTATAATGAAAAAAGTTTTATTAGACTATGATAATACGATTTGTGATTTCAATAAAATAATGATTGAAAAATGGAAAGTATTACCAGATCTTTATCAGAAATATCCATTTAAATATGAAGA
>Ga0265299_10003293_pt1 | contig 15872 bp, 16 predicted proteins | sample AusTroGonzalo_MG_4_FD_193485 | JGI IMG/M metagenome (GOLD analysis project Ga0265299, IMG submission 193485) | Bovine rumen microbial communities from tropical cattle in Woodstock, Queensland, Australia - Gonzalo_02 | ecosystem: Host-associated > Mammals > Digestive system > Stomach > Rumen ... | reverse complement strand
TCCCTCCCTTATCATCTCCCAGATGGCGGGTATTATTTTCCAGGAATACCAGTTGCTTCTTATTATCCTGCGCTGCTCGTCGCTGAATCTGCGTATCCAGCGCACATACTTGTATATGATTATGGAGAACAGCAGTATGACTCCGATAAGGAACGGAATCACAAAGTCATTATACGGAAATGCGTGTATTTTCATCGGCCTGTCTCCTTTTCGTCAAGTATCTGACGCATGTTAATGATAAGAGAACGCAGGTTCACTCCGCGCGGGCATACCAGCGTGCATTTACCGCACAGCATACATTTGCGCAGTTCCTCTGCCAGGCCCTCATACTCGCCACGGCGGAACGATGTATGGACACGACGTATGCTAAAGTCCGTAAACTGGCGTGCCGAGCATGTGGCGCTGCAGTTTCCGCACTGGAAACAGCGTTTGAATGACGGTACCAGTTGCTGGAGCCTATGGAATTTCTCAAGTGAGACCTTGTCCATATCTTCCTGCCTGGTCTCCTTTATGGTAAAACCAAAGTTAATCATCGGCCTTTCCGTTTGCTATGGCATCATGGAATTCCATTCCGCCGGTAACCTTGAATATACTGCGCAACTCCTCCATGGTCTCCGGGCTTATCTCACGCAAAGCTCCGGCTCCCTCGCCATGATAATTGGCACCGAATTTGGGAGCCACTACCTTGATGTTCTTTATGTACCAGTCCCATACGGGTCCCTGCTCCAGATGTTTCTCCGGACGTAGCTTGTCGGGATGAACGCAATATCCTATCTCAAGTATGTTATTGCCTATACCGTTCATGATCTCCACCTGCTGACGGCCCATGTGGCTGTCCTTATAGTAGCCCATCTCCTGGGAAACCTTACGCAGAATGTTTATGACTGCACCGGGCACATTGCCGCGAGGGCAACGGGGTTTGCATGACATGCACTGTCCGCAATACCATATGGTATCCGAACGGAGCAGTTTCTCCACCTGCTCCTCATCACCACGCTGAACGGTATCACAGATACGGCGAGGGTCATAGTCATAGAACTCGGCAGCCGGGCATATGGCGGTACAGATACCGCAGTTCATGCAGGCCTTGAGCGAGTCCTCATACCGGACATCGGACCTTATCAGATCAATCAGGTTTCCCATAAGCTAAAAGGTGGTTAGAATTTCTTGCGGTTCATCTTCATGGCGCGGAACAGCAGCTTTGACAGCGGCTTGCGGCGGTCGCGTTTAACCAGACTTATGTACCAGCCCAGTTTCTTGGCTACTGATATGCGGTAGGTCTCCACGAACTCGATCAGAGTGCCGTCGGGGTCCTCAATATAGGTAAAACGGCCCGATGCGTCACCCATGTTGAACACCTTGCCGTCGGGGCAGCTGTCAACGGTGAACGGATGACCGTTCTCTGCGCAGAACTTACCCAGATTATCCATGCCGGTCACGTCATAGCATATCTGGATGAATCCGGGATCGCCCCAGTAGCGGCCCTCAAATATCTTGCGGGGCTCACGGTCATTGCACTTTACCAGTTCAATGCATCCGCTGGGGAATATGGGTGAGAATGCGCCGCTGTTGGGCCTGGACCACTTGAGCAGCACCCTACGGAAACTGCCGTCACCACCTGCAAGCGGGCTCAGGTCTTCAAAACTGCCCTCCTTATCATAAACGACATTGTCATAACCCAGTATGTCTGAGTATACCTTGCGGGCCTTATCGATATCGGTCACACCAATCATGCAGCCAATCATTCCGCCAAACTCCTTACCCTCATCCAGAAGCAGGTAATCATCCTGGACTGCCTGGAACCAGTTGCCTTCAGGGTCTGTGATGTAGAATGTCTTACTGCCGTCGGGGGCGGTCACAATGGGGCTCACCTTATCCCAACGCTCCGATACATACTTGTGTGCACTCTCGGTATTACGGCATTTTACCTTTGCGCAGAATATGCCCAGGTCACCTACCTGAACCTGGAAATCCACCGGTTTGGGCTTACGCTCGGAGTACTGCCATATCTCAAATCCGCCGCCACCCTGAAGGCTTATGGCAATGGCAGCATGACGCTTCTGGGCCTGACCGCCGGTATACGGAAGCATACGTTCCGCTACTGTATCATCCTCAAGAACCCTGATGTCAACGCCGAACATCTCAATGAACCATTTCCATGAGTCATAAACCGATGTGGTACCAACTCCTATCTGCTGAATTCCGGTAATAAAAAAATCGCCTCTATCCATTTGTTTCTCCTGTATTATAATAGAGTGCAATATTAGTCAATTTCCTCGGCATCTACAATCCGTACAGCCTCAAATAAAGACGGTCGCACAAAAAAAGCCACAGGTTCTGCCGCCATATTCCGCAAATATGATTACTTTCGCACAACACATTAAGACCAAACGCAATGAAACTTTATCCGCTTTTACTCGGTCTTGGAACCGGTGAGATAATTCTCATAGTCTTTGTAATAGTGCTTCTGTTCGGTGCCAAGCGCATTCCGGACCTCATGAAAAGCGTAGGTAAGGGCGTCAAGAGTTTCAAGGAGGGTATGAAGGATGTTGAGAAAGAGATCAACACTCCCGACGAGCCCAATGAGGAGTCCGCAAAAGACTCAGAACCCCAATCCAAGTAACCCCTACTACCCGTCATGGCTTCTCCCGATGAAAAGCCGATGACCTTCTGGGACCATCTGGAGGTCCTGAGAGGAGTCATCCTGCGCATCCTGGCCGTTGCCTTGGCGGGATTCATAGCCGCATTCTGTTTCAAGGAGCCTCTGTTCAGACTGATTCTGGCTCCAAGCAGTCCTGATTTCATTCTCTACCGATGGATAGGCAGCGCGGCCGGAGCAATGGGATTTGACGCCACCGAACTGCAGGATTTCAACGTAGAGCTGTTCAGCACCACCCTCACCGCCCAGTTCATGATTCACATGAAAATGGCATTCTACGTAAGCCTGATCGTAATCATGCCCTACATCCTGTACATGCTATTCGGGTTCATCAGTCCCGCCCTGCATCAGAATGAACTACGCAGTTCCACAAAAGTCGTGGTGTGGTCATACATACTGTTCATGGCAGGCATAATACTGGATTACATCATCATATTCCCGCTGGCATTCCGTTTCCTTGGCACCTATCAGGTAAGTGAGGATATTCCCAATATCATAACCCTGGAGTCCTACACGGACATGCTCGTGACCCTGACCCTGCTCATGGGCATACTCTTTGAGCTGCCCGTCCTGGCCTGGTTCCTGAGCAAACTGGGAATAATAAATGCCGGTTTCATGAAAAAATACCGCCGCCACGCCATAGTGATCATTATGGTCATAGCGGCAGTAATAACTCCTACAACTGATATATTCACACTCACCATCGTCACCCTCCCCATCTACCTGCTGTATGAGGTGAGCGTGGCAATCATTTCATCCTCCACCAGTCAAAGGTGAACAGGTCTTTTTCCGCTCCGGTGAATACCAGATAGAGGTCATGGGTACCGCGTATGCGGCGCTTGAATCTTTCTGTAAATATCTTGTATTCAAACTGACCGCCGGTTGCGGTGATGGGTATCACGGCTACAGCCGGACTGTCCGGGCTGTCCAGATGCACCTCAATGCAACCCAATCCGTCCGATCCTACTGAAGCCATAAACTTCTTGGCTCCCTTTCTGCCGAAATCAACGCCACGCACCAGAATATACTCGCCGTTGTCAATATCATGCACATAGAGGTTGGGGAGCGGTCTGCCATACTCGTCCAGCAAGCCTTCCTTAAAACGGGTGGTCTTGAGTCCGTAGCCCCATGCCATGGTCTCGGCCTCGACACGTCTGTAAGGATCAAAAGTCTTGAGCTGCTCCAGTTTTCCGTCCAGAAAATAGGGAACCTCCTGAATGGTGCCGTCCTCATTGTAATGCATCTCAGCCACTGAAACCGAACGCTGCTCGGCATGAGCAAAAGTCTTAAGGTGCATTATGTCATAGTTAAGGCCGAATACATAGCTGCGGCCCTTGTAGTCAATGATACCGGGATGGTTTCCGCGGGTACGAACCGTATGGTCCATGATATGACCCTTGTACTCCCATGGGCCTTCGGGACCGTCACTCATGGCATAACCTATACCCTCGGGGCAGCAGGTCGATGCAAACGCCATATAGTAATGACCGTCATGTTTCCAGAACCAGGGTCCCTCCTGATAATCCTCTATCTTGGGATGTTTGATGATGGGACCAGCCAGTGAAATCATGTCCTTACCCAGTTTCACGGAATAGAGGTTGGGGTTACCCCAGTACATGTAAGCCTGACCGTCATCATCAATCCAAACGGTGGGGTCAATGTCATCCCAGTTCTCTTTCTGCCACACCAGAGGCTCACCCAGAGCGTCACGGAACGGGCCGTAGGGATAATCAGACCTGAGCACGCCTATACCATGTCCGTGAATGGGGCAGTACATATAGTATTCGCCGTTGGCCTGGACAACCTGCTCGGCCCATGCGCCGTTCTTGCCGTCATAGTACTTGAAATCATCAAGTGATGCCACCGGACCATAATCCTGCCAGTTCACCATATCTTCCGATGTATAAAGCAGCCAGTCAAACATCTGGAAACCGCGGGCACCGTCCTCATCATGTGTGGTGTACAGGTAAACCTTTCCGTCAATCACCACGGGGGCGGGATCGGCCGTGAATCGGGTCTGTATGATAGGCATGTTGGCATTCGCGTTGAACTGCCACCAGTCAAAGGTGAAAGGCTCCGGAGTCTCACAACTGAACTTGATATATACGTCATGAACTCCGGTTACATCGGTATTGATAAGATATGTGAAAGCTGCGGTGCGGAATCCGGCATTATCGGTATTGACGGGAACCTTGCAGAACGGCTCACCCTCCATATTGTCAGTATAGAACTCAATGGTACCCTTGCCCTTCTGCTCACCAACTACGACAACCACGGCTTTCTGACCGCAATCCTTGAAGTCAACTGAGCGTACGCGTATCCAGTCACCGTCATTTATTTCGGTCACAAAATGCTCCTTGCCGCCGCGATGGTCAACCTTGAGACCGCGTGACTCAGCCTGAGTCTCAGCCTCAACACGTTTGTAGGGGTCCAGATTCTTTACGGGAGTTACCACGCCCTCCTTTGTCTGCGGTATGAACGGGAACGTACCATCCTCATTCCACTTGAACTCCTCCACGCAGGCAGAGCGGTTGTAACCGCCGCCACCGGGCAGACCGCCGTTATGATAGAACATAAAGTCACGTCCCTTGAATGTGATGTTACCGCCGTGTATGGTAAAGCTGTTCTCTGCCTCATCCATGATACGTCCACGGTATGTCCAGGGGCCGTTAATTGTGGGAGCAGTGGAGTATGCCATATGCTCGGGAACGCCGCCTGCCGGATATGACAGGATATATGTTCCGTTACGTTTCATGACCCACGGACCCTCCTCATACTGGGTCATCATCTCGTTCTGGCCCTTGGCCCAGTTCATCTTTGACTGGAGCTCACCAAAACACTCGGGATCGTGATAGCCGGGCACCTCCTGCCAGCCGTCCTTGAATGATACCATATCGTCATTCAGCTCACCGTACCAGAGACCCTTGTTGCCCCAGAACAGGTAAGCACGGCCGTCATCATCAATAAATACTGTGGGGTCTATGAATCCGAATCCCTCGGCCAGCGGGCCTCCTACGCCATCGGTCCAGGGTCCCTGCGGGTCATCGGCCACGGCAACAGCCAGAGCGTCACCGCCGGTAGCCTTGTTGCAGCATACGTACCAGTACCACTTGCCGTTGCGCTCCACGCCCTGACAAGCCCAGGCGCGCTGTCCCTGGCGGGCCCACTTGAATATTGAGGTATTGACCTGTATTCCCAGATAGGTCCAGTTGACCATATCCTCTGTGCTGAACAGCGCCCAGTCCTTCATATTGAAGTCACGGTTGCGGCCGTCCTCATCATGATCAGTAAAAAGATAGACCTTGTCACCATATACAAACGGTGCAGGGTCAGGCGTAAACATTGTGCTGACAATAGGGTTCTGCGCAAACAGCTGCCCACATGCCATGACACCCAAGGTCAGTAAAAGTGATTTAGTTTTCATAAGACTATTTGATTTGGTTATTGATTGCAAAAGATTTTGAGTTCGCGGTAGAGACGTTGCACGGGCAGGCCCACCACATTGAAGTAACTGCCTTCAATGGCCTCCACTCCCACATATCCTATCCACTCCTGGATGCCGTATGCGCCGGCCTTGTCCATAGGCAGCCCGCTCTCCACGTAGCTGTTTATCTCACTGTCCGTAAGGTTGGCAAACTTGACTCTGGTGGTGACGGCAAAGCTGTGTTCGCGTGCGGCAGTCATAAGCGTCACACCCGTTATCACTTCATGCCATCGGCCCGATATCAGGTGCAGCATACGCTCTGCATCGGCCTTGTCCCTGGGCTTGCCAAGCACCTCTCCGTCCACGTAGACTATGGTATCGGCTGTGATTACCAGCTCATCGGGTTTGATCAGTGCCTTGTATGGCTCCGCTTTCTCACGCGATATATAGAGCGGTATCTCCTCTCCTTTCAGGTCACGGGGCCATGATTCATCGATGCCGCTTATCACCTTTACCGTGAAATCTATTCCCAGTCCGCCCAGAAGTTCGCGGCGGCGGGGTGAGTTTGATGCCAGTATTATCTTGTAGGGCAACTCCATCTTACCAGCCGAAAGCGTGTTCATCCTTCATCCACTTGCCCTGCACCTTGAGCACCTGCTCAAGCACGTCACGGGCACAGCCCTCACCTCCTTTATAGGGTGAAATATACTTACATACAGACTGAATCTCCTGGCATGCATCGGCGGGACAGCAGGGCAGTCCGCACAGACTCATAACCTGCCAGTCCGGAATATCATCGCCCATATAGAGAATCTCCTCATGCTTGAGTCCGTATTTCTCTACAAAGTGATTGAAGTCATTTATCTTGACACTTGAGCAGATGTAGACATCCTTGATTCCAAGTCCCTCATAGCGCTTGCGCACCTCCTCCACACGGGCACCGGTTATGATACACAGATGCAGGCCCATCTTTACTGCCAGCTGCATGGCGTATCCGTCCTTCACGTTAACGGTACGTACCGGATCACCTGTAGGTGACAGGGGCATTATGGGTTTGCTCAGCACGCCGTCCACATCAAAAATCAGGGCACGGATAGAGTTAAGGTCGTAATTTATCATTTCAGGTTATGGTTTATGTCAATAGAAATAAGTCTGTATAGCTCTGCGTACTCCGGATAATCCTTAAGCAACTGCAGATGTTCATCAATCACCTTACGGTCTCCGCGAACGGCCGGTCCGGTCTGTGCATCCTGCGGACTCATGCTCTCCACCTTTCGGGCGGTCTCACGCACCAGCGGCAGCATCACGTTGAACGGCACGCCCTCTGTTTTTAGGATCCGCTCACTTATGGCGTACATGCGGTTGCTGAAATTGCTGGCAAATACAGCCGCTATATGCAGTTTCTTGCGTCCTTTTGAGCTCAGGGCCGATACGTTATCGGACAAATCATGAGCCAGTGACGTTATGGTTTCCTGCTCGGCGGCGGAACTACCCTCCACAAACACCGGCACCTGCGGCCAGTCAATGACTGCGCCCTTGGAGAATGTCTGCATGGCATACATCACTCCGTATCGCGCCGCCCCGGCCTCTCTCCATACATCGACCGATACGCTCCCGGCGGTGTGAACAAAAAGAGCCGCCTCCCTACCCTTTACTAAGGCAGGAGCAAGGCTGGTGAGAGCGTCATCCGTGAGCATGGTCAGGTAGATATCGGCATCGGGCAACTTCTCAAGACTGTCTGTGGCAGTGGCACCCAGCACCGTTGCAAGCTGCTGCGCATTCTGTAGGGTACGGCTGTATACACCTGCTATGGTATGCCCGGCCTCCTTAAGTCGGGGTCCCATGCATGATGCCACCCGGCCTGATCCTATCAGCGCTATCCTCATCCTTTAGAATTTGCCCTGATGAACCTTGGTCCACTCAATCTTGTCATCCTCATAAGGCTTGCGCTCCATATCCTTGTAGCCCACGCCTATGATGCAAACCGGCTCGTACTGCTCCGGCACGCCCAGCAACTCCATCAGAGTCTGCTTGGTTGTCTTGCCGTCGGCATCGGCACGGCCACGCATATGGCACCAGCAACTGCCCAGCCCCAGGTCCTCAGCCTGCAACTGCATATCAATGGCAGCAATGGCGCAATCCTCAATCCAGCAGTCTGTCTTGGACGGATCACCCAGCACCACAACGGCAAATGCGGCATCGGCCAGGAATCCTGATCCCATGGCACGGCACTTGGAGAGAGCCTCCAGCATTGCCGGGTCCTCAACCGTCACAAACTCCCACCCGCGGTTATTCTTGGCTGTAGGTGATATGAGCGCAGCCCGCAAAATGGTGCGTTTCTGCTCCTCAGTAAGTTTCTGTGCGGTAAACTTGCGCATGCTGCGCCTGTTGGCAATAAGATCGCTGAATTTTTCCATGTTTCAATATTTTGATGCGAATATACTAAGTTTTTCCTGCAGAGGGGGCCAAAGGGGCGGTTCTTTTTGGCCCCCTCTGGCCCCCTCAGAACGAGAGTCTGAACCCAAGTCCGGCGCCGATGTTTTCGGCAAGAGTCGATGAAAAAGCAGGCTGAGAGTATATTAGTGACGGGGTCACTCCAAGATTTACTTCTTTGGAGAGACTCACTGTCAGATATCCGTCATTCATGTTGATTTTTCTGGCAGTCCTGACACCGTCAATTACTGTAAAGATATAGCTGTATCCCATTCCTGCCAAACCCAAGAAAAAGGCTGCACCGCCCAAAACAGTATTTCTGCTTATAAAACCGGTAAACAACATCACACCTGAGCCCAAATAGATACCGATATGAGTCAGGGCTTTCTTGGGTTGATTAAGGTAAAAGTATCCAACCCCCGGAAAATAAAAATTCAAAGCTCCAGCCAGAAAACCGGATTTACGCCCCACATATCTCATTTCTTTGTTCAGGACCACCTCTCCGTCCTTTATTATCTTGACGACCTCATCTCTGTCAAAAGTATAGATATGCCCGTAATCGACATCGCTCAACACCTTTACCTGAGGCTTTGTCTCAATGACGGAACCGGTTATCACTGTCTTATCCATCAGAAAGACTGAATCCCACATACTCTCCTGACAATAACCGCAAACACTGCAAATCATGCAAACAAAAAACAGAATAACGCGCAAGGCAACTCTCTTCATAACAATATTGGTTTTGAACTATATGCGGCAAAAATAATAATTAATTCTCACTAGTGGCTTAATCCATAATTCAATTTTTGAAGGGACATTGTGATGGATTGTCAATAAAAACATATGACCTGACTGCATTTTGTTAAAAAGAGTAATTATTATGAAATTATTGCTTATATTTGCCTTATCAATCAACAGAAAAGGACCAAATAGTAAAAATAAAAGGACCGAATTATTAACCTAAAATTCAAAAAGTTATGAAGAAAAACATCCTTAAACTGACTGTATCTGCTTTATTTTCAGTAATCGCACTGGCCAGTTGTGCAACTATTAACAGCGGAGCTGCACTTGCCTCCAATACCCCTATCGGTTCCAAGGTAGGTGAAACAAAGAGCACTATCATTTGCGGTGTTATATCATTGAACGCTGATGGTAACAACATTCAGAAAGCTGCTGAAAAAGCTTCTATTAAAAATGTTACACAGGTTGAGTATATTGACCAACTTGTATTTGGTGGTGTTCTTATTAATCACACAACCCGTGTTTACGGAGAGTAACAGTCAAATATAAACAATATCATTGTATTTAGTACGCCGCGAATATACGTTCGCGGCGTTTTTTTCGTTTAAAACAATGAATGAAACACATACGGCCCAGATTCCTTCAGGTACGAACAATGGCGTACCTTGTTTTGACTGTCAGCATGGCTCTGCCCGTGCAGGCGCGACGCGTTTATGTGCACGGGCGGGTGTTCGATGAAGCTGGAGAGCCGGTGGAGCTGGCTACGGTGAATGAGGAGCATACGTTCCACTCTTCCATGACAAACCTTAAGGGTGAGTATTCTATCTCTTTGAATACATCGTCCGATACCCTGACGTTCGTATTCCGCATGCTGGGTCATGAGACGCGCCGTCATACATTCATAGCATCTCAGGATACCATACGCCTTGATATGCTGCTGCCCACCACAAACTACACTCTGGAGAACGTTGATGTCAGTTCCACCCGCCGACGCAGCGACGGAATGCAGGACATAAACGCAGACGGAATCCGATTCAATGCCGATGCAAACGGCGGATCGGTAGAATCCATCATATCAACCCAGGCCGGTGTAAGCAGTCACAACGAACTGAGCAGCCAATACAACGTTCGTGGCGGCAACTTTGATGAGAACAGCGTCTATGTGAACGGAACCGAGATCCTGCGTCCGCTGCTGGTGCGTGCAGGACAGCAGGAGGGCCTGAGCTTTATCAACCCCGATATGGTGGAATCCATCAGTTTCTCAACCGGCGGGTTCAGTGTGGCATACGGCGACAAGATGTCATCGGTCCTGGATATTACCTACCGCAAACCTCGCAAGCTGGAATCGGTCCTTACCGCCAGCCTTCTGGGAGCCAGCGCATACGTAGGAGCCGGAAATGAAAAGATCAGTTTCTCCGGTAGCGTCCGATACAAGACCACCAGTTATCTCCTTGGAACGCTTGACACCAAAGGCGAATACGACCCCTCATTTACTGATTATCAGGCGTATCTGAGTTGGACTCCCAACAAGAAATGGGACATCGGCCTTATAGGCAATGCAGCAGTGAACAACTATAATTTCCGCCCCACGGACCGGAACACGTCATTCGGAACCTCAGAGAATCCCCACACTTTCAGAGTCTATTATGAGGGATGGGAAAAAGACCGGTTCAACACCCTTTTCGGAGCGCTTGACATAAAACGGATGGAGGAGAATACCGTGTATCGGTTCAATCTCTCTGCATTTGAGAGCCGTGAGAGCGAGTCTTTTGACATACTGAGCCAGTATTGGCTTGACGAGAGCAACGCCGGCAGCAGCCTGGCGGTAGGCTCTTTCATGCAGCATGCTCGTAACCGCCTTAAGTCTACGGTTTATACTGCATCTTTTAAAGCCACCCACAGGACTGAACGTCTGGGCAGTATCAACTGGGGCTTGGAGTACAGGCATGAATCGGTCGATGACCATATGCGCGAATGGGAGATACGTGACTCGGCCGGATACACCTTGCCCTATACTCAAACCGGCCCTATGGAGATGATTTACTCACTCAAGTCTGAGCACGGGATCTCCAACAGTAAGGCATCGGCTTTCATTCAGGATACCTACAAATTCTCGACCGGCGCCGGATTGTTTACCGTAAATGCCGGGGTGAGGACGTCTTGGTGGAGTTGGAACAAGGAACTCACGTTCAGTCCCCGACTCATGATAGGCTTTACGCCTGCAGCAAATGAGGATTTCACATTCCGTTTCCAGGCCGGGGTCTATTATCAGACGCCATTCTACAAGGAGATCAAGGACACCGTGAATGCCGGAGGCGTGTATGTGGTTAACCTGAACAGGGATATCAAGTCTCAACGGGCCGTGCAGTTTGTGCTAGGCGGTGATTATGATTTTCTGGTATGGAACCGTCCGTTCAAGTTCACCACGGAGATTTACTACAAGAAACTGGACCGTCTTATCCCATACAACCTGGACAATGTAAGGATAGTCTATTACGGTGAGAACTGTGCTCACGGCTATGCCGCCGGAATAGATATGAAACTCTACGGAGAGTTTGTGCCCGGCACCGCGTCCTGGCTCACATTCTCACTTATGAGCACTCGTGAGCAGATTGCAGGCAAGTGGCTGCCTCGTCCTACGGACCAGCTCTATAACCTATCTCTGTACTTTACTGATTATTTCCCACGCCGTGAAAGTTGGAAGATGTCGCTGCGCTGCACTCTGTCCGATGGTCTGCCTTTCGGCCCCACCCACAGCGGCCGCGAGAAACAGGTATTCCGTACTCCCGCCTACAAGCGCGTTGATATCGGCCTCTCTTATAAGGTGTTTGATTACAGCAAGCACCCGCATGTTTACGGAAAGAGCGGAGTGTTCAAGGATATCTGGGCCGGTGTGGACTGCCTCAACCTGCTGGGCATAAACAACGTCAACTCCTACTACTGGATTACCGACATCCAGAATACCCAATACGCTGTTCCCAACTACCTGACCGGGCGCCAGCTTAATTTCCGCATCATCGCGACACATTAGCAGGGGGGCCAAAGGGGACGGTTGACTTTGACTTACCCTTCGGCCGTCGACCGTTGGTTCCCCTTCGGGCCGTCGAGCTAAACCTTCTATTTGGCACCCTTTGGCCCCTCTGCGCTATTCCAGATTCCAGACGGAAAGATTGAATGTAGATTCGATGCCTGATTCCATGTCATCGGGCAGAGCAGGGAAAAAGTCAAGACCAGTGCGGGACTCCACTTCATCGACCGATAATACATAAGTCGTAAGTGGCTTATGACCTGCTTTATTCTCCATAATGAATCCGATGGATTGATATCCGATGCCCGTTTCCACCAGGAGCACCTTATAGAATGCATCGGGAACGGTCACCTGGTTTGCACCTATTTTACCATATGTATTGTCCGTCACAATCGGTCCGCAGGTGACATAGACTTTTGAGTATCGGGTTGCGCAGTCGCGAACCAGTTCCTCCAGGGACTTCCAGTCACCGCTGTTGAGGTTGTGGTTCTGGGGGCAGATATTGGTGAAATAAAAGCTCTCGCGCATCATCTGCTCGGTCAGTTTCATATCAGCCGCAGGGGCCATATGGCCACGGTCCCAACCTGAGTTACGGTAGTCGTTGTCATCGGCCTGAGCCCCGTTGAAATTGGGATCGGTCCTGAAATGGTTGGATCTGGGATTGGTTCCGTCAACCTCCTGGTCTGTAAGCTCATACGCCACCCATTCGGGGATGAGCATGTGCTCGTTGAGCACCAATTCAAACCCTTCATATACCAGATGCTGCTTGTAAGAGGCATCGGAATAAGCGGGTATCTCCAGTTTGTCAATCCCCGCCCCTACGGTATGCGACGGAGTCTTGCACCACAATATAATTACGCTGCAGATTATCAGCAGAACCAGTTTTAAAGCAGAAGATGAACGCCCTTTTTTCATACTGCAAAGATATGAAAAGGGAGCAAAAGGGGGCCAAAGGGGGCGGTTGACTTTCCCCTTCGGCACCCTTTTGCCCCCACGTGTATGTTTATATTTACAACAAAAGTATAAATAATTGTCAAAATGTTTTGTTGTTTTTACAAAATGTAATTTATTTGCATCGGAACCCTAAAACAAACCATTGTATATGAAGAAACTGACCGATAAAGAACTTGCAATCATGAACGTGCTTTGGGACAACGGAGCACTCTCCATGAGAGATCTCCTGGCCAAGATGCCGGAGCCCCAGCCCAACTTCAACACGCTTACAACTTTTGTGCGCCGCCTGGAGATAAACGGAATGATAAAGCACAGGGAACTGGGAGCGCGTTTCTTTCTCTATGAAGCCGCAATGGATCGTGACAAGTATGTGGAGATGATGAATAAGGAGAGCGTAACCCGATTCTTCAACGGCTCATACAAGGATTTCATATCCTGCCTGGTTCAGCAGCAGGAAGTGAGCATCGATGACCTGAAGGATCTTATCAGCATGGCCGAAAACGCAAAGTGATATGGGACGTCTGGTATTATATATAATGGAATGGGCGTTTGCCCTGATAGTTCTGCTCACCATCTACAAGGCGGTATTCAGCGGAACTACGTTCTACCGGTTCAACCGGTTCTACCTGCTGGGAGCGACCGTGCTCTCGGCTCTTCTCCCCCTTGTTCATATCTCAATTCCTGAGAAAACGCCTGTTGTCAGCAGCATGGCTATATCGGACACGGAGTTTGCCCAGGAACTGTCAGGCACATTTGTACTGACCAATGAGCCCCGGATTGATTTCATTGAGTCCGATGAACGACCCGTCACAGCTCAACCAGCTACTGCTCCCAGCCTATGGGCTGTTATCCTTGTCTGCATGTATTCCGGTTATGTACTGATGCTTATGATAGGTTGGGCCCGAAGCATAATCAGGGCCAGATGTTTCCTTAGGGGGAAACCGCGTCGCCGCATAAGCCGCACCGTCTGGCTGGTCACACACCATGAGGTGTTCGGCCCGTTCAGTTGGATGAACTACATCGTGATATCCGATTCCGAAAACGGATTTGCACGCCGCGCCAGCCTCAGACACGAGTACTCACATGTAAAACTGATGCATTCCGCAGACCTGGTATTCCTTCTGGGCTGCACAATCTTTAATCCCGTTTGCTGGCTCGTGCTTCAGGAGATAAAGATAGTACATGAATATGAAGCAGACCATGAAGTGATAAACCGTCACGGAATACGTAATGGAGACTATCAGAAACTATTGATAATGCGGACAGTAGGTGCAGAGGCCTATGCACTTGCCAGTTCGTTCAATCTTAACATTAAAAAGAGAATCATTATGTTGAACAAGAACCAAACCGGGAAAAGCCGCCTCATGTGGCTGCTTATCCTGATTCCCACACTGGGAATCACTTCTATCCTGTTTGCCCGTACAGAAAAGGCCGTTAACCTTGATGACGATCTGCGTTTCTCATCGGGTAAAGTTGAAATGAGATACAGGTTGCCAGAACCTATGTTGGATTATAGTTCTTCTGGCTCTTCTGTTTCTTCTGTTTCTCCAAGGACCGTCCCTCCACCTCCTGCTGCTGTAACTCGTGCCGAGTACATAAGGGTCATAGAAGATGATGAGGTGATAACTGACGAATTAAGAAGTGACGCGGAGAAAAAGAATGAGATGTTCATACGCCAAAGAAACGTCATGACCATACAGATCAACAAACTGAATGACATTTATGTCAAAAACGGAATAATGGCAAGAGTGGTATCTGTTGATGAGCTCAAGGACCTTGCCAAACAGTTCATTAAGAATCCTGATAATGACCCCAAACTCCCTGTTATAGAAGATTATGATATGGAAGGGTTTGGAACTATTCAGACCACGATAAAACATGTATTCTCATTACAGTATGACCGTGCTTCATCAGCTGCTGTTTGGGGTGATGTAAGGTATGAGTTGCAGAAGGCATATAATGAACTGCGCGATGAATTGTGCATCGGCAAATACGGTAAGGATTACGACCACTGTTCCGAGAGCGGGCAGTCCTTTGCACGTGGCATGTATCCTATGAAAATAAGTGAGGCTCAGCCCAAATCATATGATGGTGAAGGCAACCTCATTTTCACTGAAGTAAGGTCAGCCGCCATCAGTCTCAAACAGGCCGAGGCCAACACGGTCAATAAGGATCTGCGTATCAGGGTTTATGAGAATCCTGCCTGGTTAAGCGTCTCTACAGTATTGTATGATAATGAGAACGGTCAGGATGTTTTCAAAAGTGAGTCCACTTCTGAAAAAATCCGTGTGGAGGACCTTAATGATTATATAGACCAGGCAATATCAGATGGAATGAAGATCCGATATGTCCGCCTTGAAATCCAATCCGATGTTCTCATGGGAGCGGTTATAGATCTGAAAGAGACCATTCGACACAGGAGGCTGTTGAATGTCATTCAGGATAGCTACGAGTAGGGGGAGGGAGCGAGCCAAAGGGGACGGTTCTATTTGGCCCCTTTGGCTCCCTCCACTCTACTTCAGCCGGATAATATCACTCCACCGGGTAGTAGGGTTCCCGCTCCGGAAATCATGCTTTATCGCGTTGGCAAAGACTTGAGCCTTACCGGTAGCATTGCCCTCTTTATCCCTCGA
>Ga0265299_10003290_pt1 | contig 15885 bp, 10 predicted proteins | sample AusTroGonzalo_MG_4_FD_193485 | JGI IMG/M metagenome (GOLD analysis project Ga0265299, IMG submission 193485) | Bovine rumen microbial communities from tropical cattle in Woodstock, Queensland, Australia - Gonzalo_02 | ecosystem: Host-associated > Mammals > Digestive system > Stomach > Rumen ... | reverse complement strand
AAGAAATAGAAAAAGGTAAAAAGAAAAACTGGCTTGAACCAGTTTTTTTCTTAATCTTCTGTTCCTCCATCATTGATGAAGAGAATACCTAATGTTTGTGGACCACAGTGGCTGGTAATTGTTGCGCCTGCGGTTGTTTCATAGATTGTTTTGAATCCTCTTTCCTTAAGAGCGTCAATCGCTACCGCGACCATTTCAGGTGTCGCTTGTGTATGAGTGACAAACGCCACTGATAAGTCAGGATTAGCAAATTGTTCTAAGGTATCTTTACAATAGCCGGAGATAACTTGAGTTTTACGGCCAATGTACTTTTTAGCAGGAGCCATTTTACCATCACTAACGATGATTTGTGGTTTGATTCTTAAGATTGTCGCACCAAAGCGTAATAAGCCAGAGCATCTACCACCTTTATGTAAGTATTCAAGTGTTTGAATAACAAAGCTTGCTTGAACATAAGGGATACGGGCTTTAACTTTATCAACGATTTCTTGTGGTCTTAAGCCTTTATCTCTTAACTTGCAAGCATAGATAGCAATTAAGGCAATACCAGTTGATAAGCTTCTTGAGTCAATGACGTAAACATTATCATACTTGGTGGAGGCTAATTCAGCGTGAGAGAATGATGATGAGATTTCAGAGCTTAAGGAGATATGAATAATAGCGTCATAGCCTTTAGCCTTTAATTCATCAAAGTATTCACGATATTGGAAATCATTAATAGCACTTGTACGTGGTAAGATCTTTTCTTTGGCAACGAAGTCAAAGATATCTTGAGAAGTAATATCTCCATCTAAGTAGGCTGTTTCGCCTAATAAGACAGTGAATGGAATCATCTCAAGGTTGTATTGTTTTAGTAATTCTTTTGAAAGGTCGACAGTAGATTCGACAGATATAGCAATTTTCATAACGCCTATATTGTATCAAAAAAATTCTTAAAGTCTACATTACGAGAAAAATGGTACACGTGTAACGTGGAGGACATTACATTTCTATCGCTTTTTTGTCCGCTTCATCGAACTTTTTTAACAAATCTTCAACGGTAAGTTTCGCTTTCTCTTCCCCTCTAACATCAAAAATAATGTGGCCGGTGTGGAACATGATTAGTCTATTTCCGTATGTAATAGCATCTTTCATGTTATGGGTAATCATTAATGTTGTCATTTGGTTTTCTTTAACAATTTTATCTGTTAGTTCCAAAACCTTTTTCGCTGTCTTAGGATCAAGAGCCGCGGTATGTTCGTCTAACAAAAGGATTTGCTTGGTTAAGTCAAACTGACGAATCTTCTTATCAAATTCATCGTAGGCGTCCGCGAGGGCTTGACGTTTTTCCTTAAAGGATAAGGATTTATCTTTTCTGATTAAAGCTTTCTTATTCTTATATTCCGCTAAAGCGGGTTTATAGACGCTCTCAAACTCTTTTTTAGCGACTTCATGGTCTTTTTCACAGAAGGTAATGTAATCCTTCTTAACGGTCTTGTGCGTTGGTTTATTACGCATTGTGGCCATTAACAAAGTTAAAGCTTGTCTTTGACCACCACTCATGACGCCAACTTTTTGATTAAGTCTATCTTCTAAACCTAAATCAAATCTTTTTAATTCACGAATGAATTCTTTTTTATGAGATTTTCTAAAGCCCCATAAGAATGGAGAGTGTTTTCTACCACGTCTATAGGCTATTTCGAGGTTTTCAATCACGGACATTTCACCACATGTACCCATCATTGGATCTTGGAAAACGTGACCGAAATAGGCTGCGCGTTGATGTTCATCCATCTTAGTGATATCAACATTATTTAATAAGACTTGTCCTGAATCTGGTTTAAGGACACCAGTGAGGATATTCATCGTGGTACTTTTACCAGAACCATTACTACCGATGATGGTAACAAATTCACCACTTTCGATTTGTAAATTAACATGGTCTAAGGCCACTCTTAGGTCTTCTTTATTACCAGTGAGGTTGAATGTTTTAGTGACATTTTTAAGTTCTAACATAGTTATTCAGCCTCCTTCTTTTTATTCCTAACAAATAACTTCTTAAAGAATCTAATAATGGGCGGTGAAATTCTCACCCAGAGCTTTAATAATGCTTGCTTAATCATTGGTAAGCAAAGACCTAAAGCAATTAAGAAAGCATATAGCAATTTAGTTAAGTCTGTTGGCATCTTGAACACATGAGTCGCAAGATTGATGATGGTGAAATAAAGAATAGAACCTAAACTAATGGAGATAAGAGCGTTTTTAAATGATCTCTTACCGAATAATGTTTCACCAATAAGAATGCTTGCTAAGCCAACAACAAGATAACCAGTTGCGCCTTGTGCGTTAATGCCACTGTTCATTTGAGCAATAAGGGCACCTGCAAGGCCGATTAGAGCGTTACTAATAGAAACGCATATAATTGTGGTGACCGTGGTATTAATGCCCTGTGATTTGGCCATTTTCTCATTGATACCAGTAGCACGGATTGCCATACCATATTCAGTACCAAAGAAGAAATAGGCAACGCCTAATACTAAGACGACGATAACTGCAACCACAATGATTTGTTGCCAACCATGGAATAATTCTGGATCTAAGAAACGGAAAATTGTTTGAGAGTTTTCAATACCGCTAATATCAGAAGCAAAGACAGTACCGTTTGCAAAACCAAACAATAATAAGGCAATGGAACCAGAAGCGGTCATAGTGATAATACCACTTAATAGTTTAGGTATTTTAAGTACTCGATTTAAGAATCCAGTGATAAAACCGCATGCACCACCAGCGAGCATACCTACTAGTGTGGCAAGAATTGGAGGGACGTTTTTGGTAATCATTAAGGCACAAGCTGCCCCACCAATTAACAAACTACCTTCAGCGGTCATATCAGCGAAATCAAGTATTCTGAATGTCAAGAATACACCTAGGGCCAATAGACAGCATGGAAGACCATCGCTTAATGTAAAACGTATTAGCTCAGTAATATCCATTTTTATTTAGCTTCTTTCCATGGGAATTCAGATGGTAAATCTTCTGCTTTAAATCCAGCGTCTTCTAAGTTCTTTTTGCTAAATGTGTAGGAGCATGTATCAGCGGTATTGAAGAAGACAGGAACATCTTTAATAGCAGTGCCTTTTAAAATCTTTGCCGCTAATTCTGCAGTTTTAAGTCCTAAATCATAGTAGGAGATGGAAACAGTAACTTGACCACCATCAAGCATACCTTCTTCACCAACGATGACTAATGTTTTATTTTGTCCTAAACCATCTTTGACTTTTGCCATATTGCTCGCGACAGTGTTATCGGTTGGAATCCAAATAGCATCAACTTGAGCGGCTAAATCAGCAATATTTGTTTTGATTGTGAATTGGTCAACACATGTTTTAGTGACAACTTCTAAGCCTTCAGCTTGTGCAACTTCTGCTGCCATTTCTGCTTGAACACGTGAATTTTGTTCATTAGCGCAGTAGAAGATACCTAACTTACTGGCGTTTGGAATCATTTTCTTTGTTAATTTGATTTGGTTGCCTAATGCTTCTTCTGGTTGAAGGTCACTTGAACCAGTGACAAAGCCTTCAGGAGCATTATTGTCTTTTACTAAACCCGCACCAACAGGATCTGTAACAGCGGTGAATAATAATGGAGTTTTAGAACCAATGTTTTCTTGCGCTGCTTTTAAGGCTGTCGCACATGGAGTGGCAATCGCTAAATTGAGTTTGTGTTTTTTGCTTGCCATACCTTTGGCTAATGTAGAGTTAGTAGCAGCAGTTGCTTTTGCGTTTTGAATATCAAGTTTTAAATCGCCAAAGCCTGCATCTTTAAGACCTTGAATAAAGCCTTCTCTTGCATTGTCCAACGCTGCGAATTCACCGAATTGGAGAATACCAATGTCAGCACTTTCGGTTGAACAGCCTGTCATCATTAATGGTGTAAGCATAAGTGGTAAGAGCGTTAATAATTTTCCTTTTTTCATTTTATTTGTCCTCCTTAATGAAATAAAAAATTGGTGTCCTGTTTGGCACCAATTAATAATTCATTTCTTTTTATTACCAGTGCCATTGATTAAGTCCTTGTAATCAATAACACCTTAATAGCTAAAAGGCCAAGATTATTGATTACCTCTTGGATAATAGTAGCTATAAAAGTAATAAAATGCTCTTTTCATAATTTTACTTGGCTATAAGTTTAGCACCAAAAATGAATAACGCAACAAAAAATATGAATAAAAAGCGACATCCAATCGGACATCGCTAATTTTTAAGCACTAATAATTATTATTCTTCGGCAGCAAGAGATAATTGTTGTGTGGAATAGAAGGCAATACCTTTAAGTTGTGGCATCATGGCCGCTTTACCAGATAAATTTTCAATTTCCACTGTAACATCACCTGCTGGAAGAGCAAATCTCGCCATGATTAAGTGGTTGAAACCTTCATTAACAAGGTCAACACCTTTCTCTTCCATATTCTCACCGTTGATAGTGAATTTTACATTGCTTATTAAATCTTTGATACCAAATTCATCTTCATCTTCTTCTGAAGCAGCTGGAGTAATATATTTAGTAGCAACTTCAAAATCAATGTCCACAAATGATTTTTCTTCCAAAGATAACTTAACGGATATTTTGCCACCAGAAGTTGTAAGATCAATATAATCATTAACAATGTATTCTTCTTGTGAAGTAGTAACAGTTAATTCTTGCGCTGTTAAGGTTAAGCTGTTTGGATATCTTGATTTGAATTGATTATCAAATTCAATATAGCCAGGAGCGGCAGGAGCGGCTGATCTAACATCTAGATCAATTGCGTCATATCTCTTTTCATATGCCTGGTAGGAAAGATGGGAGTTAAGCATCATGCCACCAATAACACCCAATATGATAACGAGTGTCAACAAGCCTCCTACGAGAACAAAATGATTTAAAATCCAATTAATTACTTTTTTCATTTTAATCGTCCTCCCTTCCTACTCATTTTTTGCCCCTGAATCAGGCTCTTCTTTTTTCTTGCCAAAAAGATGTGCTCTGAATTCTGGATTAGATGGGAATAATGCTGCGACAGCACCAAAGGCAAATCCAACAATTACAAATGCTTCGACACCATCTAGCAATGGCTTCCACCATACCCATGGTGATTTACCTGATGTAGCAGTAATTGCTTTGTGAGAAGTATCAGAGTTGTAAACAGCGTTGACATGTAATGGTCTAATAGAACCATAAACTACTTGTTTTGCACTTTCTCTTACTCTCCATTGAAGTCTTGGAGTAGCATTAGACAAACTTGTTTTATTGTAGTTTGATGAGGCTAAAACAAAGTTACCACCCGCTCTTAACATTTGATTGGTATCTTGTAATGTACCATTTTCTGTGTAGTCAGTAATCATCATGCCGTTGAATCCCCATTCATTACGGAGAACACCTTGGCATAAAGCTTGAGAACCACCAGTCCAGATAGCGCCAATACGGTTGAAGGAAGACATAACGGCCACGGCTTCACCACGTTTAACAGCTTCTTCGAATGGTTTTAAATAGATTTCTCTTAATGCTTGTTCGGTACACCATGTGATTAAACCAACACGATGGAATTCAGTATCATTAAGCGCAAAATGCTTAATGAAACCACCTTTACCACCATCAGCTAAACCTTGAGTAACATTGGATAAGCAGCGAGCAGCTAAGAAACCGTCTTCTGAATGGTATTCTGCGTGTCTGCCACCATACGGAGAACGACGGATGTTGCTGGCTGGACCATATAAATAGTCATTACCAGTAATAGCCATGTCTTTACTTTCAGATAAGCCGAATGAATAAAGCATTGTTTCATTCCATGTCTGAGCTTGGATGCATGGATCTGGATAGGCAGTATTTCTTTTGCCATTATCATAAGTGCCAGCAACTTGGCATGCACCTTCTGCATCGTTATAGTCACCACTGTTAGTGCTTGCTTGTCCTTGTTTCAAGCCAAGAGATTTAAAGCCAGGTCTATGATAACTTTGGCCTTCAAAAACTCTTTCACCTTCGGACCAATCTAATTGATCGAGAAGATCGTCCCATTCAGGAGCGTTGTAATCAGCGGCTAATATTTTGCCTAAAGGAGTTAATTGATTCTTATCATCAAGAACCTTAAGATCATTCTTTTTGCCAAATGTTGGTGTGGTTGTTAGAGTTGGATTACCAAATACATCTTCTGTGGCTTGATCCCATTCTTTCGCCATATTTGTAGAATAAGCAGTTGGTTTACTGGAATCATCACATGTGATTAAACCACTGTTCCATTCTCTACAAGGATTAAGCTCTGTTAATAATGGAGCAAAGTCATCTCTGTGAAGATATTGAACATCCTCGCCAATTGATTTACCATCCATTGACACGCCATCAATTGCATCATTACCAGTGAATAATGGCTTAACTTCATGACCAGAAACTTCATCAACATCAATATCAATAGTGTCAGCAAGAGTATATTTGAATGAATTACCACCAACGACGCCTTCTTTCATGTTGTGAGCGTCAGTCATTAATTTAAATTCATATGTACCTTTATCTAATTCGTAACCAACGTGACCATTTCCATTATAATCTTCTGAATCAAATGAATAGAAATCGCGTGCATGTAATGTAATAGTAACAAGATCACTATCACCAGGAATTAAGTTTTTAGTTTTTTGGAAGCCCACCAATCTAACAGCGGCTTTTTCAATTTGTCCTGGGTGATATTCAGCGTCTAAATAGATTTCAACAACATCTCTGCCAGCCACAGTGCCACTATTTGTGACTCTGACTTGAACGACGATGTCAGAATTTTCAGACAAGCTACCAGTTTTAGAAACTAATTCCCAATCGAATTTAGTATAACTTAGGCCAAATCCAAATGGATAGGCGACAACATTTTGATAACCATTATATGGATCTTTATTCCAGAAGCCCTCTGCGTAAGCAGTTTCGTACCATTTGTAGCCAACATAAATGCCTTCGAGATAATCTGCGAAATAGCAATAGCCTGTACCTGTTTCTTGATTGGAATTGGCTAAATCAGCTTTGCTTGGTGCGCCAGTATAGTAACAGCCTTCTTGGAATGACCACCAGTGTTGATCACTTCCAAAGCCAGAACTTTGAGTCTTAATAGAACCGTTAACTGTATCTGGCCAATAACCGCTTGTGTAATAAGCAGGATTAAATCTGTGATCCATTGGCCATGTATCGGCGGTTCTTCCAGATGGGTTGATTTCACCCCATATGACTTGAGGAATTGCTTGAGCAGCAACTGTACCTGTTGGGCCAACAAGCAAACATGCATCAAGACCATCAATTTCAGTTATGAAATTCATCTGCATAACATTTGTGGAGTTAATAATAACAACGACTTTGTCGTAGTCTCTACCAACTGCAGTCAAAAGTTCTTCCTCTTCTTCTGTAATTTCTAGATATCCTCTATCTGGGTTTTGAACTTTTTTGGATTTGTAGTTATTAATTTGTTGATGTGGAGGGTCAAGATGCTCACCGCCATAACGACTGATAACTACAAATGCAGTATCGGTTTCCCCTAAAGCTGCATCGTAAACAGTTTTGTAATCTGGATTATTTGATAAACTTGGGTTTGTTAGACGATATGTTTCCTCATAGTCCGTACCATAGGAAGCACTTTTATTTAATTCACCCGCCCAAGATTTGTAGTAGGAAATTAATCCGGCATTATATTCAACGCCCTTAGCATCTAAAGATGCAAGTAAATCCCATGTCTTTTGTCCTGTACCAGCACTAGCACTACCAGAACCAGAGTTTGAAATGTACCAGTCAACAGCATTAAAGCCAAAGACATTTACTTTCTTATTGGTTTTAGCAAGTGGCAATACGTTATCGTCGTTTTTTGCCAAAACAATACCTTCTTGTTCGATTTCGACCGCTAAACGTTCACCCATGTTGTTTTTCATGCCACCAGTTTCAACTTTACATAAAGCATTTGTAATGAAACCTTCGTTTGGTGCAATGACTTTGCTATTCACTTGATTGATTGCAATAATAGATCCAATAGTAAGCAAAACAAAAGTGCCACCTATTATGAGCTTTCTGATCAAGTGTCGTTTAAAAACACTATTTTCCATAAGCACTCCTTTATGTTTTAATTCATATACATTTTAGTATTTATTTTTAATAAATAGCAAAAAAAATTAACAAAAATACTCAAATATTCAACAAAAGCCATCACTATTAATTAGTTGATAAAAATTTCCAATAAAAAAACCAGAACCAAATCTGGTTTACATTTATTTGATTGCTTCTACTATTCTGATGTAGCGGCGCAAAGCGTATTCACCATCATGGCTTTCGCCCGCTAGCATTCTAGAATTATCCCCTAAAGCGGTTATTCTTACCGCACCTGCTTTGGCTAATAAGGAAACGATATCTTCTTTATCTTTTAGGTTTTTATTGATAGAAACTGTTTGTAAGAGATTTTTATTTGGTTTTAAGACATTTACTATATCTTCTTTCTTAAGCGCTTTAATCCAAATGTTTTGGAATAGATATGATAATTCTAGTTTGTTATCTTCTTTAACAACGATAGAAACACCACTGTCCTTATAGATATTATTTAAGTTACCTTCTAGTTCATCGTTATATAACATAAGTGAATTCTTGGCCTTCATAGTTAAAGGTAAGGTATTCATAGATTTGCTCACCTTAGCGAATATTGGTAACACTCTCTTTGCTAAGTTATGTAATTCTTCCATATCATCAGTGTTCATATAGATGCCTTGTGATGAAGAGCAGAACAATTGATTAGATAAGCAAATTGATGCACATAGTGCCTCAATTTCTTCATCAGTGACATTATTATCAACATAACTAAATGAAATTTTATGGCCCCAAGAAATGATTGAGGAATGGATATCCACGAATGATCTAGCCGCTCTTTGAGCTTCATCTCCACCCCACACAATTGTGGCGTCCGCCATATTGGATAATTGTTTAATCGTTTCTACTTCTGTACTTGGTACATCAAAGACATAAATATAGTCTTTTAATACTGGGGCTTCTTTAATTAGTTCTTTGAGCAAAAGAATAGATAAGCCATTATCACCAGTAGGAAGCTTTAAGATGTTGATATTACCCACAAGGAGACCTTCCACTACACTATAAGCTGGTAAAAGATCAACATTACCCGCGGCAATATGGAATAAGATACCTAATGGTTCATAATAACGGTTATTATTTTCATCTAATGAAAGCACACCATTTTTTAAGTCACCTAGTTCAATATCAATCTTTTTAAGTAATCCTTCTCTAGAAAAGACTTTCGCGTATCTTTCTAAAGATGAATATGGCATGTTAAGGGCTTTTAGTAATGGTAAAGCAATATCATCAAACTCATGATTAATCACTCTTTGATAGAGTTTATCGCAAGCATTAATCACGGTTAGATAGGAAAGTGTTTCTTTATTTTGCAAAGTTAAATACATATCTTCTTCTAAAGAAGAAATTAATTCCGCTTGTTTCTCATTAGGATATATTTCACCTTTATATAAAATCATGATTTATCTCCTTTTAAGAGTTCTTCTGCCCCTGCGGCGCAGGTCTTGATATCTTCAATGCCACTTCTACCTAATATTTCTAAGTACATGGATTTTTCTCCACATGGACAGCTTTTTTCATGTAAGATACCCAAATCATCAGTCATGATAGATAGAATAGGCGTACCCACACTTATAGGGGTTAATAGATTAATTAAACCCACTTGTCCTGGTTTAACAGGTTTTAATGTTTCGACATCACGAATAATGATTCTCGCATAATTTGGTATATGGAAATGATGGTTACGGCAATCAGTATAAAGAATAGGATGCTCAACCGCTCCAAAGAATTCAAAGATATGTTTGTCATCAATACCTAAGACTTCATATACTAAATCATAGAAGACTTGTTTATCGACTTTTTCTTTATAGAAGGATTTCCATCCACCACCTAAGGAGATAATTGATCCTTTAGGTAGTTTTAACTTTATTCCTTTAGCTTTCATCTGTTCTAAAAGGAAATATGTATAGGCAGGGAAACCTAATGTTCTAATTGGTGTTTTTCCTCTGGAATATTTAATGAGTTTTGCTTCTAAATTATCTAAATCGACTTTATAGCCATCTTTAGTCCATCTAATCGCGTAATCCTTACTTAAAGATGGTGAAAGGAAGGTAAATCCATGCGCGGTCTTCGCTATCGCTTTATCGTTACCTTTATGTGGTTCGTAACCAAAGACGATATATCGATGTGGTCTAATAGACCATAAATGATGATAAGAAAATACTCTTCTCACCATGCCCCAACCTCTTAATAAATCAGTGAGTGTTAATCCGATAAGAGAAACATTTTTACCAGATGTACCACTGGAGGTGGCTTTAACCCAGTAGCGACTATTCTTTAATGATAAAAGATTATGGTGTTTGAAATATAAAGTGGGTATAGGAGGAATCTTTTCTAAATCATCGTATGAGTGGATATCATCTGGAGAAAAATTCATCCTATCAAGAAGAGCTTTATAATCCTTATTATGTTTATAGTGAGATAAGCAATTTTCTTTCATCGCAAGATAAAACAAATTGTCATCTAGACTATATATTTTCTTTTTCCTAGTTCTAAACAAGGAAGACATTTTACTCATAAGAAAAGAATACTCTATATAAAATAAAAAGTCATCATTCGATGACTATTCTATTCTCATTGGTGGAGCCGAGGAGAATTGAACTCCTGTCCCAAGAAGGCTCTTCAATAACGTCTACAGTTTAGACGATATTAAGATTTAGCACGCTTTCGTATATCGACTCACTAGGACGTGCGAGATAAACGGAATTTCGGCGCTAGTAACTTATCGACTCTAGACACCTATCCTTTTGGTATGACACCCTACCCAAGCGTGAAAGGATAAAACCTTGGGGGATGCTCTGCCCGGCGCCTTGCGTCGGACCCTATGTCGGGAGCTAAATTAAGCTAAGCAGAGTTGTTGAGCTCTAGGAGCTCTCATATAACTGTTGTCAGTTATTTTTGTTTTGATGATAACGTCATCACTCGACTGCAGTTAGAGCCTAACCATTCCTGGTCGAAACCAATACGACCCCATGGACCTATATTATTGCAAACAAAAAGGATGCTGTCAAACGACAACACCCTGTTTTGTTAGTTTAACCGCCTTGTTATTTAGGCAATATAATTTGTGTAGTAATTTAGTGTCTTGTTACTATTATTTAAACCATCAGCGTACGAAACGTATTTGTGACCATAATTATCTTCATAATAGAAGGTGATGTGCGTCGCAAACCAGTTAGGACTTACTGTGATTTCCTTAGAATTGCCTGGGTTTAATCCGATATTGTACCAAGCAATATCTTTTAATCCTGTTAAGTTCTTTGCATCCCCACCATTACACATTTTTTTGTTCCAATAGAAGTCATGGAAGACACTATCAACATTTGTAACATTTATTCTCCAAGAAGTACCGGATTTACCAATAATTGAAAGTTTTAGGTATTGAACGTTTTTCCACATTGCTTCCGAAATTAAAGTCACATTATCGGTATAAGTAATTCTTCTTACATAGCCATTATTGCCTTCTCTAATGTAAACATTATCTTGGTTACCGATATTGATACGGGTAATTTGTTTTGGACGAGCATAAGTCCATTCTGATGTATCATATTTCAAATTCCAGTTATCTAGTTCGTTTGATCTTGTAATTGGTTTCGCGTTGTATTCGATTCTATGGAGTGAATCTTTAAGATTTTCAACTGCTAAAACGTAACTAGTATTTGAAACTTTTTCAATAGCGTAATGAATTTCTGTTGAATCATAATAGCTCATTGATGAGCCAAATTGCCAATCATCGCAATAGACGTCGGTGTCACTATTACCTCTATGAAGTTTGTTTAAGACAGTAACGAATTTCATGCGTGGATTCATTGTCAAGTCATAGCAGCTAACAAAAATAGAAGGAACAAGTGATGGGCCTATGCTAGAATTTGCTAAAACTGTCACTTCGATGCTTTGTCCTGAGCGAATAAATGCAGCTTTGACATTGCGTGTGTATTGGTCGGCATCACCTAATGTGGTATCCCATAATTGTGTCTTTTCAGAGAAATAATATGGTTTATCTTGATTACTATAGTTAGTGATTCTAATTTTCCATCCGTTGCTAACTTTTCTAACAAGTCTAACTGTTGGATAGTTATATTCACTATAGAAACCAACTTCGAAAACATTATAAGAGTTATAAATCATTGTTCCAGCAATTGCATAGAATGTGTGACCATCATAGGCTGGATAAACACCACTATAAAGAGCGCAGATATTTACTCCAGCGTAATAATAGGCAGCCCAAACTAATTCATTGCAGTACCACTTTGCTTCGTTGTAACCAGGAATGTAGTTGATACCTATATTTAAATCATATGGTTTATTAACTTGAGCTCTAGCAAAACTAATTGCGGTTTGAATTTGTTCATAGGTTGCTTGAGGCCTTAAAACAACAGCGCCATATTCTAGAATTCTATCGTCATCTAAAAAGCCAAAGTGAACGCCACTTGGTTCGGCTTCAATTGTTTGAATAAACGTATATGAACTTCCGTCAGATTTACGGGCGCTTTTAGCGGTATTAATAATGATGCCAGTATGTGTAACAACATTAATAGGATCCATGCGACTAATTGGGTCCATGACAATGTCGCCAACGTTAAGTAACGAATAGACAGCACTGACGGCCTCGTTATCATAGTTTGGTTGTTGGTAGAAGTCAGATGCATAATAGACTGACTTGTCATAGGTGTTAGCTGGATAATAATTTGGATTATCGTTACCGCCAGGTCTTCTACCAGGGTGGTTGTCAGTGATCATGAAATAGTCATCATACATTTCTTGGTACCACTTGTAGCCACCATCATTAGTGGCTCTCATAACATTAAGTTCACCTGACTTCACACTGTCAGTATACTCGCGAATAGGGAGTTTGCTGTTTTCATAACCCTTGGAAAAGGAATCGAGATCCGTTGTTTGTTTTTGAGTATCATCCAATTCGTCATAATACTTCTCTAACAATTTGTCTCTGAGGTTAATCTTTTCATAACCAATTTGTTGGATTGCTTTTTCTGATTTTGCTGGGTTAAAGCTGGCAATACATCCCATGCTTAAAGCCACAGCGAAAAAAGCACACAAGCTGCGATATTTAATCATTATCTTTCCTCCTTAAATATCAATTTGATTATAACTTATGCCTTTTCAATTTGTTTCGATTATTAAAGATAAAAATGCGTTTTAGCCATTCAAAATTTACACTATGACATTTATGTAAATCATTAGTGAAAAAATACTTGTGATTTGTGTTAAAAAATGTTGCTACCATCAAGATTTTTTGGTTCATCTTTGTTCTATATAACTAAGATGAAATATATATGTGTGAATAGAATATGACATCTTCAAAAGAAAAGGTGATACTGCACGAGCAATATCACCTATTGTTTTCTTTGACTCTAGAACTTTATTCAAGCACTAGAATATGGAAACTATTCTTCTTCTGGTGGAAGTTCGGAAACATTCACATCAACACTGGCTTCAAATGTTTGACCGTCAGCGTTTTTCCATTTAATGGAGATGGTTTGTTTGCCGGTTTCTGTGAAGTTAACAGAAATGTCGGAAATGCCTCTGTTCTTGTTGTTATCAACGTAGTTGATTGTAACAGTACCGTTTGTGGCACTCCATTGGACGTCTGTTTGAATGAAGATTGATGAATAGTCGAGGTTTGATAAGACACGGGATGGGACCCATGAACTGATATCAGCATCTTCACCTTTGTAAGCTTCGAGTTCTTCGCCTTGGTTATCAATGAAGATAGCAACTTCTGGATAGTATTCGTAACCATTCATAATGATACTACGACCATTACTTTGTTGGCCCCAAACTTTACCCATATCGAGGAACATGTAAGCTTCTTTGGAGTAGAAACCATCTTTATCATTAGCGATGATGGATTCGAAGTTAGCGGTATTAGTGACCATATTTAAGCAGTCTCTAACGTTTTCGCCTTCTTCGTTTTTACCGGTCTTCTCTAATGAAGAGTTGTACCAATAACCTCTAACGTTATCTTTACCGGATGTACCACCGAAGATACCATCATCCCAAAGATAGAGATAGCAGTATGTTGGTGAGTAGTCACCTTGATAACCTTCGGAGTAAGCACCTTCGAAGTAATAGACTAAGTTATGTCCGGCTCTATTTTTGTCAAGTGGGACACTTGTCATTTCGGAGTTGCTCCAGTCAGAAGCGGTATATTCTTCTTTTTGTTTAATAACGACTGTTGTTGGATCGTATGTGTAGTTAGCGTCATTAGCGGCTTTTCTGATTTCTTCTGTGATTGGGTTCCATTCATCACCTGTCGCAACGTTCATCTTTTTCTTTAAGTCTAAAGAGATAAGTGTACTTGTTAAGACGGCGGCTAAAACGACAACACCAGCCACGGAAGCTTTAACGATACCTGTAACATTGCCTTTGGCAATCTTCATGTCTTCGTTAACTTCTTCTTCGTTTTTGTATAAGCCCATGAATGCGGCTGTGATAGCAGCAGCAACGATAAGGACTAAGAGCACCATGTATAAAACATTGAGGCCGAGGTTACCACCTTGATAGTGAACGTTGTTAATTTCGTCCGCGATTAGAGGTGGGATTAAAACGATTTCTTTGAATAACGCTAAAGCGTACATCACCATTGCCGCAATATGAATGAATCTATATTGAGGAACGACGAGAACGACAGCTTCAATAATCAAGCCAGCAAATAAGAAGATGGCGATTGTTTGAGGAACTAAGGCTGCAGCGTTGTTAGCCATAGCACCTTTATATGTTGCTAAGAAGATAATTGCTGTAATAAATGCAACTAAGGCAGTACCGGCAGCGATGAAATAGCCAATACCTAATTTTTTAAAGAAGTTTTGCATATTTACTTACCTCCTTTACTCTGCAGCTTCCACAGGTTTAGCTGCTTTTTTCTTGGACATGATTTCTGTGAAGATATACATACCGAAGAGAGCAACTGTTACTGTGCCAGCACTAATTGTGATGACGTCAACGGTGATTTTCCACCATGGAGTAGCACCAACGTTTTCAGCAGCGACGCCACCCATCCAAGATCTACTCATTGCGTATAAAACGTATTTGTTCGCGCGTTGTAAGTCTTGTAATAAGTCACCATCACTATTTGACTTAATCCAGTCTTTTAATTGACCACCACGTTTACCATCTAAGCAGAATAAGTCAGTACCACAGTGTAACATGGCTGGACCATTACTATAGTTACTTGTATTACCACCTGGTAAGGCGTCATCGATAATTAAACCTCTGTATTTCCATTCATCTCTCATGACGTTTTTCATTAAAGGTTCGTGACAGGCGGCATATCTGACACCAATTCTGTTATAGGATGTCATGATACCTAAACCATTACCTTTTGTTAAAGCGCCTTCGAATGGACGTAAGTAGATTTCTCTGATTGCTTGTTCGTTACAGAATGTTGCAACACCTTGTCTGCCGGATTCTTGGTTATTTAAGAAGCAGTGCTTAATGTTCATGATTAAGCCTTTCTTTCTAGCAGCACTAACGATGTTGGCGGCAACATTGTAGTTCATAACGCCGTCTTCAGACATATATTCAGAAGCACGGGAACCATATGGAGTTCTATTGATGTTGGCACCTGGAGCGTTGACACAAGCAACACCACAGAATAAGGCGTCTTCACCATAGAATTGACCAAATTTTGATTGCATTTCTGGGTCGAATGTACCAGTGTAAACTGGACCAGTTGGGAAACCAGTAGCCCATAATTTCTTACCATATTGGTATCTACTTAATAAGCCTTCTGGACCTTCGGCAACGGAGTTACCT
>Ga0265299_10003287_pt1 | contig 15889 bp, 12 predicted proteins | sample AusTroGonzalo_MG_4_FD_193485 | JGI IMG/M metagenome (GOLD analysis project Ga0265299, IMG submission 193485) | Bovine rumen microbial communities from tropical cattle in Woodstock, Queensland, Australia - Gonzalo_02 | ecosystem: Host-associated > Mammals > Digestive system > Stomach > Rumen ... | reverse complement strand
CCGTCCTGGCGAGGAGGGTTCCGATGGGGAAGTGGGTGCAGTAGTAGGTGTTCTCGTCGCCGGGACGGGTGGGATTGATGCGGAGGCCGGCGGGGCCGTCGGCCAGCACGATGGAGGGAATGCCGAGGCGGGGAATGGGGTAGGTGGTGCCTGCGGCGCCGGGGACGATGTCCTGCGTGGCGCCCACGACGGCCGAAGATCCGTCATTGCCGGCCATGCCCATGCCGATGACAAGGTGTGCTTTTTCTTCCAGGGTCATGGCCTTGAGAACCTTCTTCACGGAAGAAGTGGCCAGCTGGGGTTCACCGTTCTGGCAGCCTGCGAGGGCCAGTACGGTGGCGGAGAGTAAGAGTATTTTCTTCATAAATAATAAGGACTGTCGGTTTAGTGTCTGAGGACAAAGTTAATGTAAAATGTAGAAATAGAAACGGTTTTGATAAATCAGAAAAACTTTTGAACACAAAAACGCATATCTTTGCAAAGAATTGAAACACAAACTAACACCAACCATATGAAAAGATTCCTTATCACTCTGGCAGCCCTGGGAATGGCTTTCACCGCCGTTGCCCAGCCCCAGCTGCGCGAAGACAACATTGACGAAGTCCTGAAGGCCATGACCCTCCAGGAAAAGGCGACCCTTCTGGTCGGCGGCGCCCGTGCCGCCCTGGTGAACGGCGTCACTTCCGGCGTCGCCGCCAATGTGCCCGGCGCGGCCGGCAATACCCGCCCGATCGAGCGTCTGGGCATTCCTTCCACCGTACTGGCCGACGGCCCCGCCGGCCTTCGCATCCAGCCCACCCGTCCGGGCGATTCCCACACATATTACTGCACCGGTTTCCCGGTGGGAACCCTCCTGGCCAGCTCCTGGGACCTTTCCCTGGTAGAGGACGTGACCAAGGCCATGGGTAACGAGGTGCTGGAATACGGCGTGGACGTGCTCCTCGCCCCCGGTATGAACATCCACCGCAATCCCCTTTGCGGCCGTAACTTCGAGTACTTCTCCGAGGATCCGCTCCTGTCCGGTAAGATGGCCGCCGCTTATGTGAAAGGTATCCAGAGCAATGGCGTCGGCACTTCCATCAAGCACTACGCCGCCAACAACCAGGAAACCAACCGTAACGAGGACGATGCCATCATCTCCCAGCGCGCCCTCCGCGAGATCTACCTCAAGAACTTCGAGATTGCCGTGAAGGAAGCCCAGCCCTGGACCGTGATGAGCTCCTACAACAAGCTCAACGGAGACTACACCCAGCAGAGCGAAGGCCTTCTGACCACCGTCCTCCGCGACGAGTGGGGCTTCAAGGGCATCGTGATGACCGACTGGGGCAACAAGGCCGGCACCGTCAAGAGCGCCAAGGCCGGTAACGACCTCATGGAACCCGGTAACCAGAACGAGATCGACCGCATCATCGCCGGTGTCCAGGATGGTACCATCTCCCAGGAAGAGCTGGACCGCAACGTGCGTAACATGCTCACCTACATCGTCCGTACCCCTCGCTTCAAGGGGTATGAGTACACCAACAAGCCGGATCTGAAGGCCCACGCCGAGGTTGCCCGCAAGGCTGCCGGCGAGTCCATCGTCCTGCTGCGCAACGAGAACGCCCTGCCCCTGGCCGGTTCCGAGAAAGTGGCCCTCTACGGTATTTCCGCCATTGACTTCGTGGCCGGCGGTACCGGTTCCGGTGACGTGAACAAGGCTTATGTCGTGAACATGGAAGAAGCCATGGACAAGGCCGGCTTCACCCTGGACAAGACCCTCTCCGATTACTATAAGGCTTACGTGGCCTACGACAAGGCCCAGAACTCCCTGAGCGGCACTACCTTCTCCTGGTTCAGCCGCCGCAAGCTGGCCGAGATCGCCATCCCCGCCGCTGCCATCGCCAATGAGGCCAAGGCCAATGACGTGGCCGTCGTGGTCCTGGGCCGCAACGCCGGTGAAGGCGCCGACCGCAAGCAGATCGACGATTTCGAACTCACCACCGTGGAGCGCGAACTGCTCCGTGACGTGAGCACCGCCTACCATGCCGCCGGCAAGAAGGTGGTCGTGGTCCTGAATGTGGGCGGTGTCATCGAGACCACCTCCTGGAAGAACATGGTGGATGCCATCGTCCTGCCCTGGAGCCCCGGTCAGGAAGGCGCCAATGCCGTGGCCGATGTCCTCACCGGCAAGGTGAACCCTTCCGGCAAGCTGCCCATGACCTTCCCCGTGAACTTCATGGACCATCCGTCCAGCGCCAACTTCCCGTACAACTATCAGCAGTCGGCCTCCCGCGGCTTCTCCTGGGGGCCCCGTCAGCCGCAGAAGGATGTGGACTACACCAACTACGAAGAAGGCATCTGGGTGGGTTACCGCCACTTCGTCACCCGTGACGTCGAGGTCTCCTATCCTTTCGGCTTCGGCCTCAGCTACACCTGCTTTGCCTACAGCAAGCCCGTCGTGAAGGCCGGTAAGGACGGCTTCACCGCTACCGTGACCGTGAAGAACACCGGTAAGGTGGCCGGCAAGGAAGTGGTAGAGCTTTACGTGAGCGCCCCCGCCGGCGGCCTGGACAAGCCCGCCCGCGAGCTGAAGGCCTTCGGCAAGACCAGGGAGCTGCAGCCCGGTGAGAGCCAGACCCTCACCCTCCAGGTGACCGCCTACGAACTGGCTTCCTTCAACGAGGCCTCCAGCGCCTGGGAAGCTGCCGCCGGCAAGTACAATGTACAGTTCGGCGCCTCCGTGGACGACATTCGCTGCGCCGCTCCCTTCACCCTGAAGAAGGCCCAGTCCTGGCCCGTGCACAACGTCCTCGCTCCCGCCGCGAAGTAAGGCGTTCGTCGAAGAAAATGGGGGAATTGTCGAAAACCGGCAGTTCCCTCTTTCTTTTTACCTTAGATTTGTTTCCGAAATCGCAAAATACTAGAAAAAGGAAACAAATGAGAACGCTCAAAAAGGTTAAGTTAGTAGTGATGCTCCTCTTCCTGTATTGGGGAGCCATGGCCCAGGGAACCCAGAAGACCACCGTGAAAGGCGCGGTGCTGGATTCCCTCACGCGTGCCGGGGAGCCGGCCGCCATCCTGCAGTTCTACCGCCTTCCGGACATGGAGAAGCCTGTCGCCTTCACCACCACCGATGAGGAAGGCAAGTTCTCCCACAGTTTCACCCTGGCGGGAGATTATGTCATGGTGTTTGACAATATGGGCCGAAAAGTCCAGCGTCGCAACTTCACCGTCCCGGCAGAAACTGAAGTGCTGGACCTGGGCGAGATCCTGGCCCAGGACAATGCCGAAGTGCTCAAGGCCGGCCAGGTGACCGCCATGCGTCCGCTCGTGAAGATGGAAGTGGACAAGATGATCTATAACGTGGTGGACGACGTGGACTCCAAGACCTCCACCGTGCTGGACATGCTGCGTAAAGTGCCGATGGTCACCGTGGACGCGCAGGACAAGATCACCGTGAACGGCTCCTCCTCCTTTAAAGTATATGTGGACGGCAAGCCCAACCAGATGATGTCCCAGAACGCATCCACCGTGTTCAAGGTGATGCCCGCCAGCATGGTGAAGAGCATCGAAGTAATCACCAACCCCGGTGTCAAGTACGATGCCGAGGGCGTGGGCGGCGTCCTGAACATCACCACCAACCGCGAAGTGACCGGCGGCAAGAGCGTGGCCGAGGGCTTCTACGGCACCCTGCAGGCCATGGCCTCGACCAACGGCTACGGCGGCGGCCTGTTCGCCAGCATGCAGAAAGGCAAGTTCGCCCTGAGCGCCAACGTGGACGCCATGCAGGAGAAGATGCCCACCACCGTCATGGACATGACCCGTACGCAGGACGGGGGCTTCTCCACCTCCACCCACAGCGAAACGGGCATGAAGCTCCCCATGCTCATGGCCGATATTTCCGCCAGCTACGACATCGACGAGCAGAACCTCCTGTCGGCCACCGTCGGCATCATGCAGATGAAGATGAACCAGGACGGCCTCTCCACCACCGACCTCCTCTTCCCCGGACAGGACCCCTACCGCTACACGGGAACCACCTCCACCTTCATGAGTGACAACATGCTGGAGGCCGGCATCGACTATCAGCACCTCTGGGCCGATGTCCCCGCGCGCAGCCTCACCTTCAGCTACCAGTTCAACGGAACCCCCACCATCAACAATACGCTGAACACCTTCGGCGGCGCCTCGGTGCCCGACTATGACCTCACCGACCGCAAGAGCGACGGCAAGTCCAACTCCCTGGACCATACCTTCCAGGCCGATTTCACCACCCCGCTGGGCAGCGCCCTCACCCTTTCCACCGGCGCCAAGTTCATCTATCGGCACAACTCCTCCAGCCAGAGCGACTATCGCTGGAACGGTTCCGAATTCGTCCCCAACCCCTCCTCCAGCCTGGACTATGACTTCTACAACCGCATCGGCGCCGCGTATGCCGAGCTCGCCGGCAATTTCGGCAAGTGGGGCGTGAAGGGCGGCACCCGTTACGAGCACACCTGGCAGACCTACTCCTCCGTGCCTCCGGTGACGGCTTCCCCCGACGGACGTTTCGGCGTGCAGTACGGTGCCCTGGTCCCTACGGCCAGCGTCCAGTACAACATGTCGGCCGTGCAGAACATCGGCCTCAGCTATAACATGCGCATCAGCCGTCCCGGCATCACCTACCTGAACCCTTACGTGGACACCACCGACCCGACGGCCCTCTCTTACGGTAACTCCGACCTCGAGGTGGAACGTAGCCACAACCTTTCCCTGGTGTACAGCCTGGTGACGCCCAAGGTCATGCTCAATACGACCCTCCGTCATAGCTATACCGGGAACGGCATCTCTTCCTACAGCTTCTATAAGGACAATGTGCTGAACACCACCTACGGCAACATCATCACCAGCAACAGCACCGGCCTCAATGCCTTCGTGATGATCAACCCCACCAACAAGACGCGCATCATGGTGAACGGCGGCCTCACTTACAGCGACATCTCCAGCAAGGAGCTGGGCCAGCAGAACAAGGGCGTGAGCTATAACGTGATGGTGGGCGGTCAGCAGACCCTTCCCTGGGACCTGCGCCTGAGCGCGAACTTCATCACCATGGGCAGCCAGGTCACCCTGCAGGGTAAGTCCACCGGCATGTCGCTGGGTACCCTCGGCCTTACCAAGACCTTCCTGGAAGACCGCTTGAGCCTGTCCGTGAGCGGCATCCTCCCGCTGGCCAGGGGCTTCCAGATGAACATGGGCTCGACCACCCGCGGAAACGGCTTCACCTCCGAGATGAACACTACCATCCCCATGCGGCAGGTGAACTTCCAGATCAGCTGGACTTTCGGCAAGCAGGGGAACTTCGGCACCAAGAAAGCGCGCCGCGGCATCGAAAAGGATAGCCAGCTCAACAGTACTTCCACGGCGGAAAGCATGGGCTCTATCATGAAAATGTAATTTTTCTTACCTTTGTGTCATGCAAACGAAGAACCGCAGGAATTTTGTGATCAACACCACCCAGATCGTTGTCTGGGTTGGTGTTTTTCTTGTCCCCGCCCTGGTGACCGCCACCATGACGGGCTCGGTGGCTCAGGCTGTGAAAGTCTTTATCGGCGCCGCCCAGATCCTGCTGCCTCCGTTCCTGCTGTATTGCCTGAACTATTACTGCATGGTTCCCAAGCTGCTGTTCGGCAGCCGGCGCCTGTGGTTCTATCTGATCGACACCGTCATCATCGTGGGATGGACTCTGTGGGAGTTTTTCCGCGAGCCTGTGGTATTTCCGCAGGAGGTGTTGGATCAGTTTGGAGAGGATAACATGTGGGCATTCTATGTGGGCGGAATGCTTTTCTCCGTTTTCATCCAGTGCCTGATGGTGCTCGTCGCCGTGGGCCTGCGCCGGATCATGCGCGCCAACGAAACGGTCGTGGCCGAGCTCACCTGGCTCAAACACCAGCTGAACCCGCACTTCCTGTTCAATACCCTGAACAACATCTCCTCCCTTACGCAGATCGACCCCGACAAGGCGCAGGAAAGCATCGGCCAGCTGAGTGACCTCCTCCGCTATGCCCTCTACGACAGCGAGGCCGAAAAGGTTCCCCTGGCCCAGGAGGTGGAGTTCATGAACAATTACATCGATCTGATGGCCCTGCGCTGTAACGAACTGACGACCGTCACCAAGGAGCTGGAAGCTCCGCAGGGGAATGTGCAGGTAGCGCCGCTGCTGTTCATCTCCCTGGTGGAGAATGCCTTCAAGCATGGTGTGAACGCCCGCTATCCTTCCTTTGTGAACGTGATCATGCGCTACGTGGACGGCTCGCTGGTCTTCATCTGCGAGAATTCGCTGTTTGAAAAGCAGGGGAGCGACCATATCGGCTCCGGCATCGGCCTGGAGAATATGAAGCGCCGGCTGGAGCTCCTCTATCCCGGCCGCTACCGCTACAGGCAGAAGGCCGAGGACGGCAAATATACCGTGGAAGTAGTCTTGACATTCTGAACCTCATTCTGAATCCAGTGAAGAAACTCCGTTGCATAGTAGTCGATGACGAACCCCTGGCCGTGAAAATGCTGGAGGGCTACATCGCTCGTACCCCCGACGTGGAACTGCTGGCTTCGTTCAACGACCCCGTGCTGGCGCTGACCGAAATCCGCAACCTGGCTCCGGAGCTGGCATTCCTGGATATCCAGATGCCGGACCTGGACGGACTGGAACTCTCCCGCATGCTTCCGCCGGAAACCCGCGTCATCTTTACCACGGCCTTCAAGCAGTATGCCTTCGAGAGCTACGAGGTGAGCGCGCTGGACTTCCTGCTCAAGCCCATCCGCTACCAGAAGTTCCTGGAGGCGGTGCAGAAGGGCAGGGAATGGTTCGCGCTGAAAGAAAGCGCCGCCGCGGCCGTCCAGCAGGAAAAGGACTGGGTCTATCTGAAGACCGACGGCGTCCTGAGGAAGGTGGAATATGCCGATATCCTCTATGTCGAAGGAATGAAGGACTACCTGATGGTGCACCTGCGTTCGCAGAAGCAGCCGCTGGTGACGCACCTCACCATGAAGGCCGCCGAGGACATGCTCCCGAAGGAATCCTTCATGCGCATCCACCGCTCCTTCATTGTGAATCTCCCGCAAATAACAAGTGTCTCCGCCCAGGGAGACCTGAAAGTCGGAGACACGTTATTGCATGTGTCGGAAGGCTATAAGGAAGCCTTCGACCAATATCTGAAGGGACTTACTTCTTAGTGTTGTAAGCGTCCAGACGGGCCTGCGCGCTCATGCGGTCGGCCTCGGTTTCGCCGTTTTTGGCCATCAGGGCCAGATATTTTTTCTCCAGTTTCACATCTTTCATGGTGCGGGCCATGAGAATGCTGTTCTTGAGGGCGGTCATGTCCCCGGGATGCTTCTTGAGGACCTGCTCGTAGTACTTGCGGGCCTGCTTGTACTCTTTGCGGACCAGGTGGTAACTGCCCAGGTTGTCGATGAACAGGGGCTCGTCCTTGCAGTAGGTGAGCATGTGCTCGGACAGGGCCTTGAAGGCCTGGGCCGATGTCTCGCTGCCGAGACGGAAGATGCTCACGCAATAGTCCTGCATGAGGGCGCGGAACTGCTCTTCCGTGACGCCGTCCATTCCTTCGTATGCCCAGACCGGATGCTCTTTGTAGTGCTTGTCGGCCAGGGATTTCAGCTCCTGGAGGGCCATCTCGGGCTTGTCTTTCTCGTAGGCGATGAGGGCGTCGATCCTGGCCATGCGGTAGTCCAGGTGCCAGGGCTCGAGGGTGATGGCCTTGCCGATGGCACTGTTCGCCTGGGCGAAGAGGTCGTCATCGTAGTCGATGACCTCATAGTAGTTGTGTTTATTGCCGAGGGAATCTGTCATGGGCAGGAGCGGGGCCTGGCCCAGATACTTGTCCACGGTCATGTCTTCGATGTGGGAACTCTGGCTGCGTGCGAGGCAGAAGCGGAACCTGGCCAGGTACAGCTGCGGGTCTTCGGGCCAGGCGGCTTCCCACTTGTTGAGGTGGGTCTCCACGCCGAGGCCGGCGGGCCCTACGCGGTCCACGAGGTTGGTGTATCGGCGAAGGAATTCGCTCTGGGAAAGGGTCTCCTGGGCCGATGCTGCGATCGGGAGGACCAGGGCTAGCAGGAGGATAAGGGTTCTTTTCATCGGATATCCATTCGTATGCGTTTGTTCTTGGGGTAGAGGTTGTTGCAGCGCTTGCCGAGGTTTTTGCCGGGGCCGAGGGCATGGCCTTCGTAGGCGATCGTGACTTCCCCGAGGGGGGCGTCTTCCGGCAGCACGATGGCATCCCCGTGCAAATAGTGTAGTGCTGTGAGTCTGTCTACATTGACAATAGGACCCCCGCTCTTATCGCCGGAAGCCGAAAGCGCATTCCCCGGAGCAAAAAAGAGGGCCGATGCTCCGGGGAACGCATCTTTCGGCCTTCCGGCTATGCCCTTGGAGGGGCAATCACTATGTTTTTTCAGCGCTGCGACATATTGTCCTTCGCCGGGGACTAAGCCAGGCAGAAGGGCGTAGCCGTATTTCGTGTTGACCGCCGGAGGGAAGGGCGGGAGCGGGATGACATCGGCCCCCAGCTCACGGGCGATCCATTCGACGGTGTCGTCATTTTCGAAGTGGTTGAAGGTGCAGGTGGAGTAGATGAGGATTCCGCCGGGCTGCAGGGTGGGCCAGATGTCGGAGAGGATGCGGCGAGAGCGGGCGGCGCAGAATTCCACGGTCTTCGGCGACCATTCGTCGATGGCCTGCTGGTCCTTGCGGAACATGCCTTCGCCGGAGCAGGGAACATCGGCCACGATGGCGTCGAATACGGGGTCTTCGCCGAAGGCCGAAGGGTCCCGCGACACGGTGCCCACGCGGGGGTCTCCCCAGGTTTCCACGTTGCTGCGGAGGACGGCGTAGCGGTTGCGCATGACCTCGTTGGCGAGGAGGGAGTAGCGGTCCCCGAAGCGTTCCCGCAGGGAGGCGGCGAGGTCGGTGGTCTTTCCGCCGGGGGCGGCGCACAGGTCCAGCACGCGGCAGCCGGGCTGCAGGTCTTCCGTCACCTGACGGAACACGTGGCCGACAAACATGGCCGATGTGTCCTGCACGTAGTAGCAGCCCGCATGGAAGAGCGGGTCCAGCGTAAAGACGGGGCGTTCTTTGAGAAGGTAGCCGTAGGGGCTCCAGGGCACTCTTTCGGCCTCGGGGAAGGGACATTCCTGCAGCTTGGCGGGGTTCAGGCGGATGGATACCGACGGAGCCTGTTCCAGCGCCGCCGCTACGACATCGGCCCGGCCTGTGGAGGCCTGCAGCAGTTCGATGAATCCTTCCGGGAACATCCTATTTGCTCCAGTACTGGGTGTCGAAGCCTTCGGGCTTCTTGCCGTTGGATGCGTCCACGATGCCGTCCACGACCTTGTCCAGGGCTTCCTGGATCTTGCCGGCGAGCATCATCTTCATCATGAGGTTGAGGTCTGCCTCCAGGGTGATCCAGAACTCGGTCTTGAAGGCGTCCTGGGTGGAGGGCTCGAAGTGGACGACGATATGGAAAGCGAAGGGGGCGCCGTAATCTACCAGTTCAATGCGGCTGTAAGGGACTCTCTGATGGATCTTTACACCGATGTTGAATCCCTGGACGGTAGCGCTGAGGGTGTCCATATCGGCCCGGAAGAGATCCTGCTTGTCCTCGGGGAGGGTGCGGACGAAATTGGTGAGGTCCGTGAAGGACATATACAGCTCGTAGGGCTGGCGGGATACGATCCCGTGTTTGCTTTCTATATTGGTCATCTTTTGTTAACTTTGCAAAGTACAAATATAGCAAAAATGCATAAAATATACTTCGAGAAGCGTTGTATCATCATCTGTTCCCCCAAGGATGAGGCCTTGTCAGACCCGAACTCCGTAGAGTTCCACGTAGGGGAGAAGATCGACATCCATGCCCTGGTGGGTATGTTCGAAGTGCAGGACACGCTTTCCCGGATCTATATTCCCACGACCGATATCGAAAAGACGTACCGTCGCATCTGCCAGGAGTTCAAGGAGGTCAATGCAGCCGGCGGCCTGGTGAGCAACCGCCGCGGTGATTTCCTGCTCATCTCCAGAAACGGTCTCTGGGACCTTCCCAAGGGCCATCAGGAGCCCGGTGAGGATATCGAAATCTGCGCCATGCGGGAAGTGCAGGAAGAAACCGGTGTGGACCAGCTGGACCTGCGCCGCCTCATCTGCATCACGGACCACGTATATTATCGCAACGACATGTGGCACCTCAAGCACACCTGGTGGTACGACATGCTGTACACGGATCCCACGAACCTCACCCCTCAGCGCGAGGAAGACATAACAAAGGCGGCCTGGGTCGCCAAAAGTTCCCTGCCGCCTTTCCTTAAGAATACGTATCCCTCCATCCAGGAGGTCTTCCGCGAAGCGAGAATCTAATTGTTCGTCGTCACGGTGTAGGTTCTTGTGTAAGTGCCGTCACTGTTCTGGGTGACGTCGCTCACGGTAACGGTACTGCCGGGTGCGGCAAGGTCCTCGGGAGAGCTCCAGTTTCCATAACTGTTATAGCCTTCGATACCTCCGACTTTGAAATGATCCTGGCTGGTAACCGTCAGCGTTCCGTTTCCGGTCAGATATACCGTTCCGTTGTAATAGCGACCGGCGTCGATGCAGAACTGTGCATAAGGGCACGAGATGACGTTGTCTCCGATGAGGCGAACCGTAAAGCCTGCCGATTGGGTGCCGAATAGATATGCATGCATGTTCCCATCGTAATAGGCGGTAAGGTGGTCCAGCGTTACCGTGCAGGATTTGTATTCGTCCAGATTGATTACGTATTGTTTGCTGGTCCCGCTGAGGGTGAAGTTTATGTCCTCGTCGGGTTGAAATAAATCGAGCCTATATTCACCTTCGTGATCCTGGAGCGTCACACCGGTAACGGTGGGCTTGACGGGTTGATCGGGCTCGACGGCAGCCGTCCGGGTGATCTTGTACACCTTGTTGGTCAGGGATTTCTCGCCCAGGGTTACACGCTTCCATTCCAGCACGCCTTTTCTTATGAACCGCAGGTGGTGGGTTATTTTTCCGAGAGGGACCTGAGGACTGCACACAAAGGCTGCGGAGCCGTTCCCGTCGGCCTGGATTTCTCCCAGATAATTGTTAAAGTACCTTTCTCCATCCGGCATCATGTAAAAGACTTGATAGGTGGCTCCGGCCGTGAGGGAGTTGACGTGGCAGTCGAAGATGGGATGGCAGGTATTATCCTCGCTCGAGAATACGTCAAGATCGAAAGATTGGGAAGAAGCGTCATAGTTTCCCCTGATGTCCATGACCTCGGTCATGTAGTCTTCTACCGAAGAAGAGATCCTGTTCAGGCTCTCGTCTAATATGCCGCGTTGGTCGTTGGATTGGACGAAATAATGGGATGCGGTCTTGCTGTGAACGAGTGTGGCCATGCGGGAGAATGTGCCTTCGCTTTCACATTCGCTCAACGGATCAGTTGTGGTAAATGTGTGCGAAGAGAGGACCACTTCACCCGTTCCACTGTCCTCATAAACCTGGAGATCCCCTTTGAACTGGGCGGAAGTGGCGCCTTCTGCGGGTACATCCTCGATGTCAAGGAATCCGACGAGGTATTTGGCCTGCTCGCTGACGGCTTCTCCTTTTGTCCGTAATAAATTCTTTTCGCCTCCATTATTTCCCGATCCTGTTCCGGAAATGAGGGCATAGACATAGAGTCTGTCACCGGCGGTGAACTTCAACGTGCGGGCACCGCCGTTATTTTCTACCGTACTTTTGGTTTCGGCGAAACCGGCGCCCACAGAGACATGGACGGTGCTGTTCTCGGGGATAACGACGACAGGCTGTCCCTTTTCACAGGAGACCAGGACCCAGGCTGCTGCAAGCAGCGCAAGCATTACTTTTTTCATGCGTCCCACTCCTCCTCTAATAGAATAACATTTAACAGAACGTCGGTACTGCTGCCGGATAGGATACCGGCTTCCGACCGAAGCTCCACGATCTCCGTCGCGGGGGCTTCATACACTACTTTGTTTGTTTTCATAACGAAACAAATGTAGTACGGGAGGCCCCCGGTCATGTCAAATGGCGTATAATCTTATGTCTAATTCCGTATAAAACTGACGTGATCAGTCGGCCTTGACGGTTTTGGCGGGATCGATGGAGGCGACCACGCGCGAAGGGAGCCACAGCAGGGCGATGATGCCTGCGAATGCGGCGACATCGGCCAGAAGGACCCACAGCAGATTGATATGGACCGGGACCCAGGAGACGAAGTAATTGGCGGGGTCCAGCGGAATGAGATGCGTCGTCCCCTGGACGAGGCAGAAAAGAAGGGCCAGCGCATTGCCGATAAGCATTCCCTTGAACACGGCCCGGGCGCCGATGCGCACGAAGAGCCGGCCGATGGCACGGTCGCTCATGCCCATCGTTTTAAGCGTGCCGATGGTGGGGATGTTGCGGAGCAGCATGATCAGAAGGCCGCTCACCATGTTGAAACCGGCTACCACCGTCATCAGAATCAGGATGACCAGCACGTTGAAATCCAGCAGCTTGAGCCAGTCGAAGATTTGCCGATAGGACTCCTCCGAGGAGGTGACGTAAAGCGCATCCTCCACGGGATCCCCGCTGCCGGCAAGGATATGGCCGATGGTCCACGCCACTTCCTCGCGCGAGGCGTTCTCCGTCAGGGAAACGTCCAGGCAGGAGACCTCGTCCTCGCTCCAGCCGTTCAGGCGCTGGATATCGGAGAGGTTGGCATAGACCAGCAGGTTGTCGTCCACTTCCACCAGGTCCCGGTGGATGGCCGTAATGTGGAACTTACGGACCCGCACTTTCTCGCCGACGAAGTATGTGACCATGTCGTCACCTACACCGAGGCCGGTGATTTCGGAGAGGCGGTGAGGGATGGAGACGGCAAGAGATGGCCGGTCGGGGCCGGCCATGACGTCATTGTCACTTTCGGCTACGACGCCTTTCACCACGACGCCATGGATGATGTCGCCGTTCTTGACGATGCCGGCGCGGACGGCGACAGGCTCGATGCCCACCACGCCGGGAAGGGCCAGCAGTTTCTCTGCGGAAGGAAGGTGCGCCGGCATGGAAACCGGGTCCTCTCCGGTGCCGGAGACGTACGGCTGGATCCTTACATCACCGGTCATGGCCGCCACACCGTCCCGGATGACGTTCCGGAAACCGGCGCTGACGGCCACAGCCAGAATGATGATAAAGAAACTGACGGCGATCGCGATCGCCGCCATGTTTCCTTGAAACTTAAGCTTTCGCGATATGAACGCTTCGGCTACCAAATGTGTACGCGCTCTTCCTCGGGACGGAACATGGCGTCTCCTTCATGGATGTCGAAGGCATCGAAGAAGGACTGGAAGTTACGCACGCTCACGTTCACGCGGTTCACAGCCAGGGAGTGCACGTCCATGTTGGTGAGACGGGCCTTCTCCTGATCGGTGATGTTCTGGGCCCAGATGGCGCCATAGCTCAGGTAGAAGCGCTGGGCGCGGGTAAAGCCGTCGATCATGGGATCCTTGCCGGAGACAGCGTTCTCCATGGCGGAGTAAGCGATGGACAGACCGCCGTGGTCGCCGATGTTCTCACCCAGGGTGTAGCGGCCGTTGGCCTTTACGCCGGGCAGGATCTCGACAGCGTCGAACTGGGCCACGAGCTTGTCACCCAGGGCGTCGAACTTGGCCTTGTCCTCGTCGGTCCACCAGTTCACCATGTTGCCGTTGGCGTCGAACATGGAACCCTGGTCGTCGAAGCCGTGGGACATCTCATGGCCGATCACCACGCCGATACCGCCGTAGTTCACGGGTTCGTCGGCATCAGGATCGAAGAAGGGCTTCTGGAGGATAGCGGCAGGGAAGCAGATCTCGTTGGTGGTAGGGTTGTAGTAAGCGTTGACCGTCTGGGGAGTCATGCCCCACTCGGTCTTGTCGGTGGGCTTGCCCAGCTTGCTCAGGTTGTCCTGTACGTACCAGGCGCTGGCGTTGCGCAGGTTCTCGTAGTAGGTCTTTTCGGGGTTGATGTCCAGGGTGCTGTAGTCCTTCCACTTGTCGGGATAGCCGATCTTCACGGTGAAGGCGGCCAGTTTCTCCTGAGCCTTGACCTTGGTCTCGTCGCTCATCCAGTCGAGGGTCTCGATGTGCTGACCCAGGGCGGTGCGGAGGTTCTCCACGAGGGTGACCATCTTCTTCTTGGAGCTCTCGGGGAAGTAACGGTTCACGTACATCTCACCCACGGCCTCGCCGAGGAGGCTGTTGGGAACGGACATGGCGCGCTTCCAGCGGGGCTGCTGCTCCTGGGCACCGGACATCTGGTGGGAGAAGAACTCCCAGCTGGCGGTGTAGAACTCGTCGTCCAGGGCGCCGCACTGGTCGGCCACGAACTGGGCCAGCAGGTAGGACTTCAGGGTCTCCAGGTCGGTCTTGTCCATGTACTTGGACAGGCCCTCGAAGTAGGAAGGCTGCTGCACGATGATGGAGCCCTCGGGCTCTACGCCGGCTGCGGCGCAAACCTTGTCGAAGCGGATGCCGGGGAATTTGGCGATGATCTCTTCGCTGGTCATCGGATTGTAGATGGCCTGCATGTTGCGGTTCTGCTCACGGGTCCAGGAAATCTGGGCCAGGGCATTCTCAACGGCGAGGTCCTTCTCGGCCACGGCTTCGGCGTTCTCGATACCGGCGAGGTTGAGGACCTTCACCAGGAAAGCCTTGTAGCCTTCATAGAGTTCCTTGTTCTCGGCCTTGAGGTAGTAGTCGCGGTCGCCCATGCCCAGGCCGCCCTGGCCCAGGTACAGGACCTGCATCTCGCTGTTGGCGAGGTCGGCCTCTACGCCGGCGCCGAAGAAACCGCCTTCGGCCACGAGGAACATCTTACCCAGCTGGGTGGCCAGCTCGTCCTTGGACTGGATGGCCTGGATCTCGGCGATGTAAGGGAGGATGGGCTGTGCGCCCAGGTTGTTGCGGGTGGTGGAGTCGAGGGCCATCTTGTACAGGTCGGAGATCTTCTGGTCCACGGTTCCGGGTTTGGCCTCCAGGGTGGTCATGCTCTCGAAGAGGGCGTTCAGGTTCTCCTGGGTGCGTTCACGGATGGCGTCAAAGCTACCGTAGCGGGAGAATTCCGGGCGGAGCGGGTTGTTCTTCTGCCAACCGCCGGTGGAATACTGATAGAAATCTTCCTTCGGGCTCACGGACGTGTCCAGGCTGGTCATGTCCAGAGCGGGGGCTCCGCTTTTGGGAGCGCATGCTGCAAATGCGAGCATTGACATCATAAGAATCAGTGTCTTTTTCATGTTACTATAAGGTTGTTGTTCTTGGTCACAATTTGCAAAATTAAGCAATAATGCGGATATTTGCATGCACAAACAGAGTTTTATGCGTCTTAAAAATATAGGTATCCGTTACGGAATATCCACTTTAGGCCTCGTTCTGGTGGCGCTCGGAGTGGGCATTTCCATCAAATCCAATCTGGGTATCGCCCCGCCTTCCTGTCCGCCCACCATTGCCAATCTGCAGTGGAGCGGCATCTCCGTGGGCACCTTTACCTGGATGATGCATTTGTTATTCATCGGCCTTCAGGTCATCATCCTCCGCAAGGATTTCAAGCTGCGCTATCTCATGCAGATTCCCGCCGCTTTCGTGTTCGGTTATATGTGCGACGCCTCCATCTGGCTGTTCGATGCCTTCACTCCCAGCACCAGTTATCCCGTCCAGATTCTGCTGAGCCTGGCCGCCGTGCTGGTCACCGCCATCGGCATCAAGCTGGAAGTGATCGGGGACGGCTGGATCCTGGCCGGAGACATGACCACCGCCGTCCTGTCCCGCGTTACACAGAAGTCTTTCGGCAATGTCAAAGTGGTCTTTGACGTGGTCCTGGTAGCCCTTACCGCCGTTTTCGCCTGGTTCGCCTTCG
>Ga0265299_10003283_pt1 | contig 15900 bp, 12 predicted proteins | sample AusTroGonzalo_MG_4_FD_193485 | JGI IMG/M metagenome (GOLD analysis project Ga0265299, IMG submission 193485) | Bovine rumen microbial communities from tropical cattle in Woodstock, Queensland, Australia - Gonzalo_02 | ecosystem: Host-associated > Mammals > Digestive system > Stomach > Rumen ... | reverse complement strand
TGCTCCACTTCTGATGCCAGGTGGAGCTTGGCCTCGCGGCAGTTGTTAATCTGGTTCATTGTGTTTTAATAAAATGATTGAATATCGTGGGCAAAATTACCCTCTTAAAGTGCAAGAAATGTTCACTTCTGCGAAGAAATGTGTTAAATCTCTCGGAATTTTTAATTGTTTAACTATTCTGGTCTCTTGTATTCAGGCATCTCCAGAATGCGAGTCCCATCCGTCAGCGCATGTCTTTTCACCCCGTTTCTCGTCTTATAGACCTCTGGTTGGAAGACCACGTGCACGTTCACCACGTCGCGCTCTGTCCTGAACTCCTTCGGGTGGTCGCACCCCCGACTGCTGATGCCCAGCATAAAGGTGCCGATGCCCTCCAGATACACCTTTCGTCCATCCTGCAGCTCGTGCGTCATCGTCTCCGCCAGTTCGCTCAGCACAGCCAGGATGTCCGACCGTTTCACCGTACTGTTGCACTGCATCACCTCCGCCAGTTCGCGAATACCCACCGTCTCCGTGTGCACAGCCCTTGCGAACCATTTTTTGTAGGCCTTAGGTTTCGTCTTGTCGTTGTTTTGTCTGTATTTGTAAAAAAGTGACATAATATTGTGTTTTAAATGGTTAAGATTATCGAGCAACGTATTGCGAGAATTGCTTTTCGGTTTGCAAAGTTACGCTTTTCCCAAAGAAAAGCAAAGCTTTAACAGGGTAGAAAGATAGGTATAAAACGACAAAAGTAATGCTTTCACATCATTTCTAAACTCTAAAAGCACTCATTCTAAACTCTAGAAATGGTCATTCTAAACTCTAGAACCAGCAATTCTAAAGTCTAGAATCCCCCAAAAACCAAAACTATTGCAAATCAAAACCAAAACTAAAGCCTCGCAAAACAGCAATAACAGCGTTGTGAAAGCATCACTATAATAATAAATAACCGAAAGAAGCACAGGCAAGTCCCGTTCCTTTCTTGGGGGTAAGTGCGTGTATGGTCCGCTAGCAAGTCCCGTTCTTTCCCTGCGGATTCGATCCGCAGACTCCCCTCGTTCCATCACCTATTAACCAACAACCGCCCCATCTCGTTCAAGGCCACGAACCGGTACCTCAGCGATGTCACAGAAATTGGGCTGTAACAATAGTGCTTAGCCTCGGCCTTCCGTCGTAAGGTTTCCTCTGTTGCTTTCATCACAACCGGATTGACGAAAGCACTTTCCTCAGGCTCCATCAGCAACAACTTACCATTTGAACAAGCCTCGAAATAAACGCCACCCGGTTTGTAATAACGCTCATGGGGTGACCCCTCTGCCGGAAAGCCGTTGTTCAGCAGCACCACCAATGGGAATCCCTGTTCGCGAACTGTTCTAGCAATTTTCTTCTCGCCATTGCTAATCGCTGCCGTATAGGTCACCGCACCATTATGAGCTGCCGCTAACACCTGTTGCAGTCGTTCCTCTATTTGCTCAATGCTGACATTACGACTCATCTCCACCAATTGCCTATCAGGCCAATCCAATAAGAAATGATTACCCATAGACGTAAACTGCAACCCGCACACCTCAGTCTTGCGATGCATCCTAAAGAGATCAGGGTTCTGCCTGCGTAGCCAAGCACGTTCCGCATTGGCTTTCACATATTCTATCATGGCATGCAGCTGCCCCTTGTGTGTCAGCACACGATAAAAAGGTGGTGCATCATACAAGTTTTCAACAACCCCCAGTTTGCGAGCTTCCTCCTTGCATCCTTGCATATAGCCGCGCACTACCTGTCTGATACTACGCGGCATAGTCCGCTGCACCTGAAGCACTATGTGATGATGATCAGGCATCACCTTATCAGCAAGAATCTTTATCTCAGGACACAACTCCAACAACCTCCTTTGTTGATTGATGAGAGCCCATCCTATTGCCGTCTTTTCTATAATAGCCTCCGAACCATTATGCGTTAGCTTGCCAAACAAAGGCTGCCGTGAGTTGGCTACCATCGTCACATGTACGATGCACGGTTTGCGCCATGCACCAGGCTCCAGCCACGTGAAAGACTCGTTCTTTGGTATGTTTACGTTCTCGTTTGTCATTAGCAAATAAAATTTGCAGTCAAGCAACGGGACATCAGTTCATCCCCGTTTCCAGCAGTACCGTTCTCCGTTTCCAGTTGTACTGTTTCTTTTCCAGTAGTACCGTTCTTTTTTCGCAGATTGTATCTGCGTCCCTAGAATCAGTCCGCAAAAATAATCATTATTATGCAAACCATTGCAAGAAAACAAATAATTATTAAGTTCCCATCCATTTTTTCACGAATAGTCCCGTCCTTTTTTCTAGCGAAAAGCCCACTAGTCGTCCCGTCCTTTTCTTGCGGATTCAATCCGCAGCCCCCCAATACCAGCGTCAAGCCACCCACCAAGTATTGATTTGCTAAAAAATTAGTATCTTTGCACCGAGCATAAACAACCATCGCCGCCGCGACGACTAGTGGCAGCATGACAAATAGTGTAATGCCTTGGTTTCCCCACGGTATTTTATATACCCAAGAAAATGAGGTTTTCCAATCTACAATAGTAGAAATTAAATTAGTCATATAGACGTTACACAAAATAAAAAACCTTAACCAGTTGTGATTTGCAAAATAATGAGTATCTTTGCATCTAGCATAAACTATAAATATTAAAAAATACAAAAAAGCGGGATTTTTAACACTTTATTTTGAAAAAGTGAACTTTTCTTGCACTCTTAACGGATAAATTTGCACCGATTTCAAATTAGTTATAGAATGAAAATTAAAAAGGAATACATCGCCCATTCTGAAAACCTAAGTGGCGTAATACAAACAATAAAAGACCATAGTTCTGGTGTAGGAAAATTCATGAGAGAGTTTGCCTTGTCAGAATCATTTGCTGACATGTATGAATTCTGTGGCCTCATTCATGATTTAGGGAAATATTCAAATGAGTTCCAAAGATATATAACAAGTGGAGATCTTCATGTAAACCACTCTATATATGGGGCATTGTTTGCCCAAGATAATTCTCTAATGGAAATTGCTTTTCCAGTATTTGGACATCATGCCGGGCTTCCTGATAATCAGAAAATGAGGCAGGCTTTAATGGCAGAATATAATAATACTTCAGTTCGTTATAATGATATTCTTAATACCTGGAAAAGTGATTATGCGGAGAGCAATCACTTGCCTAATGATAAAGAGTTTTGGGGACTTTCTGATATTCTCCAACAGGAATTGTTTGTTAGAATGCTATTTAGTTCCTTGGTTGATGCAGACAGCCTTGATACAGAAAGACACTTTCAAAAAGCAAAGTTTCAAGCAAGAGCATCCATTTCAATTGATTCTAGAATGCTGATAGAAAAATTACAGAAAGAATTGGATGGCTTTGATCAGGATACAGATATTAATAAACTTCGAAATGAAGTTCGTTTGTTTGCAGAATCAAAATCAAGCCTTCCTCAAGGATTTTTCTCTCTAACTCTTCCGACAGGACTTGGTAAAACTTTGTGTAGTGTTAGTTGGGCTTTGCACCATGCTAATTGTCATCCCAATATCAAACGCATTATAATCGTCTTACCTTTTATAAATATAATAGACCAAACGGCAGAGAAACTGAAAAGTATATTTAATGACAATGAGAATGACTATGTGTTGGAGCACCATTCTAATGTAATATACTTAGAAAATGAAGATAAGGATGAGTATAATCCTAAATTGCTGGCTATAGAGAATTGGGACTATCCAATTGTTGTTACGACGTCAGTTCAGTTCTTTGAGTCCCTCTTTAGCAATAAAAGGTCGGCATGCAGGAAACTGCATAATTTACAGGACTCAATTGTTATTTTTGATGAGATACAGACTTTGCCGTTGAATGTAACAGAGCCGACGTTGACAATGTTGGACAATCTACAGCAACTTTGCAGATGCAGTATCCTTTTTTGTACTGCTACCCAGCCTGATTTCCATACAAGAGATGGATTTAGTGGACTCCAACATATTGAGTCTTTGGTTGAGAATCCTCAACGTGTTTTTGAAGAGACAAGACGAATCGTATATCATCCGTTACACAACTATGAGGAGATGACTATTTCGGAATTGTCAGATCATGTAGTTAAAGGCAAACAGTCCACTCTCGTCGTTTTTAATACAAAAAAGAAAGCCCGATTATTCTTTGAGGAGATGAGAGGTTGTGGTGATTTCAAACTTTTCCACTTGTCCACCAACATGTGTCCTGCTCATAGAAAAGAAACTATACGTGAGATACGAACAGCATTGGAGAAAAAAGAAAAAATCGTGGTCAGCTCTACACAGCTGATAGAGGCTGGTGTAGATATGGACTTCCCTTCCGTTTATAGGGAGTTGGCTCCTTTAGAATCTATTATTCAGTCTGCTGGTCGTTGTAATCGTGAAGGTAAAATGACAGATATAGATGGGAACCAAATCAAAGGTGATGTTTATCTGTTTGCACTTACAGAATCTGGGCAACCCAGCAAACAATATCGTTCATGGTCTGAGTTTGCTAATCTTCTTTATAGAGGTAGTGAGGAGAAACTATATACTCACGATTTTTATAGTGAGTATTACCGCAAACTTAGTGAAAACCTTGTCAATACAGACAAATACAAAATAACTGAAGACAGAAAGTCTTTGAATTATCAGACAGTGGCAGACAAATACAAGATTATTGAAAAGAGTACTCAACCAATTTTCGTTTATAAATATAGTGAGAAGAGTTTGGAGTTATATCACCGGCTAAAGTTCAAAGACTTCCTTACGAGGCAAGAACGCCAAGAGGTTGCACAGTATTGTGTACAGGTATATGATAAGTTTAGAGAAGATAATGATTCACTAATTAGGGACGAGCAGAATGGCCTTAGTATATGGTATGGTTCATATGAACAGGCCTTCGGTTTACCGTTCAAAGATGAATTTAATCCAATAATATAAATTCGTAACATATATGCTTGACAAAAAGATTATAAGACTAAAAGTTACAGGGGAGTTTGCCTGTTTTACCCGCCCAGATTTAAAGGTAGAGCGAATGAGTTATCCGTGTATGACTCCTTCTGCTGCTCGTGGTATCCTAGAGGCTATTCTATGGAAGCCTGAGTTCCAATGGTATATTAGGAGGATCATAGTGCTTAATCGTATAGAGTTCGCCTCTATTAAGCGAAACGAAATCTCCAAGAAGCAGAACCCAAAGGGGGAGCCAATAGAAATAACAGAGAATCGTGTTCAGAGAAATAGCATTGTATTAAAAGATGTTGGCTATATCATAGAGGCATCTGTATTTGTTGATGAAGACATTATTAATAGAACAAAAGGCAACGGACATCCTGTTACGGTAAAGAAGTATCGTGAGATGTTTGAACGAAGAGTGAAAAAAGGGCAGTGCTGGCATCAGCCTTGTCTGGGCACAAGGGAGTTTTCTGCCGACTTTTCGCTACCTGAAGAACAAGACACTCCATTGGATATTACTTATCCGATTGGCAGTATGTTGTATGACATGTATTATGACCTAAAGGGTAATGCAACACCATTGTTCTTCTATGATGTTGCTATAAAGAATGGAATTCTTGAATGCCCAGAGGATAAGGCAACCCAAATGTTGTCATCTTCGCATATTCAACCGAAGCAATCGGATGAATATAATCGCGCAGTTTACGAGCATTATAAAGAAGAGGAGGCAGAATTATGATACAAGAATTAGTAGAGTTTGGTAAACGAGTGACGAAAGGGAAAGACAGGGCTTTTAAAGAAGAACACTTTTCTATTACGCTTGTTATTGACGAAGATGGAAGGTATCAGAAATTCCTTATAGGTGAACGAGTTCCGATAGAAGCAGAAGTTATTACTGCAAAAAAAGGAAAGGCACGTTTTCTGCTTGACAAAAGCGAAGAGGTGCTTGGCATGACTATTGATGTGGGTAAAGTTGAAACCTTTAAGAAGAGCCTTGAAGCATTAAAAGAAGTTGGGACCTTATCCCCTGTTTTTAAGTTCTATGACCAAAGGAATGCAAATGGATTGAGGAAAGCAATAGCAGAATACTTAAACTTGGATAATGAGTATAAGGGACATTATATGTCTTTTGTTGTCAATTCCACAATACTTTTATCAGAAAAAGAGGTTCAAGATGCAGTTTGTAAACATTATAATGAACAAAAAGCTAAAGCAAAAAAAAGCGATGCTTTGTTTTTGAAGGAAGTATCCTTTGATATAGGTATTGCCATTAATGAAGATGGAGAATTTCAAGAATTCATAATTAACGGGCATCATACTGTTAATACGGAAGTTACCGTTACAAAGAAAAAAGAAACTTACCTTTTGATTGGCAGCGATGAGGATATCCTTGGAATTACAGAAAAAGGAGTGGACAAGAAGCATCAATTATTCATGGATAAGCTTATGCTGTACAAAGACGACCTCCCTGCTTTAGAACCTGTGTTTAAGTTTTATAAAGACAGTAATGAGGATGGTCTCAAAAAAGCTATAGTCGATTCTGTTTTCCGATTCACCAAAGATACAACAAGTGAGAACATCACATTTATGGTGCTCGGTGGACAGATCTTATTGAAGTCTAGTGATGTTAGAAATGCTATCTCTAGGCACTTCCATGATAATGAACAGAAGCAATCTAATGGGAGGATATGTTCAATTTGTGGAAAATCAGATAGCCCAGTTCTTGATGAACCTCATGGATTGGTGAAGATGCCAAAAGGGCAAACGGCTGGTTGTGCATTGGTCTCTTATAACGAAACCGTATTTGAATCATACGGATTGAAAGGTAATCTAAACTCATCAATCTGTAAGAATTGTGCTAGGAATTATATAGAAGGCTTGAGTTTTTTGTTGTCTGATGGTCACAATGTCCCTGAAAGCGATACTCAGAAGGCACATTATGAGTATCATCACAGATTCAATTTGAGTGATACAACTGTGGCTTTATTTTGGACTCGTAATGAGACAGAACAAATTAACCCGTTTGTAGTAACGACTCCTCCAGATGAGTCTTGGATAAAAAGTCTGTTTGAATCTGTTTGGAATGGCAAGAAAGGGCTAAACTCGACTGTAGAAACAAATCTTTTTTATAATTGTACATTGTCATCTGCTGCAGCACGTATCGCTGTACGTGACTGGTCTGCTATTAGCTTGGAAGATTATAAAACACACTTAGCAGAGTGGTTTTATGACATAGAGATAAGAAACAATGATGGAACGTTTTTATATAGTCCACTTAGGCTTTTAATCAACGCAACCCAACGAGACAAGAGAGTTGGTGATAAACAGAAGACAGACACGTATAGTAGAGGTCGAATTGGTACCATCCTTTGGAATGCTTCAGTTAAGGGACGCTCATATAAGTTGCCTGTAGAGGTTTTACAAAATACCCTTGTAAGAATTTGGAAGGGCGATTCTTTCTCAGTTGCAAGAGCAGCAGTAATTAAATTAGTCATTAATCGAAATACAAACAAGAATATGAAATCAACATTGGATGAAAGCAATACAAGTGTAGCCTACTTGTGTGGCAGACTATTCGCTGTCATTGAGTCAATGCAGTGGAAGGCAATAGGTAATGTGAATAGTGGTGTGAAGGATCGTTTCTTTACTGCCGCAGCATCTCAACCTGCGTATGTTTTTGGGCTGTTACTGACTAAGAACGTAACAATCTATCAACGGAAAATAGGCGGTTATTTAGCAAAGGAACTAAATGGAATAGTTGGTGAAATAAGCAAGAACGGTAGTTTTCCCCACCGCTTCTCAACTATTGAGCAAGGTGAGTTTGCATTAGGCTACTATTTCCAGAGAAACCACAAAAAAGAAGATGAAACAACTGATAATATTAACTCATAAATAATTAAAGATATGGATAATTACATTCAAAACAGGTACGACTTCGTTTTCCTTTATGACGTAAAGGATGGTAATCCCAATGGTGACCCTGATTTTGACAATCAGCCAAGAATTGATTTCGAAACCAGAAAAGGACTCGTTTCAGACGTATGCATTAAGCGTAAGGTTAGAAACTATATCCAATTAAAGGTAGAGGCTGGTGAACTTGACGCAACAAAGTATGATATTTTCATCCGACAAGGAAACGTATTAAACAACCTTATCAACAATGGGAAAGATGAGGCTAAAGGTGATGAGAAAATAGGCAGGATGGCTATGTGTGACAAGTATTATGATGTGCGCACATTCGGTGCTGTTATGAGTACAGGAAATAATTTGGGAGTTGTTCGTGGCCCTGTACAATTTGTGTTTTCGCGTAGCGTTGACTCTATTGATAGTCGAACACATTCTTTGACGAGATGTTGTATTACAGATGAAAAAGATTCAGAAAAAGATAACACTTTCGGCAATAAGTCGACGGTCAGTTATGGACTCTATCGCATGCATGGCTATGTTTCTGCTTTTGATGGCGAAAAGTGTCATTTTACAGAAAAAGACTTGACACTTTTGTGGGAAGCTCTCGTTAACGCCTTCGAACATGATCATTCTGCTGCTCGTGGCGAGATGAATGCTAGAGCACTTATCGTATTCAAACATGATTCGAAACTTGGAAACGCCCGTTCTGCACAGTTGTTCGATCTTGTAAAAGTTGAGAAAAAGGAGGGTATAGAATTCCCACGTCAGTATGACGACTATAAAGTTATTATTGACAAAGCTAATCTTCCTGCTGGAGTAACCATCGAAGATAAACTTTAATGCCTTACTACGACGATGACCATATGCTCATGTTGTCGGGGATTCAGCACTACATGTACTGTCCCCGACAATGGGCGTTGATACACATTGAGCAGCAATGGGGTGAAAATCGCTTAACTGCAGAGGGACAATTGCTGCACCAAAATGTGGATAATGCTGCATACAGACAAAAGAATGGTGATGTCATCACTTTGCGGGCAGTACATATAGCTTCACACACATTGGGATTGTATGGAATTACCGATGCTATTGAATTACTGCCTTCTGATGTACCTACAGATACTATTAAGCATCCTCGCTATCCTGGATTCTGGAAGCCTTATCCTATTGAATATAAACGTGGTCATCGGAAGCCAGATGAACGGGATGAAGTGCAATTGGCCGCACAGGTCATCTGTCTTGAAGAGATGTATGGTATTCATATTCCAGAAGCAGCACTATTCTATAATGAGACCCGTCACAGAGAAGTAGTAACTATAGATAAACATCTTCGGCAACTTACTTATGAGTTAAGTGATGCTATGCACAAAACATTCGAGAGTGGATTCACTCCTAAGGCAGAGGAGAGAAGGGGCTGCCGAAGTTGTTCGCTTATAGACATCTGTGCACCAGAACTGACAAGAAAGACATCGGTTTCGTATTACCTAAAGAAAATGTTAGATGAGGAAACTGCTTAACACACTATATGTAACTACTCCTGAAGCCTATCTGTCTAAAGACGGGTTGAATGTCGTTGTTTCTGTTGATAAGGAAGAAATGTTCCGTATTCCCATCATGAATGTTGAGAGCATTGTGACTTTCGGCTATATGGGAGCCAGTCCAGGATTAATGAAACTTTGTATGGACAACAACGTGTCTCTCTCGTTTATGACCCCGCAAGGGCGTTTCGTCTGCCGTGTCCAGGGTGCAACAAGGGGAAATGTGTTATTGAGAAAGAAGCAATATACACTATCAGAAAATGAGGATGTTGCTTTACATCTTGCTAAACTGTTCATTACAGGAAAGGTATTCAATACACGCAGCATCCTTCAGCGCTATATTCGTGATAATGGTTCCAATGAAAAAGTAGAATATGTCATTAAACAATTAGATTGGCGAAAGAAACGCATCATGCAGGCCGAAACAATGGATATCCTTCGTGGTGAAGAGGGACATGCTGCGAATGCCTACTTTGATGTGTTTAATCATCTAATACTTCACCAAAAGGAGGACTTTTCATTCAATGGCCGTAGTCGCAGACCACCGAAAGACGAGGTGAATGCCATGTTGTCGTTTGTTTATACACTCATTGCCAATGATGTGGCAGCAGCATTGGAGTCGGTAGGCTTAGATCCATACGTGGGATTTATGCATACATTGAGGCCAGGCAGAATTTCGCTGGCGTTGGATATGATGGAGGAATTGAGGGCTTATCTAGGCGACAGACTTGTACTCTCTATGATTAATCGTAGACAAGTTACCAAGAAAGACTTCATCCGTCAGGGAGATGAAAGTTTTGTGATGACCGATGACTGTCGCAAGGAACTTCTTACAACATGGCAGAAACGTAAAAAGGAGATAATAGAACATCCCTATTTAAAGGAAAAAATCCCCATAGGTTTGTTACCATACGTACAAGCTATGCTTTTGGCACGATTTCTTCGTGAAGATTTGGACGATTATCCAGTATTCTTAATGAAATAAACACTATGCTGATACTGATAACATACGATGTAGATACTACCACTAAGGCGGGTGAAAAACGATTGCGAAAGGTGGCAAAGGAGTGTGTCAACTATGGACAACGTGTACAAAACTCTGTATTTGAGTGTTTGCTTACGGAGGCACAACTTGTGAGTATGAAAGCTATGTTGTTGTCTATCATTGATGACACTGCAGATAGTATTCGTTTTTACTATCTTGGAAATAATTGGCAAAGGAAAATAGAAAGTTTTGGTAAGATAACATCGTTTGACATGACGGAAACTCTGATAATATGAAAGCGAACTATAAGCATTGCAATAAAACACGGATATTCGCATTTGTTGATTCACAGTGAGTTATATATAAATGCTTATCTATTTTTCGTTGTTTAACCTTAGAACTAAGGATATTCGCGGAAAAAATAAAAAGAAGTTCTGTATATCAATGAATTACAGAATTGAAGTCGCTCCCCTCGTGGGGGCGTGGATTGAAACTTGGCTATGGTAATTATTATCCCTTGTTAAATGCGTCGCTCCCCTCGTGGGGGCGTGGATTGAAACAGACTGCTCAACAAAACATTGAGTTTGAGCAATTGTCGCTCCCCTCGTGGGGGCGTGGATTGAAACTAAAGGCAACTAAAGAACATCGTATTATGCAATCTGTCGCTCCCCTCGTGGGGGCGTGGATTGAAACATATGATCCAAGATAAGTTGGCAACATATCAGTAGTCGCTCCCCTCGTGGGGGCGTGGATTGAAACACCTAGCTGGGCAGTTCCATCAACATTATTCTGCGTCGCTCCCCTCGTGGGGGCGTGGATTGAAACACACATACGTTTATTTGAAGACGGAGAGATTTTGTCGCTCCCCTCGTGGGGGCGTGGATTGAAACTAATAAACGCAAATTAGGTCGTGCTGGTGTATATGTCGCTCCCCTCGTGGGGGCGTGGATTGAAACACGTCGCACTTCTCCTTCATATCCTCCGCCAATACGTCGCTCCCCTCGTGGGGGCGTGGATTGAAACTATTCCTGCTAATGGTGGTCTATCTCACTATGTAGTCGCTCCCCTCGTGGGGGCGTGGATTGAAACATACATTTGCCGGTTATATGACATATTCTGTTGAGTCGCTCCCCTCGTGGGGGCGTGGATTGAAACAGACTCTATCATCGCTGTGCCTCCTCCTCCGCTACGTCGCTCCCCTCGTGGGGGCGTGGATTGAAACAACATGAGCCACGAGAAGATGCAGCGCCTGATAAGTCGCTCCCCTCGTGGGGGCGTGGATTGAAACCTGAATCTCAGGTACAAGAGGATGAGAAAATTGAGTCGCTCCCCTCGTGGGGGCGTGGATTGAAACTTTCTATAGGTATTTCTCCCCGTGCCTCATGGCCGTCGCTCCCCTCGTGGGGGCGTGGATTGAAACTCGATGGTAGCACGGCAAAGACAGCCGGACGCAATGTCGCTCCCCTCGTGGGGGCGTGGATTGAAACTCGTCGTGTACGTCGTATTAAGCTTAGTCGTGGCGGTCGCTCCCCTCGTGGGGGCGTGGATTGAAACGCTTCGCTACTTCGTCCGCCTCAGGGAGGCTGATCGTCGCTCCCCTCGTGGGGGCGTGGATTGAAACAGAAGTCGGAAAAATACGATCATACTGAGCTTGGTCGCTCCCCTCGTGGGGGCGTGGATTGAAACTTTTACAAAAGAGGGTTTATCTACAGAAACTTGAGGTCGCTCCCCTCGTGGGGGCGTGGATTGAAACAAGGAGTTGACGTAAAGCAACACTATCTTTTTCAGGTCGCTCCCCTCGTGGGGGCGTGGATTGAAACACCGATGCAGGGAGTGTGGCAGTACGAATGTTGGTCGCTCCCCTCGTGGGGGCGTGGATTGAAACTTTTTCATAACTCTTAATCTTTTAAAGGGTGAATATGTCGCTCCCCTCGTGGGGGCGTGGATTGAAACAAGGATGCTGGCGTGCTGATTAAGGGATGGATTCGTCGCTCCCCTCGTGGGGGCGTGGATTGAAACTAAGCAACTTTTGTAACTCTGCTCGCTCGCTGCTGTCGCTCCCCTCGTGGGGGCGTGGATTGAAACAAGTAACTAAGAAGCACACGTTGAACCTAGTATTGTCGCTCCCCTCGTGGGGGCATGGTTTGATGTAGGAAGAGAGAGAGACAATAGCGGCCCATCGTCCTCAACGGTGGGCTTTTTGTTTCCTATCTTAATCTATCAAGGATGTAACTTCTCCCTCCCGAGGGAGGGTTGGGGAGGGGTTCTTTTTTTTATACCCATATCTCTACCATGCAGGTATTTGCAATGGGGATGAAAATGTAGTACCTTTGCACCGTCGAAAGGACAAAGGATGATCCCGACAAGGATTCCCAACCATTAATACCTTAATAATTAATAAAAGAAAAAGAACCATGAAAACACAAGTGAAACTGACGGAGCATTTTTCGCTCTTGGAAATGACGGCTTCGGGTACGGCTATCAGTCTGGGACTGAAGAACGAGGCTGGTGAGAAGGAGGTGGAAGCGCTGAGGCATCTCTGCGAGGATGTGCTGGAACCGCTGAGACGACGATTCGGACGCATCATCATTGCGAGCGGTTATCGCTGTGAGGCGGTGAACAGGGAAGTGGGTGGCGTGAAGAACTCACAACACATGAGGGGTGAGGCTGCCGACATACACTGCAGTTCGAGGGAGACGGCCCTGCGCTACTTCCACTTTATCAGCGAGAATCTGGAGTTCGACCAGTTGCTGCTGGAACAGCGAATGAGCAACGGCTGTTGCTGGATTCACGTGAGCTATATTCACCAGCCAGGACGACGACCTAACCGTAGGCAGGCGAAGGAGCTGAAGGTGTAACCGAAAAAAGAAAAAAGTGTAGAGACACTGTTATCAATTTTATTTATTAACCATTTAAAACACAACAAAATTATGCAACTGTTTTTTAAGAAGTATGTGAACCAAGTGAAGAATTCAAAGATGTTTGGCAAGTGGTATGCCCGTGTTGCTATCACCGAGACCGTGGGTATTGAGGAGATTGCGCAGAAGATGCAGGACAACTGTACGCTGAAGCGCTCTGATATCCTGGCGGTGCTGAGCGAGCTGGGCCCCACAGTGCGAGACCTGCTGCAGGACTCTAAGCGCGTGAAGATTCCTTATCTGGGTGCCTTCAAGTTGAAGATCAAGACCACGGGTGCCGATAGTGCCGATGAGTTTACCCAGGCAAACATCACATCGCTGGGTGTGGCTTTCCAGCCTGAGACTCATGTGTCGGCTGATAAGCACCGTGTGAAGGAGTTGACTAGTGGCTGTCGCATGACCGAGTTGCCCGACTATACGCGTGTGAAGAGTGAGGAAACGGGGGAGTAGTAAAAAGATGAAAGGGTTTAGAAAATGAAGAAGATGGAGATTTGGAAGTTTATACTTCAGACAACGATTGCGGTGCTGACTGCTATTGCAACATCGCTGGGTGTAATTTCATGTGTGGCTGCATAGATGTAGTCAAAAATTAGGTAGACGACTTGGACTGTGGCTGAGGCTGCAGCCCAAGTTTTTTATTAATTGTTAAAAATGAATAAGAATAAGGTGGGGGAATAGTGGTTGTCTAAGGAATAATCTACTTTTGTAATAAAATAGAGGTAATAATATGAGAATGAGTATCCTTCGCAGCTTAGGATTGCTGTCGCTCCTGCTGATAGGTAGTGTCATAAAGGCTTCTGAATACCAGTTTAGACATTACGACACCAACCACGGGTTGTCGCAAAACTCTGTGATGACCATCGTTCAGGACCATATGGGTTTTATGTGGTTTGGTACCAACGATGGTATGAACCGCTTTGACGGTCGATCGTTTAAGATTTATCGTAAGGGCAGTGGTGAGAACCAGTTGGGAAGTGACCGTATAGGCGTGATCTACGAAGCACCTAACCACGAGCTGTGGGTGGGAACGGATCATGGTCTGTACATCTATTCGCCAACGAGTGACTCGTTTCGTAAGTTTACCACAAAGACCGACAAGGGTGAGGGTATAGAGCGACAGGTGAATGTGATTACAGGCGACGACCACAGGGTGCTGATAGGCTGTAATAACGAAGGTGTCTATGTCTATGACCTGAAAACGGAAAAGCTGGTTCATCACGCACTGAAGGGTTATCCTGCCGTGGCGAGCCTCTATATAGACAGCGAACAAACCATCTGGATAGGTTTTTACGAGAGCGGTTTGTCGTTCACACGCAATTTCTTCAAGACCATTGTTGGCTTTAACGACCAGTCTGGACAGAATATACTCAGGCAACAGACCATCACGGGTATGGTGTCAACGGAGCAGGGGCGTTTCTTCCTATGCTCTTCGGCATCAGGTCTGTCGGAACTGAACATCCCCGGAAAGCAACTTGTTCCGTTGATTCCTTCTGCCGATGGAAAGAACCTCTATGCCCGTGGCATGATAAAGTGCGACGACCAGTTGCTGATGGCTACAGAGAGTGGTTTGTTTGTCTATCACCTCGGTTCCAACAGCTATACGCATTATAAATATGAGGCTACAAACCCGTTCTCGCTTTCTGATAACTCCTTGCAGACAGTCTTCTGTGACAAGGACGGTGGCATATGGGTGGGCTCCTACTTTGGTGGCGTGTGTTATGCGCCCCGCATGTCGTATGCCTTCAGTAACTACATGCCACGTGTGGATGTGCCGGGCTCGTTGCATGGAAGACGAGTGGGACAACTGGTGGAAAGCCCTGATGGCTATGTCTTCGTGGCAACCGAGGATGGCGGACTGAACCGACTGAACCCACAGACAGGACGCTTCGAGCATCTTTCGGAAAGTGTTGACTTCCCTAATGTGCAGAGCCTCTGTATGGTAGGCCGGGAATTGTGGGCAGGCACACTGGCCAGCGGACTGAAGGTGATAGATGCGGCAACTGGTAGGGTGGTGCGCAGCTATGAGTCGGGCATAGCTGATGGACAACTGCACGACAACCTGATATTCTCGCTTGAGAAATCGGCATACGAAGGACGTGTCTATGTGGGAACACTGGGTGGCGTCTATTGCTATGATGCCTCTACCGACAAGTTCCAGCATCTTACGGAGATACCCCAACAGATAGTCTATGATATCAAGGAGGACAGTAAGCGTAACCTCTGGGTGGCCATCTATGATAGTGGTATTTACATGCGGAAAGCAGGCACCAATCGCTGGTTGCGCTTCAGCGAGGCCGACGGTACGCTGCCTACCAATAACGTGCAAGGAATCTATGAGACGGCACACGGCGATATATGGGTGACTACCGACTGTAATGGTGTGAGCCGTTATGATGCAAAAGCCCATCGCTTTGAACATGTACCTATTCCCAGCTACCGCTCGCAACGCATGGTGCAGAGCATCGTGGAAGATGGCGGCGGACAGTTGTGGCTGACTACCAACGAAGGACTGATGTGCTATAACCCGGAAGACCATTCCACGCGTATCTACTCTACTGCCAACGGACTGCTTGACAATAACTTCAGCCGTAATTCGGCACTT
>Ga0265299_10003282_pt1 | contig 15903 bp, 17 predicted proteins | sample AusTroGonzalo_MG_4_FD_193485 | JGI IMG/M metagenome (GOLD analysis project Ga0265299, IMG submission 193485) | Bovine rumen microbial communities from tropical cattle in Woodstock, Queensland, Australia - Gonzalo_02 | ecosystem: Host-associated > Mammals > Digestive system > Stomach > Rumen ... | reverse complement strand
GATTTTTCTTTACAAACACCCCCTCATAACTCGCGTATTAATCAGAAACAACGCAATGAGGACGTAGACGTAAGTTTTAAGCAATTTTTGTATTTGCTTGATAATAAGTAAGTTATATACTATCAATGTAGAGCCAGGATCTTTCCCTCAAAGAGATAGGCTCCAAGAGTCGTGGAGATAGGGTTTACGAGTGAAAGAGATAATCCCTTATAGGGTATGGAGATGATCTCCTTCTCACGTAAGTGCCATTCCTTACAGTCATGGAGATCATCCCTTTGACTGTTAGAAGCCACCCCTACCCAAAGTAGTCCCCATCTCTACGCCGACCAGGGGAAAAAGGAACCAAAAGTCCCCCTTGGTTTTTCTAGTTCACAACTTCACACGAGCACTTTTTTAGACACTTTTTCATGACAAACAATCATCACACTCCCGAATCCTTGTAGATAATAATTGAAAAGTATACCACCATAATAATCGGAAAGTATACCATCCAGTCAGAGCTTTACGTTATAAGACAGTAGCTCGTATGGGTGCTGTTTAACGTAACATCGAGTGTACTCGCATGACTGGGCCTGTCTGTGCGGAGATTGAGTATTTTTTGTACTTTCGTAGCACTTAGTCAGAGTGGTATACTTTTAAATTGTTTTTGGTATACTTTTACGTTATCATTTACACTTTTACGACCCTGCTGATCCCAAATATATGCCAGGATCATCAACATACATCGGTCCTAAGAAATAGTACTTGGAAATTTTGTGTAATAATATAAAATATGTATTTTTGCACAGAAAAGAATCGTATATTACGATATAGCTTATATGAAAGTAACAAGAAAACAATTATTCAAGAAACTCATCCCATTCTTTGAAGAGGAAATGGGATATACATACTTCAAGGATACAATCTCTCCTGCTGGTGGTTTATTTGCAAAGAAAATTGACGAGAAGATATATGTATGTATAGGAATAGAGACAAGTAACTTGTATGAAAATGCATTTGATTGTAATTATTATATGGGACAATCTCTGACTTATGCATTATTATACGAAGGAATCAGAGATGCCTATTTACGATCTTGGCAATTGTTCTCAGAAGGGGAATTAAATAAATATCATCGTCTTGGTGTATTTTCCGAGTATTATTGGTGGCATAGCGATGATGTCAATTCTATCAAATCATTCAAGGACGCAGTGCAACTAACCGAACCACGATTAATTAATAATATGGACTTAAGAGAACGCATTGCTGCAAATGAAGAAGCTAAGCATCAGCATAACTTAACAACAAAAGTCAGAGCGCTTGTACAAAACGGAGTTCCTGATTTTGAGAAACAATTCGTTCCTGAAAAAGAGAAGGATGGTATCCCTTTGATATGGTTTACTGCTGCTGAATACGTCCAAAAAGATGAAGAGTATTTCAATAAGAATACAGTGTTTAGACTTGCAGCAGACGCATACAGACAATACGTACTTGATGAAGTAAATTAATAAAACGGTGGCCTCAATGAGACCAGATCATAGGGATAGACTTGAGAAAACTGGGGTTTAAATAATCCGCTTTCTTGTTCTAAGATTTTTTAGTATGGAATAAAAGATTTATCTTTGTGGTGGTGAGGAACGGCAAGATCGACAAGTACCTCTTCGACGGCGGCTACGCCCAGGCGACGGCCAGCGGCACGACGGACAACTTCGCGTTCTACTACCAGAACAAGGACCATCTGGGCACGGTGCGTGAGACGGTGACCTCGACGGGCGCGATGAAGCAGCGCGTGAACTACTACCCCTTCGGCGGCCAGCTCGTGGACACCCTGAAGGCGATGGTGCTGAACCGTGACGCCCAGCCCTACAAATACAACGGCAAGGAGTTCGACAATATGTATGGCCTGAACACCTACGACTACGGTGCCCGCCAGCACGACCCCATCCTCGCAAGATGGGACAGGATTGATCCGTTGTGTGAGAAATACTACAATATTACCCCATATAACTATTGCTCGGATAATCCTGTTAATACTACAGATCCGGATGGGAGAGGTCCTATTACCGGTGCAATTATTGGTGGTGCTGTGGAGTTGGGAACCCAACTGATAGAGAATTATGATACAGAGAAATCTATAATGGACAATTTATCTGGGAATGTGAATTGGACTAATGTAGGCATTGCTGCTGGCGAGGGTGCTCTTACAAGTGGAGCTTCTGCGTTAAAAGGATTAGGTGCAAAGGTTGCTGTCTCCGCAGTTTCTTCTGCAGCTAAAGAAGTATCAAATCAGGTTAAAAATGGCGCTAAGTCATATAAGGATATAAATTTTCAGGAAGTTGGAAAAAAAACCATCACAGGTGCTGCTATTACAGGTGGTGCTGGAAAAATTGCAAAGGTAAAGACTGATGCCAAGTTTAAAGGTGTTAAGGCTAAGCCAACAAATGCTATCAAACATCAAAGAGGAGGACAGAAGCGATATTCTAAATCTGCACAGCATAAGGCGAACCAGAAATTACGGAAGCAAAAAGAGGAATATACGGAAAATCAAGAGAATTATTGGAAAAACGGTGCTAATTTCGTTAATAGCTTTATAGAGCGTTTCTCTAAATAAAGAAAAATCTTAAAACTTGAGAATATGAAAGATAGATATAGCAAGTCTGAAAAAACAGAAAGACGATATCCTTTTTTGAAGGATGTTCTATTTTGGACACTATCTCTTTTTACAGTGTTGTTTATAACCAAATGGATAGAAAAATCTTGTTTAAACACATTGCTATCGATATGCATTCCTTGGATGTATTATCAATTTGCATTATTGATATTATATATCATACTAGACTTTATCCGAATTTATTTCAGCAAATATTTCCAAAATGCAGCAAAAAGGCACTTTTTTTCTTATGTATTTTCTTTTAAAAGTATATTAGCGTTGATTGTCATTCCTGCTTTTATCTTTATACCTAACAGGTATATATCGAAGGGACAGGAGAGTGAATACCAAGGAATTGTTACTGATAAGACAACATGGGCTTTGACTAGAACAGCATCATGGAATAACTATGTCAAAGTAAAGTTAAATGGAGAGAACGCTTCTTTCTGGTATTGCTTAAACAAGGAATCCAAGCCATTAGGAAGTAAATGCATTGTCTCTGTAAAGAGAGGCATATTTGGAATGAGATATGTAGAGGAAGTGGATTTCTTGGTTGAATAATGTAATGAGTCAAGGAAATAATTAGGGGTAATTCTATTTTGATTTGAGTAAAAACAATTTTCCTGTAATGGAGGCAGCCCTGAAGTGTCCTGGTTGTGGGCATTTCAGGGCCACTTGTTTTTATCAGGCAGAGAAGTGAGAGTTTCCTGCCTGGTTTCTTTCGCTTTGTCGGCATGAAACAAAAGCATTCTCATGGTTGCTAAGCCTGTCGAAGGGATCCTCACAAATTACCTCATACATTTGGCCGTTTCATACAAATTGTCTATATTTGCCGTTGGAATCAACCATATGGCTAGATGATAAGCAATAGCTATACCTACGACTACGGCGCCCGCCAGCACTACCCGGTCCTCGCAAGATGGGATCGCATCGATCCCCTGTGTGAGAAATACTACGGCATTAGTCCGTATGCGTATTGTGGAAATAATCCGGTTAAGCACATCGATCCTGATGGAAAAGAAGTAATAGATAAGTTACCTGCAAAGACTAAAGGGGAGGAAGTTTCAAAACAAAAGTTCTTTAACCAATGGCATGACAAAAGCAACTCCATTATTTTGATGGGACATGGAGTAAATAATGGAAAAGCATTTCTTACAAAAGATCCGTTTGTAATAGATGCAAAAAGCATATATAGTATGGAATACTTTTTAGAGGACAATTCCAAAACTTGGAATATAAGTTCTGTCGCATCTGACAAGGTTGAACTTGTTTTGTTTTCATGTGAAACCGGTTCACGTGATGGTTTAGCAGAAAACTTGTCTAAGCAGGATGCTTTTCAAAATGTGAGTATATTTGCTCCTACAGAACCTATAAATATTAATCCCGATGGATCAGTTTCTATAGATAATAATGGAGTCTGGCGCGAATATTTGAATGGAGAAGTTATAAATGAATATTCTGGGAACATTGTCCCTGGGACACAAGAATTTGACGCTTCTACATATATTAACAAAACACCCCCAAATCATTATTGGCAAAGATGAAAAATCGTATTTTAACTGGTTTGTTGTTTGTGTCTTTTCTTCAAACTGGATGTACAAATAATGTGCGACAAAGCAACTCAAATAAAGATAATGAATCTGCAAGCTTTGATACTTGTGTAGTCGTAGGTATTGATTCTGTCTATTATCATTGTTCAGAGAAATTTGCAAGTCTAATAAAGAACCCTAATGAGAAACTATATCTAGAAATAGTGGGTGTATTCAATTATGCTCAATATCCTGAACCATTATTGTATAGTTTGGTTGCTGCAAATAAATTAGGAATTGATGTGGCAAAAATGGGGGTTGCATGTTATCTCACACATTCATTAAGCATTCCCAATATTGGTAAAAGCTCAAAAGAAATAGCCTTACTCTATCTAAAGGAGTGGGAATCCTGTACTAAACATAAAAGAGGAAAAGAAATTATCGAACGTTTCGAAGCTTTATCAAATGATGATATCGAAATGGTTATTTCTGCGATAAAAAGTGATGATCACGAAATGGTTATTCCTACGATAAAAAATGATGATCACGAAATGATTTACCCTACGATAACTAATAAAAGTTCAGAAATGAAATGCCTAAAAGTGGGTTGCCTCAAAGGCTCTGTTGAAGATTACAAGAAGTTGAAAGAAATGATGTCTAATAACAGAATGTATCCATTCATGCTGTATTATGCATATATTATGGCTGACAGATACAATTATCAGCCGGCCAGAGAGGATGTTGTTACCATTGTCAATCGCTTTTATCGAGAAAACCATCTTGAACCAATAGACAAAGACACTCAATATTTTTGTAATTTCTTTAAATAAATATTGAAATCATTAGGCGAAATCATATAAAACATGTGGATCCCCAATTGTTTACCTGTAATGAAGGTGGCCCTGAAGTTTCCTGGTTGTAGGGCGCTTCGGGGCTACTTGTTTTACCAGAGATGCTGTCGGACAAAATATTTTGGAAATAACCCATGAATATTCCCAATTATTTGCTATATTTGCCGTTGGTTATCAACTATAAATCGCATGGGATTACAAAAGAGCGGCACGACGGACAAGTTCACGTTCTACTACCAGAACAAGGACCATCTGGGCACGGTCCGTGAGACGGTGACCTCGACGGGCGCGATGAAGCAGCGCGTGAACTACTATCCCTTCGGCGGCCAGCTCGTGGACACGCTGAAGGCGATGGTCTTGAGCCCCAATTTCCAGCAGTACAAGTACAACGGCAAGGAGTTCGACAACATGTACAGCCTGAACACCTACGACTACGGCGCCCGCCAGCACTATCCCGTCCTTGCAAGATGGGATAGGATAGATCCTTTGTGTGAGAAGTGCTATGGTGTCAGTCCGTATAACTATTGCTCGAATAATCCTGTTAATACTACAGATCCGGATGGAAGAGGTCCAATAGTTGGCGCAATTATTGGTGCTGCTGTGGAGTTGGGATCCCAACTTATAGAGAAGTATGATACGAATAAGTCTTTAATGAGCAATTTGTCGGAGAATGTAAATTGGACTAATGTAGGGATTGCTGCTGGCGAGGGTGCACTTACGAGCGGAACTTCTGCATTAAAAAGTATAGGTGCCAAAGTAGCTGTCTCTGCAGTTTCTTCAGCTGCTAAAGAAGTATCAAATCAGGTTAAAGACGGCGCTAAGTCATATAAGGATATAGATTATAAAAAAATAGGTACAAACACTGTCCAAGGTGCTGCTATTACATTTATGGCAGGAACGAGAGCACAGTTTAAGACAAATGCAGAATTTAAGGGTGTTAAAGCAACTCCTAAAAATGCTATTAAACATCAAAGGGCTGGACAAAAACGATATACGAAATCCGCACAGAAAAGAGCGAATAAAGAACTACGAGAACAGAAAGAAAAGTATTCGAACAGAGTAGAATGGGGAGCAAATGCTTACTTGAATGGCATGAGGAGTGTCGCGAATCGAAAATACTAATATGGATAAAAGGAGATATAATAGACCCATGAGACAAAAGAAGCAAAAGTCTAAAATGAAGAAATTCTTTTCCTTTTTAATTTTCCCATTATTTGTATATCTCCAAATAGTGACGGAAATGAGTTGCATGGATACATTACTGCCCGTGTGTATCCCATGGATGTTTTATCTGGCAGCATTGGCTTGTTTATCCCTATTGCCCTTAATCGCAACTCGAATTGTAAGATATTTTAGAAAGCCTTCAAGAAAAAAGAAGTCTATTTCGGACTCTTATATATGGAAGATCGTAGTAGTATTAATAATTGTTCCAGCCATCATTTTTCTACCTAACAGATACATACCAATAGGACCTGAAATGGAATGCCAGGGCATAGTTGTTGATCAAATATCCGCACCCGTTAATAAGTCTCCTAGCTCTAATCGGAATTATGTTAAAATAAGGATAGATGGAGAAAACACCTCATTTTGGCATGGTCTGAACAAGGAATCCAAGCCATTAGGAAGTAAATGCATTGTCTCTGTAAAGAGAGGCACATTTGGAATGAGATATGTAGAAGAAGTGGACTTCTTGAATGAATAATGTATTGGCCCATGGAGATCATAAGGAGGTAATGCCGTTTTGAATGAAGTTAAGATTGTTTACCTGTAATGAAGGTGGCCCTGAAGTGTTCTGGTTGTAGGGCGCTTCGGGGTCACATGTTTTACCAGAGATGCTGTCGGACAAAATATTTTGGAAATAACCCATGAATATTCCCAATTATTTGCTATATTTGCCGTTGGTTATCAACTATAAATCGCATGGGATTACAAAAGAGCGGCACGACGGACAAGTTCACGTTCTACTACCAGAACAAGGACCATCTGGGCACGGTGCGTGAGACGGTGACCTCGACGGGTGCGATGAAGCAGCGCGTGAACTACTACCCCTTCGGCGGCCAGCTCGTGGACACGCTGAGGGTAATGATGTGGAACCGCGACGCCCAGCCCTACAAATACAACGGCAAGGAGTTCGACAACATGTACGGCCTGAACACCTACGACTACGGCGCCCGCCAGCACTACCCCGTCCTCGCAAGATGGGATAGGATAGATCCTTTGTGCGAGAAATACTATGGTGTCAGTCCGTATGCGTATTGCGAAAATGACCCTGTTAACGCAATTGACCCTGATGGTAGGAATGGCTTAAAAGTATCTATTAAAGCTGGTTGGAAGATTGCAAAGACTGTAGCAAAAAATGGTGTTAAATCATTAGCTAAAGGAGCAACGTATGCAGAAGCATTTAATGATGTCGTCGAAGATGCAAAAACTGTGTTTGGTTCCAATGCCTCAACAAAGGACAGATTTATTTCCGGAGCTAGTCTCGCTTCTGAGATTTTTAGTCCTGTAAGTATTCGAGATGGGAAAGCTGCAATCAAAGGAGTAAAAACAGCAGTAGATCATACCTCCAAACAAACTTCGCGTGCGGCTAGGCGGAAGGTTATGAGAGATCAGGGCATTCCAACTAGTCAGCAACCGAAATCTCAAAGCAGAAATGCTTCAGGCCGTGAGTACACCTACGAAACCCCTGATTCATATGGAACAACTAATACTAAGTCGGTACAGCAACAAACTATGGATCGTTCACATGATAAACCTCATTGGGAGGCGGGTAGCGTGAAAACTAATGATAACACAGGCGAGCCACGACGGAATAGGTATGGAAGACCCAAACTAGATAATACAAATAGTAAAGAAGAATACGAATAGATGGAAACATTAGAACAAAAGAAAAGAAGATTGATAGGCAAAGTTAAGTATCTTGATAAATATATCAAGACACTTAACAAGATCATATTAAAAAATGTTGATTCAACAATGTTATTATCCGTTGTTGATACAGACAGAATATGTCCTATGGTTGATATTAATTATTTCAATATTGATTATAAAACTACACTTGATTTTGGTGATAAGAAATTAATGTGGGATAGAATAAAGCCGTTATTTGGTCATAATCCATTATTTATTAGATTGAGGCACTATCGTGAGTGTGGCTTATTTCCTTTGGAATCAATAGAATTGTTTAATATCGATTTTAATTATGAAGATGATCCTTGGGGGATGATCGTATTAGTTTCAAATGATTGCTTAAAAGAAGTCATTTTAGATTTTTACGAAGAAAATAATCTCAGAAAAATCGACATAGAAATAAGAAGCGCAAAAAACTAAATGACATAGTATCCTAATATAGGTTGCCGTCTTCTCATCCTAAAGTTGATTTAAGTTGATGGAGTAATGGGATTAAGGATCAATAGAACTATTTTTTGATTCTGTGAAGTGACCCCAAAAAGTTGGACGGATGCACAAACAATCCGTCTCATGGATTTGGTCGTCTCAAACAAATTGCCTATATTTGCCGTTGGAATCAACTATAAATCGCATGGGATTACAAAAGAGCGGTACGACGGACAACTTCGCGTTCTTCTACCAGAACAAGGACCATCTGGGCACGGTGCGTGAGACGGTGACCTCGACGGGCGCGATGAAGCAGCGCGTGAACTACTATCCCTTCGGTGGCCAGCTCGTGGACACGCTGAAGGTGATGATTTGGAACCGCGACTTCCAACAGTATAAGTACAACGGTAAGGAGTTCGACGGCACGTTCGGCCTGAACACCTACGACTACGGCGCCCGCCAGCACGACCCCATCCTCGCAAGATGGGATAGGATCGATCCTTTGTGTGAGAAATACTATGGTGTCAGTCCCTATGCGTATTGTGCCAACAATCCGGTGAAGTTTATAGATCCGGATGGGTGCGAAATGGGGGATTACTATAACATGTCTGGAAAATTTATTGGTACAGATGGTTTGGATGATCAAAAGAAATACATCGTATTGGATAATAAAGAAGCAAAACAGATAAAGAATGGCAATTTCACGGAAACATCATCTGCAATACCAGTACCATCAAAATCTCAGATTGGTGCGGCTCAAACAAGCATAGATCAAGGGCAGAAAACAGGCAATGAATATGGATTCGTAATGGGTTCTGACGGTTCCGCCTCCAAACAATGTGTCGGAAAGAGTGGATCTGTGAATTTAGGACCTGGGTATGAAGAAATTGGCGACAACACAGTAGGTGACGCACATTATCATCCATATGATTTGCGTATGGAAAATGGTAATCCTACATTTTCTACGACAGACCCCTCACCCGAAGATTTCAATAATAGAACAATGAGGGAAAATAATGGTGTTAATTCTCCCAATAATCCGAGCTGGATTTTAGGAGAAGAACCAAGTAGTAGGGTATTCCAACTAGATAGTAGTGGCAATCTAATTCCAAATCCAACAACTACTTCAATTAGGTTTTACTGGGGGAATAACAGACAAACAGAAGCATACTCTTGGAAAAAATTCAAGAATGCAGTCAATATAATAAATGGAGGAAAATAGTATGAAAAAAGGTCTGATTCTTTTGTGGCTTTATTTATTGTCATTCCAAGTGGTGTCTGCTGGAGATTTCATTATTGGAACAATAGCAAGCAGGGCATCAGAAAGCAAGGATATCCCTTTGGAAATTTGCTATTATGCGAAGTACAATGATTATTACCCTTCCAGAATCTTTGAGATTGATCACCGCGAAAAGAAGTACATTGTATATAATCTGCATGTTGTATATTTGGATTCATGTTCAAATCCTAAGATAAAAACTGTCAAGGTGAAGATTCCAAAGGAATTTAAGGGCATTTGTTGTCATGTCTCTTCTAAAGAGCTTGTATATTCATTCCAATCGAAAGGAAGAGAGATTATGGTGTCTGTTCCTGCAACTGAAAGTGATACACTCAGCAAGCATACATGCAGCGTTTTATACTCCTATCCCTTGAATGAATTGAGTTATAGATTGAGATATATGTCACCTCATGACATGGAACTTAAAGAAAAACGTTATATGGGTATCGTACAAAGTAGTTCCTACACATTGTACTATTACAATTTTAGTCGGAGGCAGAAAGAGATATTCGAAGGTTCCCTGACATCTAACTAACGCAAAGATTGTTTACCTATAATGGAGGTGGCCCTGAAGTGTCCTAGTCGTGGGCATTTCGGGGCCACTTGTTTTAATCAGGTAGGAAAGTGGGAGTTTCCTGCCTGGTTTCTTTCGCTTTGTCAGTATGAAACGAAAGCATTCTCATGGTTGCTTCGACAGTCCCTTCGACAGGCGCAGGGGCCGCTTAGCACCCGCATAGCATCCTTACGTTCCTTGAGCTTGCGGTCCCTGAGCCTGTCGAAGGGATCCCCACAAATTCCCTCACAGATTTGGCCGTTTCAAACAAATTGCCTATATTTGTCCTCGATATCAACCATACGGCTTGGAAGATGATAAGCAATAACTATACCTACGACTACGGCGCCCGCCAGCACGACCCCATCCTCGCAAGATGGGATAGGATCGATCCTTTGTGTGAGAAATACTATGGTGTCAGTCCCTATGCGTATGCAAATAATAATCCTGTGAAGTTTATTGATCCGGATGGAAGAAAAGTTGTCAACTCTAAAGGGGTGAATATATTTTACATAAGTGCATCTAAAAAAATATGTGTCTCCAGGCATGCATCAGAAAATGAGAAAATGGTGTACCAAGGAATGATGCTTACGCCTACTGGACAAAGAATCTCTCGGATGGAATTTCAGCCAAAACTGCGGATTGACATTAACAGAGGCTGTTGGAGCCGAAGCTGCACATGAAAGTGTACATGCTTCTGATGAGGAAGAAATAAATAAAGATATCTCAAGTGCGAACAATGGAAAGCCTAGATCAAAACAAGAAGCCGAGAAGAAGCCTCGAGAAATAGAACAGCAATTTAGAGACGAATTAAAAAATATAAAAGATGGAAATCAATAAATTTTGCTATATAATCATCGCTTCGATCTTGTTTTCATTTGAGATTGGATTTGCCAAACGAAATGAAACAGAACTAAATTGGAACAAAACAGATAGGATTTTACCTATTTATGTTCAGGATTCCATACAAAACTTTTACAAATCTATTAATATAGACTATTGTATATATTTTTTGTATGGGAAAGGAATAAATGAAGACAAAGAGAATCCTGATGGCATATATTCTTTTAAGATGCTTTCCTCTCATAGTCATACCCATCTTTTAATTATTTATCATTCTGAAGTATATATTGTTAAAAGTCTCAATCATGGAGGGATAGTAGCAGAAATCTGTAGATTTGCCAAAAAAAAGAATATAGATGAAGCATTCCTAAAAGAAGCATGCTTGATATGTTTTAATTATCTGTTAGATGAGCATCAAACTACAGATGATGAAAAGAACATAGAATTTGTCAACAAAGACGACTTTGTTAGATCTCTGTTATTTAGCAAATCCATGGATGAAGTTTACAAGGTCTATAAGGAGATAAAATCCTCCAAAAACATAGCAGAAGATTTTCCTTTCTATATTCTCACAAAAGAATTAGATGAGAAAGAAACAATTTTATTACTTGGTCTCATTGGAGGGTATGATTTTGAACATGAATCGAATGAAATAGAAAGGTGACGTACTGCGGCAACCATCCCTATCGTGAGACCGATCGTACCAGGAAATAAAGAAGGTAACATTATATTTATAACGAAACGAAATTGGATACTTTGTGTAATATTGAGTACACGATTCATAATAATACGAACAAATGTCAAGTAATAGTACTGTCAGAGGATATATAGTATGAGAATTGGTAATATTATTTTGGAAATAACCCATGAATATTCCCAATTATTTGCTATATTTGCCGTTGGTTATCAACTATAAATCGCATGGGATTACAAAAGAGCGGCACGACGGACAACTTCGCGTTCTTCTACCAGAACAAGGACCACCTGGGTACGGTGCGTGAGACGGTGACCTCGACGGGCGCGATGAAGCAGCGCGTGAACTACTATCCCTTCGGCGGCCAGCTCGTGGACACGCTGAAGGCGATGGTCTTGAGCCCCAATTTCCAGCAGTATAAGTACAACGGTAAGGAGTTCGACGGCACGTTCGGCCTGAACACCTACGACTACGGCGCCCGCCAGCACTACCCCGTCCTCGCAAGGTGGGATAGAATAGATCCCCTGTGTGAGAAATACTATGGTGTCAGTCCGTATGCATATTGTGGGAATAATCCGGTGAAATTGATTGATGACGAAGGCAAGGAACCAACAACATACGAGGCGGCCCTTATGGCAAAGCATGTATATGGAGATGAGGTAAAACTGGCTGGTGGATGGCATCTTAGCAAGAATCAAAACGAATCGTTTAATTCTAAAAGTGGATTACAATCTGCTTTATATGAGAGGACTAAAAAGGGGGTTACTGAATATGCCTATGTTACAGCTGGTACGCAGGATCTGACAGATGCGAAAGAGGATATAAAACAGTTGTATGGAGCAAGTACACAATATAGAGAGTCAGTTACTAATGCTAAGCAATTAAACGAAAAATATTCGAAGTCAGAATTGACGTATGTTGGACATTCGTTGGGAGGAGGACTGGCGGCGGCTAATGCTTTGGCCACAGATAGAAATGCCATTACGTTTAATGCCGCAGCAATATCAAAAGATACGAAGAATGCATTAGGGCTGCCAAAAACAACCTCTAAAGGGCGTATATTTAATGTTGTTGTGAAAGGCGAGATAGTTAATTATCTTCAGTCAAAGGCCGGCTTGAAGTTAGAAGGTGGTGCTTTCCAACTGAATGCGACATATCTACCTGGAACTAATCGTGTAAACACCGCGATGCGAGTAGGAAACCATTCAATAAATACTGTCATACGAAAATTAGAGGAGGAAAAAGCGAAATGAAGGCATCTAAGTATATTTTCATTCTAATAATCACTTCTATTATTAGTTGCTCAGGAGAAAAAAACTTTCATGGAGATAATATAAGATTATGGGAAAATACTGAAGCATGGGGACTTGCAAAGTGTATTTCAAAGAATGATTTCAAGAAGGCAGAAAAGATACTTTCTCATGAACATCTTGATGTCGATTATAAAGAACCCAAATATGGAGAGACATTGTTGTTCTGGGCGGTATGGAATGCAGACATTGATGCCGTTAAGTTCTTGATAAGCCATGGCGCGAACCCGAATGCACACGACACTTATAATGGAGAATCTCCCATCGCTATAGCATCTGACTATTTTATACGCTCAGATATTTTAGCTTATTTGCTTGCACATGGAGGAAATCCTAACGATTATGTTAAAGAAGATGAGGAATTGTCACATGGTCCTAGTAATGAGACACCTTTGACGCGGGCCGCATTTACCAGTTTGGAGAAAACAAAGATGTTGGTTAAGGCGGGTGCTGACGTAAACTTTTCAGTAGAACCTGGTTATACTCCGTTAATATCTGCAGAGCGTAAAATGTCCCTTGAAGTAGCAGAGTATCTACTTTTTGAGTGTAAGGCAGATTACAAGAAGTCGTATGTAGTAACTATAGACACGGGAGATACCTTATATTTAAAAGATTTGATACAGAATAGAAGGCTCATAACTGCCGACGATAGCATTTCTACTAAACGGATTATGGACTATATAAATGCACATTTTGAGAATTCAAAGGAATGACAAAATAGGAAGGTGGCCCTGAAGTGCTCTGATTGTGGGCGTTTCGGGGCCATTTGTTTTGCCAGAGATGCTGTCGAACGGAATATTTTGGAAATAACATATGATTATTCCCAGTTATTTGCTATATTTGCCCTCGATATCAACCATAAAGATAAGTTATGCAGAAGGTTTATATATCATTATTTATAGTATTGTTATTCTCGTCCTGCTCAAAAGGATATGATAGAGTAGAATTGATAGCTGGCGATAGCTGCCAGTATTGGTATCATGCGAATTCAGATCCTTATATCAAGACAAAGTTCTTCTATTTTTTTGATCGTAAGGGGAAATGCGTTATTCTCGAAGAAAGATATGCCGACAAGAAATGCTATCTCTATGATGGAGGGGATGTGGAATATATTCCTACATGGTCTTTGGTGAATGATTCTGTAATTAGAATGGGTGGCTTCAATAGGAAATTGACCATTGTGAATGATACTTTTCTAATCATTACGACAGGTGAAAACCATTGGGTAGACACACTGTACAAGGTAACGGATCCTCATTTGCTAAAGAAACTACGTGAGGTTCCAATTCCTTGAAGGTAAAAGAATAGGCCATTTGTCTCGTCGCCCCGTCTTATGTACAGTAACAGGGGGAAACAAATTGCCTATATTTGCCATCGATATCAACCGTAAATCGCTTGGATAGTGGACAAACTATCCTTGTGTGAAGGATGTATAAATCCGCAGCCTTGCTCATGGCAAGGCTGCGGATTCTCTTTGTAGGGGGCTTTAGCTTATAGGCTTGTCTGTCTGGACAAGTTATCTCTTTCTCCGGCTTTCTGTCTCTTCGCGCTTGGCCTTGTAGTATCGGTCGACGAAATCAATCTGTTCGCGGTTGGGGCGCATGATGAGTGAGGCTCCGTTGGAGAACTGCATCGTGGTGGGCTTGCTGTCGTCGAACGACGGCCAGTAGGGCAGACCCTTGCCATTCGGGTTGCCCGTCTTGGCGAAGTTCACCCAGTACTGTTGGATGATCTCTGCCACGGCCGACTCTGCAGGGTACTTGTCGGGCTGATTGAGGAACTCACCGTTGAGGTAGAGGATATCATCGGCGTGAGCCACACCACGACGGCGTGGGTCTGGCGAGAAGCTGCGTGTGGAGGGCTGGGCCAGGAAGGCGGCATAGGCCGGACTCTTGCCGGTCTTGGCCTGCAGACTGACCCATGCGTAGGATGGCCAGGCAAAGCCCATGTCGCGGAAGGCGTCGCCGAAACCATGGAACGCCTCGTCGACCGTGCTGCCCGGATAGGTCTTCAGGGCCTCGTCGGCATAGGAACCGAAGATGCCACGGATCTGCTTCTCGTAGTCCTCGGGCTTGATGGAGTGGGAGAACAGGGCGCCTTCGTCGCTGTTGGTCATCACGATGACAGGCACGTCGTTATACTCGCCACGCTCGTAGAGGCGGTACTGGTCGTCGCAGATCACATAGCCGTCGACACAGGGCCAGAAGCCACCGAAGCCGACATCCTTGCCACAGAGTGCCTGACTGTCCATCTTACGTAGCTCTTTCAACGACTTCTTTTTCAGGTGCTTCTGGAAGGCGAGACCTTGGGCCTCGGCACCTTTCTGTGAGGCATCCAGACCCAGTGAGCGCGGCTGGTCGCTCCAAGGGGCGAACGAACCACCGCTCTGACTGATGCAGCGATGGAAGAGGCCCTTAGCCAACGGTGAGGCGCAGAGGATGCTACAGCTGATGGCACCTGCCGACTCTCCGAAGATGGTGACATTGGAGGGGTCGCCGCCGAAGTTGGCGATGTTACGCTGCACCCACTGCAGGGCGAAGATCTGATCGAGCAGACCGTAGTTGCCGGAGTGGCCTTCGCCGTTCTCCTTGGTCAGCTCGGGATGGGCCATGAAGCCGAGGGCACCAGTGCGATACTCCACGCTGACGATGACCACACCGCGCAGGGCGAGGTATTTCCACAGGTCGCCGCCATAGTGCTCGGTCTGGAAGCCGCCGCCATGGATCCACACCATCACTGGCAGACGGTCGTCGGCCGAGGTGGCAGGGGTAGCGATACCGAGGTAGAGACAGTCTTCACTCATCATGTCGGGGGTCAGACCCTGACGAACGGGCTGGGGCGGCCAAGGGCCGAACGTGTCGCATACCCTCACTCCCTGC
>Ga0265299_10003280_pt1 | contig 15917 bp, 26 predicted proteins | sample AusTroGonzalo_MG_4_FD_193485 | JGI IMG/M metagenome (GOLD analysis project Ga0265299, IMG submission 193485) | Bovine rumen microbial communities from tropical cattle in Woodstock, Queensland, Australia - Gonzalo_02 | ecosystem: Host-associated > Mammals > Digestive system > Stomach > Rumen ... | reverse complement strand
AGACCATTTGTTGGCGTTGACGCTACTATGTTTAATGGTAATAACAAGTTACCTGAAAATGGATTATGGAAAAAGGTTGACACAACTAGCGACGATTTCTTCGAAGTATTTGATCCTCAATTTAGAGATTATAACGATAGACTACAAGAATTATATAAGAGATTAGAACACGAAATAGGAACAAGTTATGGAATATTAAGTGAAGTAGATACTAAACAAGCAACTGCTACTGAAATTAAGAGGTCAATGTATGATACATTTACTATTTGCGACGATATGAGAACTAATGTAGAAAAAGGATTAGAAGACTTCTTTTATGCTTGTAATGTATTAGCTAATGCTTATAATTTAAGCCCAATGGGAGAATATAATGTATCATTTGACTGGAGCTATTCTTTATTAGAAGATACTCAAGCAGAATGGTCTCAAATGATTTATGCTCTTAATAATGGAATTGTAAGTAAGATAGAAGTAAGACAATGGCTTAAACCTGACGAAACATTAGAAGAAAGCGAAGAAGCAATTAAGAATATTTTAAAAGAAGAACCTGATATAGTATTAGGAGGTGATAAAGAATGATAGTGCAAGTAAAACCTCACGAAATAATAGTCAATAAAATTCCAGTAAACGAACTTGAAGTTAATGTTACTAAAATACAATTTGAGTTTGACGAAGCAATACCTAGTAATTATGTTAAGAAAGCATTTTTTACAAATGGCAATATATCAAAGGTTATTGAATTAGTAAGCAATGAATGTGATATACCAAATGAAGTATTACAAAATAGAGGTCAAGTAAGATTAGGTGTAATAGCTTATGAAGTGCAAGACAATACATTAATAGAAAGATTTAATCCTAGACCAGGATATTTTGCAGTATTAGAAGGTAGTATGGTAGAAGCCGATAATACAGAACCTATTACTCCAACAGATAAAGAACAAATAGAGCAAATGTTAGCCAATATAGATATAGATGGAGAAAAAGTAGGCAAGATAACTACACTAACAATTAGATATAAAGATGGAACTTCAAAGGCAATAGAAATAACTGATGGAATATCAGTTACAAATATGGAAATAATTGATAGAGATTTGGTGGTAACTTATGACGAATAATTATAAATTATACTGCTTTACTAATATAATAAATGGTAAACAATATATAGGAATAACAAAACAAGACATTCAAAAGAGATGGAGAAATGGTAAAGGATATAAGAAACCTACTAGAATTGGTGGTGCTATAAGAAAATATGGTTGGGATAATTTCAAAAAAGAAGTATTATTTGATAACTTAACACAAGAGCAAGCAATACAACTTGAAAAAGAATATATAGCAAAACTAGATACAATAAATAATGGTTATAACGTCCAAGAAGGTGGTCTAGGTGGCAGTAGCGGTATTGTAAGTGAGGAAATAAGAAAAAGATTAAGTATATCACATAAAGGCCAACACAATTCGCCTAAAACAGAGTTTAAAAAAGGTATAAGAAGTAAAGCACATTTTAAAATAATGATACCTGTTTATTGCGTTGAATTAGATAAAACATTCGATAGTATAGCAACCGCAGAAAAAGAATTAAATATAGGACACCATATTTGGGACTGCATAAATGGTAAGAGAAATAAATGTGGTGGCTATCATTGGGAAAAAGTAAAGGAGATGGTATAAAATGTCAAGACAAGTTAATTTAGGACAAATAGTTCCTAATATACAAGTAGGAACAACAACAACTTCTTCGCCTGGCACAAATGCTATGGTAGAAAATGTTGGGAGTGAATTAAACCCAATACTTAACTTTACAATACCAAGAGGAGAAGCAGGAGCAATAAAAATGATTATTGTCAATGTTCTTCCAGAAACAGGACAAGACGACACCATCTACCTAGTTCCAATAACACCTGATACAACAGGCAATAACTATGCAGAATATGTCTACATAAATGGTGCATGGGAATTATTAGGCAAGATAGGGGTTCAAGTAGATTTAACTGACTATTACACAAAAACTGAAACAAACAACCTCTTATCAAATAAAGTAGGGTTTACTGATTATGCAGGAACAAATCAAGTAGGTGTAATACAAGCAGGACAATATAGTTTAGAAATGACAAATGATGGTCGCCCTTATGTAACTTCACTTGCATATAATACATACCAAGGAAGAAGTGTAAATACATTTATTTCAAAAGGAACATTAGAGGCAGTTATCACAGGAAAAGACTTAACAACAAAATCTTATGTAGATGGTTTAGTAGGAGATATAGCAAGTGTAATTGATAGTATAAATGGTGAGGTGATATAGATGGGAACAATTAGTGAAAAACTAACTTATCTAAACACAACAAAATCTAATTTAAAAGATATGATTAACTATGGTTTACCTAGTGAAGAACAAATAACAAGTTCAACAACATTTAGGAACTATGTTACAAGCATTTTTGAGGCATTTTTAGAGAGTTTAAGAGATAGTGAAACACTTTATACTAACTTACCAAAAAAGAGTGGAAATGGCACTCAAATTACTTTAAATGATACTGCATATTCTCCAATGAGAATAACATTAGGAAGTAGTGCATTAAGTCAAGATGGAACACCAACACCTAATTACCCACAAGACATACATACAATAAGTGGTAGTAATAGTATAGTGGTAGAGGGGAAGAACTTGTTTGATACAAGCAATTATACAATAAGTGGAACAGGTTTAACTATAACAAGAAATGAAGATGGTTCTTTTAATATAAATGGAACTAATAGTGGAAATGTAAGTATTATTTTTTCTAATGAAATAGAACTAAACGGAGAATATACTATAGCTACTATTGAAAAAAACCCTGTAACTAATAGTTATTTTAATATTTATTCAAACAATAATGTAACAGGAACAATAGAATTCTTTACTACAAGTTCTACTAATCATTATAAAAACTTTACATATACAGGCAAAACTTTATCACAAAGAATATTATTTGGACCTGGAACATATAACAATTTTAGAGTATCAATAGAAATACTAAAAGGGACATATAATTTAGATACAATAGGGACTTATGAAGAATACAAAGGTCAAACAAACACAATAGACCTATCAACTTACAATTTAGGAAGCATAGGAAACTATGAAAACAAGTTTATTAGAAGTGATGGGGAAAACATATTAGATACAACTACATTTGTAAAAGGTAGATTAGATAGTGGTGTTTTAGGTTATGCAGGTGGAACTACAAGTTTAACATATACTAATACTTCTATATCATTTACAACCAACAATAATTATAGAGGTGTCACAAGTGATTACATAAAAGTATTGCCTAGCACTGATTATGTATATTCACAAAAAGAAACAATGAGTGGAATAGGAATAAGAGTTGCTTGTTATGATAGTAGTAAAACATATATACAAGATAAAACAAAACAAACATTTACAACACCTAGTAATTGTGAGTATATAAGAATATGTTTTATAGCAGATACAATTTCAAGCACAACAATAAATGAGTTAATGCTAAATAAAGGCACAACTGCATTACCTTACACCCCTTATGAAAAAGGTTGGTATTATAAAGAAGGTATAGGGAAAGTGGTGTTAGATGGAAGTGAAGATAATTGGGGTTTCGGTTCTTTTGGAGACTATTATAGAGCAAACATTTCTGCAAGTGGAATAATACAAGGACTAAGTGCAAACGATACTTTATTATATTGCAATTACTTTTATCCTTCTAACGATTTAATGAGTTCTACTACTGCTAGACCAGGTATGTTGTGTCATTACAGACAAAACGAAGTAGTATATTTTGGAACAGAAGAAACAACAGTAGGAAATTGGAAAACGTGGTTATCTACTCATAATACAATTGTATATTACAGACTTAACACCCCAACATATACCAAACTAACTGATACTACTTTAATAAACCAATTAGAGAATACATACAAAAATATGTTATCTTACAAAGGAACAACAAACATTAGTCAAGTAAACAATGATTTACCATTTACTTTGAGTGTGAGTGCTATTGAGGATTTGGAGGCATAAAATGAAAGGAAAAGGAATAAAGTTTGAAAGAATAAGAAGAATAACAGGTTATTTAGTAGGAACATTAGATAGATTTAACAATGCAAAGAAGCAAGAGGAAAAAGACAGAGTAAAACATAAATAGGAGTTGAAATGAAGGTAATAAAAAGAGATTTGGGAGAAGAGTTTAAAAGTATTAAGATATTGGCATTAAGCGATTTTCATATAGGAGATCAATTATGTAATTTAAAACTAATTAGAGAAGTTTTAAACGAAGTAAAGGAAAGCTCAAATACATTTATTATTCTAAATGGAGATTTAATGAATAATGCAGTCAAAACAAGTGTAAGCGACGTATATAATGAAGAATTAACTCCAACAGAACAAATAATAAGACTATGTGATTTATTAGAAGGAGTAAAAGAACGCATACTCGTAATACACCCTGGAAATCACGAAGCACGAACTTTTAAAAATGATGGTGTAGATATAATAAGATTAGTAGCTAGACAACTAGGGATAGAAGATAGATATAGTGATGGTTGGTGGTATTTATATTTAACATTTGGTCTTAATGAAGCAAAAAGAGATAGACCTATGCTTTATACAATAACAGGTATTCACGGATACGGAGGAGGTCGCAAATATGGTGGTAAGATAAACAACCTAGTAGAAATGAGCGACAAAGTAATAGCCGACCTTTATGTGATGGGACACCACCATACGCCTATTATGACTAGAAACACAATATATTTACCTGATTACCAACATAGAACACTAGTTAAAAAGGATAAATACTATTTAATGACTAATAGTTTCCTAGAATATGGTGGTTATGGAGAAGCATATGGCTTTACTCCAGGAACAACAGACCACCAAGAAGCAATATTAAGTGGAACAAAGAAAGAAATAAGATTAATAATGTAGGAGGTAATCCTATGAATGAGGAAAAAATAATTGAGAGATTAACGATTAGAATGGAAAAAGTAAACCAATATATTTTAAGCGAAATAGCAAGGAGTTTAAAAGAGATTGGAACAATTAATCCAACTAAACTAAATCAACTCATAATGAGCCTAAAATATGGTTCTAAATATAAATCTATGGTAAAGGAAATATCAAAAGCAACTCAATTAAATATAAAAGAAATAAACGAGATATTCGAAGAAGTAGCCAAAATAGATTATGAAAATGCTAAAAGGTTCTATGAATATAGAGATATGAAATATTTACCTTATAAACAAAATAAAGCCTTAACAGAAGAAGTTAAAGCACTTGCTAATATAACTGCTAATGAGATTATCAATTTTAGTAATACAACTTCAATAGGGTTTGGAATATCTAATAAAGATGGTTCAATAGTTTTTAAAGGACTAAAAGAAACTTATTACGATGCAATAGACGAGGCAGTATTAAGCATTTCACAAGGTAAAGAAGTATTTCAAGATAGTATGTATAGACAATTACACGATATTGCCGATAGTGGATTAAAAGTTATTTATCCTACTACTTATATTGGTAAAGATGGTAAAGAACACCATTACGTTAGAAGATTAGATAGTGCAATGCGAATGAACTTAACAGGAGCATTACGAAACTTGCATAACGAAACACAAAAGATAATAGGAGAACAAATAGGAGCAGATGGAGTAGAAATCTCAACTCACGAAAACCCTGCTCCTGACCACGAAGACGCTCAAGGAAAACAATTCTCTAATGAAGAGTTTGAAAAATTACAAGATATAGGAGTAGCTAAAACCTATGATGGCAAACGAGTTAGCCTACATAGAGATCACGGAGAGTTTAGACCAATAAGCGAATGGAACTGCTATCACTATACTTTCTCAATAGTTTTGGGAGTAAATAAGCCTCTAAAGACTAATGAAGAACTAGAAGCAATAAAGCAACGCAACGAAGATGGGTTCGAGTTAGGAGATAAACACTATACTATGTATGAAGGAGAGCAACTCCAAAGAAAGATAGAAACCGAAATAAGAAGGCAAAAGGAAATCCAGGAAACTTTAGAACAAGGTGGAATTGGAGATATGTTTAATAAAAGCAAGTTAAGAGCATTAAATCGTAAGTATAAAGAACTAAATCAAATAAGTGGATTAAGACCTCGACTAGATAGATTAAAAATCTAATCGAGGTTTTGACTTATAAATTGGATTAGTTATAATTTAAGTGAGTAAGAGAAAGAGGCAAAATATGATACAAGATATATTAATAAAAGTGATAAATTATTTACTACCTATCGTTTTAGGATATTGTATTAGTGTCATTAAAAATTACAAAAAGAAGAATGACGCAACAAATAACGCATTAAAGATAATGCTTCAAAGTAACCTTACTAATACTTACTATGTATATAGTGTTAAAAAGAAAATCCCAGATTATGTTTATAAGAATTGGATAAATATGTTAAAGGAATATGAAAAACTAGAAGGCGACGACTATATACATACACTAGCAAATAAAATGAAGGAATGGGAGTTTGTAAAAACTGACATATTAGAATAGGAGATATTATGGATTTAGAAGATATAAAAAAACAATTAGACGAAAACTCTAAAAAGATAATAGACAATATGGATAGAATACACCAAAATAGTGGTGCAATTGAAATCCTAAAAGACTTCAAAGGCGACAACAAAAGATTATTTGCTATTTTACTTATTGTATTATTAATGTGGTTTACTACTATTGTATATTTGGTATATGTTCTTACTGATACTAGCATTGTATCTTCTACTGAAATAACACAAGAAAACCAAGAAGGCTATAATAATTATATTGGAAATGATGGAGAGATAAGCAATGGCGAAGCAAACAATTAAGAAAACAAAATATAAAGTAAGAAAATCTAAAGTAAAAAACTGCCCTGTTTGTGGTAAGTATATGAAGAAGAAATAATGTTTGAGTTTACTAGAACTGAATATGAAATGATTTGTAAAGAATGTATGCTTAATGAAGAATATAAGAAACTACTAGAAATGAAAATAAAAGGATATACCAGAACCAAGATGGCAATGGAACTCAATGTAAGTGAAGCAACATTAGATATAATGATAAGAAAACTTAAGAAAAAAATTAAAAAAATCTTATAAAAATGATAGAAGAACTTAATAAAATAGGTTCTTTTTTTATTGGTGAAATGAAATCACAAAGGAGGCAATATAGATGGAAAAAGCACAAGAGGGCAATGAGCCAATTGTTAGTCCAAAGGACATATATCTATTATTGCTTCTTTTGTTTTGAAAAGGAGAATTAATATGTATGGAATGTATAACCAACCTAGTTTAGATAGGATTAACAACCAAATAGCCGAACTAGAAAAAATGAGAAATCAAATGCAACAACCTGTTAACCCACCTACTAATCTTACACAAAACTTTCAATTAGCACCTCAAAGAGAAGTTATTAAGTATGCTAATTCGTATGAAGAAGTGCAAAGAGATTTAGTATTAGGAGATACACCATATTTTAGTAAAGATATGAGTGTAGTATGGATTAAAAATCTAAAAGGAGAGATCAAAACATACGAATTAAGTGAGATTATACCTAAAGACGAAAAAGACCTAAAAATAGAGTATTTACAAGCTCAAATAGAAGAATTGAAAGGAAGGATAGACAATGAACCCCTTACAAATGTTAATGAACCAGTTACAGAACCAAGTCAAAATGAAGAACCCTCAAACGTTCCAAAGGTGGCAAGAACTGGTAAAAAATACAAATGATCCAAAAGGATTATTACAAAATATAACTAAAAACTATACTCCAGAACAAAAGGAACAATTCAAGAAGTTTGTTAATGGTTATGGAGTTAGCGAAGAACAACTCAAAAACTTTGGTATCAAATAAATTGATATAAATTAAAAGAAAGGAGAAAAGAATATGAACGGAAACAATGGCGTAACGCCTATAGTTGACCTAGCAACTAATGGAAATAATTATCCTTATCCATTTATGTATGGTAATGGTGGATTTGGTAATGGCTTCTTTGGTGGAGATGGTATATGGGCAATTGTGTTACTAGCACTTTTATTTAATGGTGGTTGGGGTGGCAACGGCTTTGGATTTGGTGGCAATAATGTTGCTACTACTGATTTTGTATCAAGTGAGTTTACTCAAAGAGATATAAGCCAATTAGCCACTCAATTATGTAATTGTTGCAGTGATATTAATTCTAATATTTCTAATGGATTTGCCGATTTAAGCACTAACTTATGTAATGTAAGAAGCGACATTCTAACAGGAAATATGGGATTACAAAATGCTATTCAAGATAGCAAATATGCAACTGCTTTAGGTATTTCTAATACACAAAGAGATATTTTAATGCAAACTACACAATTAGAGAACCAATTAGGAATGACTAGCTTACAAGGATTAGCAAGATTAGATAGTTGTTGTTGTGATATTAAGTCTGCTATTAAGGAAGATGGAGAAAAAACAAGAGCATTAATTACTCAAAATACTATCCAAGACTTAAGAGATAGACTAGCGTCTGCTAAAGACATTATTAGCGATAGAGAACAAACTGATACTTTATTGTCAAGATTACAACCAACACCTACACCAAGTTATTTAGTATCAAGCCCTTATCAGTCATTACTTAACCCTACTTTAGGAAATGGTTGTGGTTGCTATGGAAATTATTATGGAACAAATATTATCTAGCATAACGTTATAAAACACCCCTGATTACAGGAACTTGCTATGGAGAATAAGCAAGTCTTATTCTCTTTTATTTTAGAAAGGAGAGATAGAATGATACAAGCAGTCCAAGTAACACCAGAAGTCTTAACTTCAAATACAGATAACATAAACTTTGATATAGTCGATTTAAGAAGCAGAACTGCAAATTGTTGTGGTTGGTTACAATATGTTCCAGGAAGTAGTGATTTTACTATTATAGGTGGTGGAACATTTAAGATTAATTTCAATGCTAATGTAACAAGTGCAACTGCAGGTCAAGTAGCACTAGCACTAAAGACAAGTTTAGGTAGTGATCTTGAAGGAACTGAAATAGATACTAGTGTAGTAACTCCAGGAGTTTATGAGAATGTTTCATTTACAAAAATATTAAGAGTATGCCCTAGAGTTAATACAACTATTGGAGTAGGTTCTTTACCTGCTATAGGTGGAGTAACACCTGCAGTAGTAACTCAAATCCCTACAATTAAAGACGCCAACTTTATAATTGAAAAAATAGCATAATGAATAGCGTTGATAATTTGGCATTAATCTTACAAGCATTAAGCCTAGAAATACTATTTAGAGATTATAATAATAGTGATTTAATGGGGGAATTACAAAAGCAAGATAAAGAATACCTAGAAAAGATAATATCTCAAAATAATGAGATTTTAAGCCTTTTAAGAAAGGAGAATGATAATGGAAGAGAAACTTAAAGAAACGACTAAAAAATCAATAGAAAAAATATTAAATGATGGTTTAACTACTGCTAATTTAGAACACTTATACAAATTAGTAGATATATATAAAGACGCAAAGGAGGTAGAAAGTATGAACTATGGAAATTATAATGGTAATTATGGAGAATATGGAAATTACGAAAATTACGGAAGAAGACCTGGATATGATAGTTATGGAGATTATGGACGCAGAGGATATGACGCAAAATATAGAGGATATGGTCATTTAGATAAGATGGGAGAAGAATATGGAAGATACCAAGATTATCGCTCAAGATATGGTGCTAATGAAGACACTAAAAGAAGTTTAGAATATATGCTAAAGGCTATGGAAGATTTTGCTCGTATGTTAAAGGAAGAAGCTCAAAGTCAAGAAGAAGTCCAAATGATTAAACAAACTGCTCAAAGAATAGCACAAATGTAATGTATGAATATTATAATGAAAATCCATTATTAGCACACGAAGACGACTGCGTAATAAGGGCGTTAAGTTGTGTTTTGGATAGATCGTGGGATAGCGTTTATAACGAATTAAGCGACCTAGCACAATATAATGGAACAATGATGGATAATAGGGGGTTTGTTAGATGGTATTTAGACACCCATTTTGAACGAATTAGCAACCCACCTTATAAAGTGTATCAAGTTGCTCAAAAGTTTAAAAATAATGTTGTTTTATGCACTATGAGAGGGCATATCTGTTGTATTAAATATGGAGTTATATATGATATATTTAACCCTAGCAATAGAATAGTAGAAGACGTATGGGTGGTTAGATAGGGGGAGGTTTATTACCTTCCTTTTATTATGTGGTAAGATTTGAGCGAGGTATTACTATGAAAATAGCGATAGATAAAAACTCATTAAAAGCAATTAAACCAGGAAATAAATACATATACTTGTTTGATAAAGAACCATTAGAGGAGTTACTCAAATTAAAACTGCATTGTGTTAGATATGATAAATGTGGTTTTGTTGATATTAACCTAACTCCATATGATATTGAGTGTTCTAAACAAGCTACCATTAACGAAAAGGATTACGATAGTTTACCAGAACATAAAGATTATAAAATAGGTATTATTATCCCCAACTATAATTATGAAGAGTATATAGAAAAATGTGTAAACTCAATTCTAAACCAAACATATAAAAACTTCGAGATTATATTTATAGACGACTGCTCTACTGATGGGAGTGTTGAAGTTGCTAAAAGATTATTAAAACCACCTCATAAAGTTATACAACTAAAACAAAAAAGATATAATGGTGGTGCTAGGAATGAAGCATACTTACATTTAAGCGAAGACGTTGACTATGTATGGTATGTAGATAGCGACGACTGGCTACTTGATAATCAAGTATTGGATAAGATAAATGATAGATTACAAACTAGACCTGACGTGCTATTTGTTGGATTGTCGCAATATAAGAACAATAGAACCTTACCATCATTTATACCACAATATAAAGACAAATACGAAGCAATAAAAGGTTGGAGTGGTAGCTGTGCTTGTGTAATAAAAAAATCACTAGCAACTAGGCAAGAATGCCTTTATAATGAGGGAACATTAAAAGAAGATAAAAACCATCATTGTAAGATATGTATTTATATGAACTCATTTTCAACATTAAGAGAAGGGGTTTATGTATGGAATAGACAAAATCCTAAATCAACAACAACTGATAGAGAAAATATAATGTGGAAGACTAGCACTATAAGACATTTAGCAGATACAAAAGAATTAGCCTTGCGTGTAAAAGGTAGAGATCAAAAAATAGACCAATACCTAGAAAGTAGATTAAAGTTATGTGAAGAGGAAGTAAGAAAAGGTGGAGATAGTCAATGGTAAAGTTATCTATTATAATTCCCCACTATAATACATACGATTTGACTTGCGAATTAATGGAAGAATTAAGAAGACAATATACTAATGAAATTGAGATTATAATTATAGACGATAGCAACGAATTAAGACTAGACCAGTATAAAGACATTTCAAAAATAATTCATAATGATAAAAGGCAAGGCTTGTCAAAAGCAAGAAACATAGGAATAGATAACACCATAGGAGAATATGTAGCATTTATAGATAGCGACGATATGATTTCCCCTGATTATGTAAAGACTTTATTACAAGCAATAGAAATACATAAAGAAGACATAATAGTATTTAATTGGAAAGATAAAAATACTGGTGCAATATGTTACCACCCAGAAAATTACGCAGTATGGAAGGCAATTTATAAAAGAGAAACTTTACCATATTTCAATAATGATTTATGGTATAACGAAGATGTATTCTTTCAAGAAGAGTTAGATAAAAGAAACTTAACAAAAACATTTATAAATGGCATTTTATATTATTATAATTCTAACAGAATAGGTAGTAATTTTTGGGAAAGAAATAACGAAAGGAAAAAGAATATGGTAAAAGTAGAAGTAATACAACCATTTACATTAAGTAGATTTGAAGAGATATTAGACCTAGAAAGAAAAAACATAGATAAATATGGAGAATTATTTGTAGGAGATACATTCTATTGTGAAAAAGATTTAGCCGATTATTTACTAGGCGAAAATGCCCTTAAAAAACCTTTTGTAAAAGTAATAGAAATTATACCTAAAAGCAAGAAATAACTTGCTTTTTTATATGGAGGATTTTGTGTTTTTTAAATGTAGTAGTAATATTTATGCGACCTCATAAGAGGAATATCAATTTTCACGAGTTCGTGGCTCGTAAAACTAACGATAAAAGGAGATATTATGCAAAGAGAAGATTTGGAGTTTTTGGAAAAAGAACAAGTTGAAAAGGTTATGGCTTTATATGGTAAAGCAATGACTAAAAAGGATAAGGAAGTAGAAACACTTACTAAAGAAAAAGAAGAATTAACCAGTAAGGTTGAAACTTACGAAACTAAAATCAATGAGTTTAATGAGAACGCCAAAGACAATGCCGACTGGAAACTAAAATATGAAGAGTTGCAAACTTCAATTAAAGAACAGGAAGCAAAACTTAAAGCCGAAGAAGAAGATAAAATCTTAACTGATAAGATAAACACTTTATTCGAAGGCAAAACATTTACTAGCGACTATGCAAGAAATGGTCTTTTAAATGATATTAAGACAGGAATTAATAATCCTGAAAACAAAGGCAAAGGTATTGAAGATTTATTTAATGAATTAACTAAAGATAAAGATGGTATATTTGCTAATCCAAATCAATTAAAAGATATGGAAGGTATGGGAGATAGTGAACAAAATAACGCTAAACAAATACCAACGATTTGGTAAAAAGGAAGGAATGATTAAAAAATGGCAAGATTAGACGCATTAAGTATTAAAATGACTGATGGTTCTACTGCAGAAAAATTAGCAGAAGAATACGGAAAAGTTATTGATAACTTACAACACATTACACTAGCTTCAAGATTAAAAAATACTGATTTATCAGGAGATCCTACAAGTGGAACTATTGAAGCTAAAAGATTTGTAAATATTACAGGTCAAGCATATGGAACTGCAAGAGGACACGGATACGCAGACAAAATCAAAGCAGACCCAGTAGTAATCGCATTAAACGACAATACAGAATATTTAGAAGAAGTTGAAGAGAAAGACTTAAGAACTTACGGAGTAGATGGATTAATTGAAAGAAGAACACAAAACCATCAAAACGCATTAGCAGTAGAATTAGATACAAAGTTCTTTGCAGAAGCAGTTAACCAAGGAACTTCATTTACTCCAACAGGAACTCCAACTATTGACGACGAAATCGAAGAAGCAATTCAAACAATTGAAACTACTAAAAACAATTTTGTTAATGGAGTTCCAAGAAATATGATAGAAGTTGTTATGAGCCCATTATATTATGGAAAATTAAGAAACAAAATCAACTCAATTTCTAACTCAAATAATTTAGGAGTAGTTCCTAACTACGAGCAAGGAACATTCAATAACGTAAATGTTTATTCAAATGTATTCTTACCAAATGGAATAAATTATGTTGTTATGGTTAAAGGTGCAGTAGCACAACCAGTTATGACTTCAATTTATAATCCTGCAAAAATCGAATTAAGCGACGCTATTGGATTTGGTTTATTTGCTTACAAAGGAACTAAAGCAGTTACTCCAGATTTAATTATCTATAACGGAACACCTGCTAGCTTATAATATAAAGGAGGGCATATATGGAATATAGTGGACAATACCTAACATATGAAGAATACAAAGGACTAGGTGGCACTTTAGACCTAATGCCTTTTAACTTATTAGAATTAGAAGCAAGAAGAAAAATCGATATAAGAACACAAAATAGATTAGTTAATAGTGAAGATATACCAGAAGTTGTAAAAGTATGTATGTTTAAATTGATAAATAGTATTCAAAGTTATAATGGTTCTAGTAACATATCTAATGTAGGGAAAGTTGCTAGTGAAACCATAGATGGTTATTCAATAAGTTATATGACACCAAGCCAAATGAGTGAAATTATAAAATCAAAAAGTCAAGAACTAGACGATATTATAAGAACTTATTTATTGGGTTATGTATATAACGGAGAACATTTGCTATACGTAGGTGTTAAATGATAACTAATTCAAGTGTAACTATTTATCATATGAGTGGATTAGACATATCTACTAATTATGAGATTTGGACTAGATATAATTATGATAATGTATGGTTCTTTGGTGGAAAGGGTGCAGGAATTAACAAAGGATATGACAATGCCAATGATGTCCAAGTTAGAATACCTTATTCTAAAAATGATGGACTAGATTTTGGAAACTTCTCAATAGGCGATATTGTAGTTAAAGGCACTCTTTCACAGGACATACAAACACGCCAAGATTTAGGCGAAGATATTTATACAATAACTAGTTTAAATAACAATAATTTTGGTAATAATCCACATATACGTATTGGTGGTAAATGAGTGTAAAAATGAAACCTACTGGGGTTATTAAAGCTAGGCTAGGAATTGACCCTGGGGGGGACGTCCAAAGGTTCTTTACTCATACGTGTAGAATGAAGATGGAAGAATTTGTTCCCTATGGAACAAGTGCTTACCATTTAAGAGAAAACGTAGAAGAAGGAAAGGACTATATCAAATATAAAAGTCCATATGCCCATTATATGTATATGGGAATACTATATGTTGACCCTGAAACAAAAAGCTCTTGGGCAAGGAAAGATGTAACAAAAATACCAACAAATAGGTCATTAACGTATCATACTCCTGGAACTGGAGCATACTGGGATAAAAGAATGGTAAGTGCCAAAATGGACGAGGTCTTACAAGAAGTTGAAGACTATATTAGGAGGAGATAATGAGAATAGAAGAATTAAGGAGTTATTTATTTGAGGTTTTAAACTCTCTTACTCAAAAAGTTAACCAAATAAACGCTAATATGTTATCTAATAAAATAGATAATTATTCACTAGACAAAATCCCAACTGATACAGAAGTAGAAAAATGGATTACTGGAGACGCAATTCATAAAGACATTTATTCATTTAGGAGTAGATTAGCATATAGTCAAGACACTATTAATAATTTAAAAAACATAGGTTTTTTTGAAGATTTTGAAGATAAAATTAAATCTAATAATAAAGAAGGCATATTGCCTAATATAGATGGTATAGAAAGTATAGAGTGTTTGAATTGTGGAACTATGTATAGTGCCGATGGCATTACTGCCGAGTTCGATATTCAAATACAAATAACATATAGAGATATTGAAGGAGAGAATGGAAGTTTATAACTACATTAACTCCTAGAAAAGGAGGAAATAAATGGCAAGTTACGTCCCAGAAGGAATAACAAAAATAAATAGAAGCCAATTCCTTACATTCTTAAATACTGGCACAAGTGCAGTTCCAGTATGGAGTGTATTAGGTGTAGGTATTACTGAATATGGAATTGATTATAATCCTCAAGTAGATACTGAAAAATGGATTATAGAAGATAGTGCTAGAAACGACCATACTTCTAATCAAAAACAAGGAAGCGTAACACAACGTTGTTATAAAGGCGATCCTGTATTTGAGTTTATTAATCAAGGAAGAGACGTGTTAAATTATAAAGCACAAGTATTAGACGTTGATAGATGGAATGGTAGTGGTAGTTCTTACCCTGCTAAACTAAACGACGTAATAATTACAATTACAAGATATATGGGAGAAAATGCAGAAATCGAATACGATATGTATTATGATGGCGACCCTGTAGAAGGAAATGTAACTTTCACAGGCAACACACCATCATTCACACCAACTGCAAGTTTATAAAATAAACCTTAAAGATGGGAGGTTAAATCCCATCTTTTTTATATAAAAGGAGTTTTATGGAAGAGTGGAAAGAAATTAAAAATTATGAAGGATTATATTGTATAAGCAATTATGGGAGAATAAAATCTTTAAAACACAAAAATGAAAAAATATTAGTTTTATCAAC
>Ga0265299_10003275_pt1 | contig 15926 bp, 12 predicted proteins | sample AusTroGonzalo_MG_4_FD_193485 | JGI IMG/M metagenome (GOLD analysis project Ga0265299, IMG submission 193485) | Bovine rumen microbial communities from tropical cattle in Woodstock, Queensland, Australia - Gonzalo_02 | ecosystem: Host-associated > Mammals > Digestive system > Stomach > Rumen ... | reverse complement strand
TCGTCAGCGTGGCCTACAACCGCTATTTCACCATCGACAATAATATAAAGGTGAAATTCAACAATACCGGTCACTTGCTTGGCAGCGGCTGCGCCATCCTCGAAATCGACGAGGGCGGCAAGATGACCCGCATTGCCTATACTGGCGACATCGGGCGCGAGTACAACTACCTGCTGCGCTCACCTGAGCCGTTCCCGCATTGCGACTACCTCATCACCGAGGCCACCTACGGTAACCGTCTCCACAGCGACCGCGAAAACGCCGAACAGCAATTGTTGGAAATCATCTACCACACCTGCGTGGAAAAACGCGGCAAACTCATCATCCCATCATTTGCCGTCAGCCGAACGCAAGAAATTGTGTATCTGCTGAATAACTTCTACAACGAAGGCAAATTGCCCGAGAAGATTCCGGTATATGTCGACAGTCCCTTGGCCGTCAATGCCACCGAAATCTTCCGTATGCATGTCGACCTCTTCAACGACGATGTGAAGGATGTCATCGAATACGACCCCGACCCCTTTGGCTTCAACGGACTCACCTTCATCCGCGACATCAACCAATCGAAGGAACTGAATGCCACCAAGCAACCTTGCATCATCATCTCCGCTTCGGGCATGATGGAAGCTGGTCGCGTGAAACACCACATCGCCAACAGCATCGAAAACCCCAACAACAGCATCCTTGCCATCGGCTATTGTGCCCCTACTACCTTGGGTGCCAAACTGTTGGAAAAACCGACACCCGCCAGCGTCTCCATCTTTGGCATGGAGCACCCGGTCAAGGCCGAAATCTTCGAAATCGATGCTTTCAGCGGTCACGGCGACTACAAGGAAATGATTCATTACTTGAGCTGCCAAGACCCAAGCAAGGTGAAGAAGACCTTCATCGTGCACGGCGACCTTGAAGCGCAACAGTTCTACAAACGCCAACTGCGCAAGGAAGGTTGGGACAATATCTTCATCCCTGAGCCGGGCGAAGAGTTTGAACTCAAGTAAAAGTCGCCGTGCATGTCATTCCCTTGGGAAATGTATGCATTCGACGGAGTCAATCTATGCACGGCAATACAATTTTTTCTATTTTTGCAAAAATTTTCAAAAATGGCACAAAAACCCAGCATTCCCAAAGGCACCCGCGACTTCCTGCCCGAAGTCATGGTGCGCCGCAATTATATCTTCGACACTATCAAGACGGTGTTCAAACGCTTTGGCTTCCAGCCGATTGAGACCCCTTCGATGGAAAACCTCAGCACCCTTTTGGGCAAATACGGCGAAGAAGGCGACAAGCTTTTGTTCCGAGTACTCAACTCCGGCGACTTCATGAGCGGTGTAGAGCAAAACGGCGAACCGCTTGAATCGTTGAAACTAGCCAACAAAATCACGGAAAAAGGTCTGCGCTACGACTTAACCGTGCCTTTCGCACGTTTCGTCACTATGTACCGCGACCAAATCGCTTTCCCTTTCAAGCGTTACCAAATCCAACCTGTCTGGCGTGCCGACCGTCCGCAGAAAGGCCGTTACCGCGAGTTTTGCCAATGCGACGTCGACATCATCGGCAGCGATTCCTTGTTGAACGAAGCTGAATTGGTGCAAATCGTTGACGAGGTCTTCAACGCCTTGAAAATCAGAGTGACACTAAAAATCAATAACAGAAAAGTCTTGGCGGGCATCGCTGAATATATTGGCAAGTTAGACGCTTTGGTCGACATCACTGTGGCCATCGACAAGTTGGACAAAATCGGTATCGATGCCGTCAATGCGGAACTCGCCGAGAAAGGTTTGGAACCCGAAGCCATTGAAAAACTCCAGCCCATCCTTTTCATGAAAGGTAACACACGCGAGAAGTTGACACAACTCAAACCATTGTTGGACAACGAAGTCGGCCAAAAAGGCATCGCCGAATTAGAGACCTTATTTGACTACATCGACAACATGGAGCTGAAGATTGACACCGAACTTGACCTCACCCTCGCCCGCGGCTTGAACTATTACACTGGTGCCATCTTCGAGGTGAAAGCCAAGGACTTTGCCATCGGAAGCATTTCGGGCGGCGGTCGCTACGACAACCTGACTGGCATCTTCGGTCTGCCCAACGTTTCGGGTGTGGGCATCAGTTTCGGTGCCGACCGCATTTATGACGTTTTGGAAGGCCTCAACCTCTTCCCCGAGACCATGTCGGAAAGCACCAAGGTCATCTTCCTCAACTTTGGCAAGAACGAGGAAAAATATTGCCTGAAGTACCTCAACCAGGTGCGCAAGCACGGCATCAACGCGGAAATTTACCCTGATGCCGCTAAAATCCAAAAGCAGATGAAATACGCTGACCAACGCCACATCCCGATTGTCGTCATCGCAGGCGAACAGGAGGTGGCTGAGCAGAAATTCACCGTTAAGTTCATGAAGGAAGGAACGCAAACGGTGGTGGAAGCCAACAAATTAGTGGAAACTATATTATAGAGCCAAGCCACGTAGGGGCGACAGGATATTAAGCAGGCGGTGAAGCGCAGCGAAACCCCTGCATTTACAGTGAACAAACAACAACAAACAATCAACAATATGAAAGTCCATAAAATCTCATCAAAGGAATTGACCTTCAAACAGGTAAACGAAATACTCGCCAAGGGCTACAAGCTGGAACTCAGCGCGGATGCCATCAAGCGCATCCAAAAGTGCCGCGACTATCTTGACAAGAAGATGGAGAACCCCGAGAAGCCTATTTACGGCGTGACCACCGGCTTCGGCTCCCTCTGCGACCATAGCATCTCCAAGGAAGACCTGAGCACCTTACAGAAGAACCTCGTCATGTCGCACGCTTGCGGCACAGGCGAGATGGTGCCCGAGGAAATCATCCGCCTCATGCTCCTGCTGAAGGTGCAGAGCCTAAGCTATGGCAACAGCGGCGTACAGGTCGTGACCGTCCAACGCCTCATCGACTTCTTCAACAACGACGTGCTGCCTGTGGTTTACAACCAAGGCTCACTCGGTGCCTCCGGCGACTTGGCACCTTTGGCCAACCTCATGCTGCCCTTGCTCGGTTTGGGAGAGGTGCATTTTGAAGGTAAGATTGTCCCTGCCGAGAAAGTTCTGAAAAAGTTCAAATGGGAACCCATTACCTTGCAGTCGAAAGAAGGTCTGGCCCTACTCAATGGCACACAGTTCATGAGCAGCTACGGCACATACGTCCTGCTGAAAGCCTTCCGTCTCAGCTACTTGGCCGACCTCATCGGCACGGTTTCTTTGGAAGCCTTCGATGGCCGCATCGAGCCTTTCTTCGACCAAGTGCATCAGATTCGTCACCACAACGGACAAATCGTCACCGCCAAGCGCGTGCGTGAGTTTACCAAGGGCAGCGAGCTGATTGCCAGAGAGAAGAAACACGTTCAAGACCCCTACTCCTTCCGCTGCATGCCGCAGGTGCATGGTGCCTCCAAGGATGCCATCGACTATGTCGCTTCGGTCTTCAGTGAGGAAATCAATGCCGTTACCGACAACCCGACCATTTTCCCCGATGAGGATCTCGTCATCAGTGCCGGCAACTTCCACGGTCAGCCTTTGGCCATCACCTTAGACTTCCTCGCCATCGCCATGGCCGAGTTGGGCAACATCAGCGAACGTCGTATCTATCAGTTGATTGGTGGAAAACGCGGTCTGCCATCCTTCCTCGTCGCCGAGCCCGGTCTCAACAGCGGCTTCATGATTCCGCAATATGCCGCCGCAAGCATCGTCAGCCAGAGCAAGCAACTCTGCACGCCCGCCTCAGTGGACAGCATCGAGTCATCGCAGGGTCAGGAAGACCATGTCAGCATGGGTGCCAACGCTGCGACGAAGGCCTTGCGTGTAGCCGAAAACTTGGAGCGCGTGTTAGCCATCGAATTGTTCAACGCCACACAAGCCCTTGAGTTCCGCCGTCCATTGAAGTCGTCGCCCATCATCGAGAAATTTGTCGCCGAATACCGCAAGGAAGTGGAATTTGTGCGCATCGACAAGGTGATGTACACCGAGATTGCCAAGAGCGTGCAATTCGTAAAGGATTACCCGCTGGCCTTTGATGATTTGAAAAATGAATAATGGTTTGCCCTTGTAGAGACGCGATTCATCGCGTCTCTTTGGGGACAACCGAAAAAAATGAGACGCGATGAATCGCGTCTCTACAAACATAACGATATGGTAACCACCGAACAAAAACGCCCCACAGGGATGACCATCCTCCTTGTGCTATCGTCCATCAACGCCTGTTGGAACATCCTCAGGGCCATCATCATGTATTTCACCACTCCAATTATGTCTAAAATGCTTGACGATGGACAATTAGACGAGATGATGCAACCTTTTTCGGCCATGGGCGAAGATTTCACCAAGGCCATGACCGACAGCATGAACATCCTGACACAAATCAACCCGAACTACTATCTGATTCTGATAGTGTTGTTCATCGCTTCGTTGGTGGGTGTCATCAAGATGTTCAAGGACGACAAACGCGGTTTCCATATCTATTCCATCGCCCAAATCTGCATGTTGATTGCCCATTCTGTGTTCGTGTATCCCTTGCAGAAACCGTCGCCATTTGTCTCAGACCTCCTGCTCACCATCATCTTTATCCTGCTTTACTACCTGTATTTCAAGCGGATGGAAATGCAGCAAAACGCTCAAAACATTGACTGACCATGGAACAACGTGAAGGCAAAATCTTCGATCTGAAACCAGAACTTACCACGGCGATGAAGTTGGCGGCAAGTTTTGCCATCACTTACTATGGACTGTTACTTATCTTTGAAGTTTTCACCCTTGTTTACAGCCGCTATTTCATTGATTCCTATTATTTCAACGAAGGTAACCAGGGACAAGGCAAAATAGAACTTTTTATACAAATCGCGCAGCTTTCCCTTTCCATCGTATTGGTTTTCAGCCTTATACAAATCTTTAGAAAAAAGTCATACGGAAAAGCACTTTTTCTCGCCTTTTCCATCCTACTCATCGCATTCCAGTTTTTTACCACAGGATTCGTTCCATGGATGAAATACGCTCTCGAAGTGCTTTTGATACTGATTATTGCGCCTATCAGGGTGAAAAAGAAGATCAAAATCAAGGGTGCTGGTAAAAACGAAGCAGGCATTACAACAAACCAACAACCCCAAAACTCATCTTATTAAACTGCCTTTTACCTTAGATTTGGCTTCTTATTATAATGCAAAACTCCATTTTTTGTCATAAATTGAATATATTTCATTCTGTTAATCAGCGAGATAAAAATAATTTGAAAAAATAAAAGAAAACCGCTTGTTGGTTTGTAAAAAGTTAGTATTTTTGCAGAGCAGTAGAAAGCATACTATCATAGTATTCTACACTTTTTAAACGAAATTATTATATTCATATAAATCGTCATGAAGAAAAATACGATTACGACGCTAGCTCTGATAGCTGCATTTTCAATAACAGCTACTTCTGTTCAAGCTCAAATCACTAAGGCTAGTAAAAATGACTTCAAAGAGAATATTGCTGTTGCTGAAGAAGTCGATGACACTAAAGACTTGGAAGAGTTTTTGGACAGAAGCATCAAGGATGAAACCGTTGAATTTGCCCAACCTGAAAAACAGAATATTGAGATTGACTATCTTGCCCCTTTGGGTGGCGAAATTTTGCTGTTGAGCTGCTTAGGTGGTGCTTATTTGATTGGCAAAAAGAGAAAAGAGAATAAATAAGGTTCTCCACGGAGAGCATATTTATTTAAATACGAGCATAGAAGTTATGTCATACATAACTTCTATGCTTTATCTTTTATAGAACATGATATTCTATCAACGAAGCATCGTCGCGGCCTTCTTCACCGCTTTCACAAAGATTTCCACCTCTTCCATTGTATTGTATAAGGCAAATGAAGCCCGTACCGTCCCTGGGATGCCCAAACGTGTCATCACCGGTTCGGCGCAATGATGTCCAGTGCGCACTGCTACACCCATCTTGTCAATGATGGTACCGAGGTCGTAAGGATGCACGCCTTCTATTATAAAGGAAACCAAACCCGAACGTCGTTTTGCCTCACCAATGAAACGAATGCCCTCAATCTCTGAAAGTTGCTGGATGGCGGATTGCAGCAGTTGAGCCTCATAACGTTCAACCTCTTCCCTATCCAAACTTTGCAGGAATTGAACCGCAGTTTCCAAACCCAAAGCCGCCCCCACATTAGGAGTTCCAGCCTCAAACTTAAAAGGCAACACATTGAAGGTGGTCTTCTCAAAACTCACCGTGTCTACCATCTCGCCACCAAATTGGTAGGGCGGTAGCTTCTCCAACCATTCCGCCTTGCCATACAAACCACCTATACCCATGGGAGCGTACATCTTATGACCTGAGAACACAAAGAAATCGCAATCAAGGTCTTGAACATCAATCGAATGATGGGCAATAGACTGAGCACCGTCAATGACAACAGGAATGTCATACTCATGCGCCATCGCAATCATCTGCTTGATGGGATTAATGGTGCCCAAAACATTGGAAATGTGCGCTATGGAAACGACTTTCGGACCCTCTTTCAATAGCCTCTCGTATTGTTCCAAATCCAAAACACCTTTGTCGTCCATCGGCACAACGAGCAACTGCCCATGATGCCGTTGAATCATCTGCTGCCAAGGCACGAGATTGGAGTGGTGTTCCATCGCCGTGACCAGGACTTTATCACCTTCATTAATTAATAGGTGTTCAAACGAAGTAGCAAGCAAGTTCAATGACTCAGTAGTGCCACGAGTAAAAACTATCTCCTTTGATTCCCTGGCGTGGATGAAGTTCGCCACGGTTTGCCGTGCATGTTCGTAGGCTTCGGTGGCCTTCTGGCTCAAATAATGCACCCCGCGATGGATGTTGCAGTTCTCATGCAGGTAGTAGTCACGCTCGCGGTCGATGACGCACAACGGCTTCTGTGTGGTAGCGGCATTGTCGAGATAGACCAAGGGCTTGCCGTAGACCTGCTGGTCAAGGACGGGGAATTGGTTTCTTATTTCGTTGATATTCATTAGATTTTCGAATAATCAATGTCAAAATTGTATTCCTTCGGGTGGCTGCACCGCAACACGCAGGTCTCGCAACTCGACAACTCACCGCGCAGACGGCGCTTAATCATATCATCGATGTGTTCGTGCAGCATTTCATTTCCAATGTGGTTACTGACCTCAGCGGCGAAGGCATACATCAAAAGAATCCTCGCATTGGCCTTGCTGATACCACGCTGGCGCATGTAAAACATGGCTTCCTGGTCGAGTTGGCCTGTGGAAGTGCCGTGCGAGCATTTCACATCGTCAGCATAAATCTCCAAGAAAGGCTGGCTGTTGATTTTGGCCTTCGGGGTCAGTATGATATTGCTATTGTTCTGGTAGGCGTTGGTCTTCTGGGCATTCGGCGCCACATAGACATGGCCATTGAAAACGCCGGAGGCTTCTTCGTCAAGCACGCCCTTGAACTTCTCGTTGCTGGTGCAGTTCGGCACGTTGTGGTTCACCTTCAGATAGTTCTCCACGTGCTGGGTCTTGTCAATGAGATACAAGCCATACACCTGAGTTTCAGCACCTTCACCGTCCAAGTCCACACGATAGGTGTTGCGGATGTCGCCGCCGTTAAAAGTGATGACCACAATCTTCAGTCGGCTATCGGCTAACTGCCTGATTTTGAACTCACGCCGAATGGAAGCCTCATTGTTCACATTCTGAAGTACATACAACTCAAGGCTGGAGTTCTCGTTGAGAACAATTTCCGTGACCTTCGGCTCAGGCGAGAGGTGCGCATCATCGTCATACTCAATGATTTCGCGGCTTTGGTTGGCGGCTAAGATAAGTTGGTTGTCCATAATCAAAGTTCCTTAATCCATTCGTAGCCTTTTTCTTCGAGTTCGAGGGCGAGGGTCTTGCCGCCTGTCTTGACGATACGTCCGTCGTACATGACGTGGACGAAATCGGGGACGATATAATCTAAAAGACGCTGGTAATGCGTGATGACCACGAAAGCATTCTCGCTGTTGTGCAGTTGGTTGACACCGTGAGCCACGATACGCAACGCGTCGATGTCAAGGCCGGAGTCGGTCTCGTCGAGGATGGCGAGATTAGGTTCCAGCATGGCCATTTGGAAAATCTCGTTCTTTTTCTTCTCACCACCACTATAGCCCACGTTGACAAAGCGGTTTTGCAGCTTCTCGGTGATTTCCACCATGGCCTGTTTTTCCTTCATCATCTTCATGAAATCAATGGTGCTCATGGGCGGAAGTCCTTGGTATTCACGCTTCGAGTTGACGGCGGTACGCATGAAGTTCTGGATGCTCACGCCCGGAATCTCGACGGGGTACTGGAAACTGAGGAAGATGCCCTCGTTGGCGCGGTCCTCGGGCGACATCCCGACGATGTTCTTGCCCTTGTACCAAATCTCGCCCTCAGTGATTTCGTAGCCCTCACGACCCGTGATGGCTGCCGCCAAGGTACTTTTTCCTGTTCCGTTAGGCCCCATGATGGCGTGGATTTCGCCCTCGTTGACGCCCAGATTCAATCCTTTCAGGATTTCCTTGCCTCCGATGGAGACATGTAAGTTTTTGATGTTCAGTAACATGATATTCAGTTGTTCAATTATTCAATTATTCAGTTGTTCAGTTGGGCTAAGGCTAATTTTGCCATAACGCATATAATAAGCATGTTTAGCCCATTGTGTATATTCTTCAGTCGGTATTTCAATAATGTCTTTGCCATCGGCTTCGGCAATCCGTGTTTTCACCTCTTCAATCAAGGCTTCGTCGCGGCCATATTTTCCGTTGTGGCACACATTCAACACAATACCCAACAACAAAACGCCACCTGCACCAAAAAGCATCCATTTATTTGTTTTCGGCTTGACTTCCAACAGCATCATATTCACCATGGAAAGGGAAAGATGCCCAAAAGCCAAGGCAAAGAAGGGCAAAGCAGCCAGCATGTAGAAATCTCGTTGCTTCACGCTCACCATGATGGGCAACACACCCGCAAGACCCAAAATCAAAAAGGTATAAAACCAAGCCTTATCAGGCGGAAACTCAAAGACTTTGTGCTTTTCTTTGTTGACAATTTTGCTCATTATCAATATGATGGTGATAATCAGTAAAGGCGCAATCAGTTGCAACAAAAGGCTGAAAACGATGTAAAACCTTGACGAGACCGTGGTTTCGTGCAGTCCGCCGCCAATCACCTGAAGTCGGAAATAGTCTTTTAAATAAGGTAAAGAAGCCGGAAACGCCAAAAACATGATGCCCGCAAAAACCGCCAAGGAAACCACCAGAATCAAACTGTCAATTGGGCCTTGGATCCAATGGCGCTTGTCGTCAAAGATGCAGTAAAGTATGGGGAACACCAACGGAAACAGTCCTGTGAAACCTTTGGAAAGGAAAGCCCCAAACAATGCCATTGCCGATAAAAACAACCAAATTTTGTGGTTGCGCTGATAGCTGACAATCATCAGATAGACCGACAGCAGCACAAAAACCGACATGGTGTTTTCGAGCAAGTTGTTTGTCGCGCTCCAAGTGACCAAAGGCATGGCTATCCAAAATAAAAGCGGCAACCAAGCCCAACGGATATTATTGGTGGTTCGTTTCCAAATCAGGACAATTAGCAAGCCCGAAAGCAAAAACATCAGCACGGAATAAGCTTTCTCCACCCAAAGATGGTCTCCCAAAGCCTTGAAAGCCAAAGATTCCATGCCCAAGGCCAAAGGCGGGTGCTGGCGAAACTCGGGATAGAGCGTCTGTGTGTAATGCGGATTCCAGAACGTCCCCTGTCCTTCCGCCATATTGCGTGAGATGCTGGCGTAGGTCACGCCGTCAAAGAACATGCCTTCGGTCAACAGACTGTTGCTCACCAGAATGAGGAACAATCCGATGAGGAACAACCAAAAAGGCGTGTTATTTGAGCGGGTGGTTTGCATGGTTTTCATTTTTGCGGACGCATGCGATGCGTCCTTACATTATCCAACGCTGCCCTCCAGCGTTATTGACAATAATTTCTGTGCCTCGACCGCAAATTCCATGGGCAGTTTGTTCAGCACGTCCTTGGCGTAGCCGTTGACAATCAATCCGATGGCCTTCTCCGTCGGGATGCCGCGCTGCTGGCAATAGAACAGCTGGTCTTCTGAAATCTTCGAAGTCGTGGCCTCGTGTTCGAGGATACTCGATTCGTTGCCGCACTCGACGTAGGGCCAAGTGTGGGCACCGCATTTGTCGCCCAGCAGTAACGAGTCGCATTGCGAATAGTTACGCGCGTTTTCGGCTTTGGAAGCCACCCTCACCAAACCACGGTAGCCGTTTTGGCTATGGCCAGCCGAAATGCCCTTCGATATGATGGTACTGCGGGTGTTTTTGCCTAAATGAATCATCTTGGTGCCTGTGTCGGCCTGCTGGTAGTTGTTGGTGACGGCAACAGAGTAGAACTCTCCGACTGAATTATCACCCATCAATACGCAACCTGGATATTTCCAAGTAATGGCCGAGCCTGTCTCGACTTGTGTCCAAGAGATCTTGGAACGGTCGCCGCGACAGAGGCCACGCTTGGTGACGAGGTTGTAAACACCACCTTTGCCCTCCTTGTCGCCAGGATACCAGTTCTGTACGGTGCTGTATTTCACTTCGGCATCGGTCTCGGCGATGATTTCCACGATGGCGGCATGGAGCTGGTTTTCATCGCGTTGCGGAGCTGTGCAACCTTCCATATAACTCACATACGCGCCTTCATCGGCCACGATGAGTGTACGCTCAAACTGGCCTGTGTTGGCGGCGTTGATGCGGAAATAGGTGGACAACTCCAAGGGGCAACGCACACCCTTCGGAATATAGCAGAAGGAGCCATCACTAAACACTGCCGAATTAAGTGCGGCAAAGAAGTTATCAGTATAAGGCACCACCTTGCCAAGGTATTTTTTCACCAAGTCGGGGTGCTGCTTGACCGCCTCGCTGAACGACATGAAGATGACACCGTGCTTGGAGAGCGTCTCTTGGAAAGTCGTCTTCACCGAAGTCGAGTCCATGACCGCATCCACGGCCACGCCCGAGAGTTTCTTCTGCTCGTCAAGGGAGATGCCAAGTTTGTCGAAGGTGGCCAGCAATTCAGGGTCTACCTCATCTAAGCTCTGCTTTTGCTGCCTTTTTCGTGGTGCAGCGTAATAGATGATGTCCTGGTAGTTGATTTCGGGGATGTCGAGATGCGCCCAGTTGGGTTGTTTCAGGGTTTGCCAATGGCGGAAAGCCTTCAGACGGAACTCCAACAACCATTCAGGTTCCTCTTTCTTCTTGGAAATCAGGCGAATGATGTCCTCGTTCAAGCCTTTCGGCACAAAATCGGTCTCAATGTCGGTCACAAAACCGTACTCATATTCCTTGTTCGTGACCTCGCTGATGATATTGTCTTTCGGATTTGACTCCATGATTTTCAGTTATTTGACACGGGACGCGGGACTCATAGACGCGGGACAGCCTCGTCTCGTGTCTCGCGTCTCGATGTCTCGAGTCCACTATTAAGAATGATTTCAAATTAGGCCGCAAAGATAAGGAAAATTATGGTGTTATCTTATATCGGACGACAAATTTCAATTTCCTATATCATCAACGGCATCAATTACGTGTCGTGGAAGGATTATGAGACATACCAATAAAGTGCCGAAAATATGCAATATTTTATTTGTATTGAATAAAAAATGAGATTTTTTATCCAGTACAGATGTTTTATTGAATAAAAAAAACGTATTTTTGCGCCATAAAACAAAACTATCCATGAAAGACATTCTCATCAACCAACGCAAAGAACGCGACGAACTACTTGGTCGCCCATATCTTGAAAGACGCACTGAATACGACAAAGAGCAACTGCTACAAAGTCCTCTTGTCAAGTTCATCAGTGGGCCAAGGCGCGTGGGCAAATCCACATACGCTTTGCTGCTACTTAGAGGAAAAAACTTTGCCTATCTCAATTTCGACGACCAACTGCTTCTTAGCCGATGGGACGAAGACCTCGTCATGCGACTACTTGATGATGTATATCCTGATTATCAATTCCTTATGCTCGACGAGGTGCAAAACCTACCCGAATGGGATTTGTGGGTGTCGAAACTTTATCGTCGCGGCAAAAACCTCGTCATTACAGGAAGTAACGCCAACATGCTCAGCAGCGAGATGATGACAGTGCTCACAGGGCGTTATCTTTTGGTGGGAATGCTACCTTTCAGCCTTGAAGAAGCACTTGCATGGCACAATATTGACATTCAACATGTTAAAAACGAGCAACAAACAGAAGCTATTGCCTTGGCTGATGATTATTTACGTAATGGCGGCTATCCAGAGACCATCTCCGCCCGCAACATTACTCAAAGTTATATGTCCACTTTGTTTGATTCCATTCTGTTGAAAGACATCGCAAAACGACATAAGGTGCGCAAAACCACGGAATTATACGAGCTTGCCTCTTTCTTGCTTGCCAATTTCTGCAATCCAGTCTCGGCCAACAGTCTCACCACCGAATTGCATCTTTCGAGCGTCAGCACGACGCAAAAGTTCTGTAAATACCTAATCGAGCCGTTCTTATTCTTCTTCCTGCCCCGCTTCAACAACAAGCTAAAGCTGATGCAGAAAGCCGACCAAAAAGTGTATGTGGTTGACAATGGTTTTGTGCAATCGACAGGTTTCAACCTCAGCGAAAACCTTGGCCGACTGCTTGAAAACCAAGTGTTTGTAGAGTTGCTTCGCCGTGGTTATAAGCCGGGGCAAACGCTATTCTATTACCGTTCAAAGAACGACAAGGAGATTGATTTCGTCACCCGAAAAGGCACAAAAGTCGAGCAGTTGATTCAGGTTTGCTACGAAATGCCATCTGAAAAGACCCACAAGCGCGAACAGGATTCTCTCATGGAATGTGCTGGTGAGCTGGGTTGCGAAAACCTTGTCATTGTTACCAAAGAGGAAGAAGACACTGTAGAAAAAAACGGACATACCATTCGGGTTATTCCTATTGCGAAGTTTTAAGACATAAAAAAGGCTCCGCCTATTCGACGAAGCCTTTGTCATATTGGGAAATCTCATTAATCAAAGCACCGAAGTTTGGGATAATCCCTTCCCTCGTCAATTCTCCATGTATTCACGAAATCCCAGCCTTCGTATGTGGATTGTTGTCTCATTTGGGCAGTAGTACGACCATGTTCCATCGATAGATTTTCTGCCACTCCAGAGCCTATAATATCCGAATCAAAATAGGTTGATACACCATCACACGAGAATGAATCTCCGTATGCCCTTCCAGCAAAATAACAATTTGAAACACCCCCATTAATGGACACTCCTATCCCAACACAATACTTACCTTCAAGAGTACATTTAGAATAACAATTCTCTATTATACTACCAGTTACCACTATTCCACTACAAAAGGCAGTATTGTTAATAATACTATAAATTGTACCTTCAGTAAAACAATCTTTAATCGTATTGTTTCCATTGGAAAACCCGCCACAAATTCCACCTGCACCACCAGTACCCAATATTCTTATCGAACCAGACACCGAGCATTCGCTTATACTATTATCTCCATATCCGATAGCCGCAATTCCTCCAACATATTGTTTTCCGTTTATCGCTATACCACCAATGATAACATTTACACCTCGTATCGTTGCGTTTTGTAACATACCAAATAGACCTGCAATATCATGTGTACTTCCATCAACCCATAATTCTCTAATAGTATGCCCATCCCCATCAAATGTCCCAGAGAAACACGAATTCATGTCCTTCCCAATAGGTTCCCATCCATTTTCATTGGAATTAAGATATGAAGTCAAATCAATGTCAGCAATCATTTTATAATGAGCATCTAATGCTATACTAACCATTGCAAGTTGTTGTGCTGTTTTTATTTGAAATGGGTCTTGCTCTGTACCACTTCCTCCTTCAAATCCATAACCTTGCTGCGAAACACTCAATACTACAGAATTCATTTCGTTTTTTAGTATGATGTCTCCAACACGTTGATAAATCGAATTGTTCTCCGTGACTGATACCATGATGGTATTAAAATCAACAGAAACAGTACACCATTCTGGCTTTTCATCTATCAAAACACTTGTTGGACTCAATAATCTTAAATTTTGTATTCCGCTTTCGTTGTCAAAGGAAAGAGATGAAGTTTCAAAGCTGATGGGTACTTGAAAAGGAGATTGATACTTTATCGTGGCACCCATAATGCCGCCTCCAGTGCTAATATAGTAATCTACAACATACAATCGTGCATATTGATTTCGGTAATGTGCCACATAACCTTGTCCTGGGACTACTGCTACAGTATTTGACCAACCTTCGGTCGGAATAGTTGTCACATATCCCAATCCTTCTACTTCGCCAAGACAAACAAAATCCATCCCTTCAAAATTGTTTGCATTGTCAATGTGAATGGTTCCAATGCCAATATTATACCAGTTTCCATCAACTCCGTTGTTTAAATTAATGGTTACCGTTCCTTCTGGGTCATCTGGCACAATTGGAACACTCGGATTATCACTCTCATTCCCAGAATTTTCACCATTAAAGTCAGTCTCATTTTTATGGCACGAAGCAAAGCTCATTGCCATTGCTAAAAGAAGAACCAACCAAGACAAATTGGTTCTATTAATCATCAAATTCTTTTCCATTTGCTTACATTTTAGTTTGTTATCTGATTGATTTATTTGCTCTATTCCAAAACAAGCACAAAAAAAGCGTGAAACTTCCTTGTTTCCCGCTCCTTTAGGTATTTGGCGTAACCTTCTATTACCAAGAAATAAGTCAATCTCACGCCGTTACGCAAGCATATTGACTAAAACCTTGTAATAGAATGTCTTCTTTGTAAAATCGCCAAATTTTAAAGGAGAAGAATCCAGTTTTAATGCTGTTTATTTATATCGTTTCATTTCACGCAAATCTGCGCTTTTCAACCATATTCGATTCGTTTTATAGGTTACTATTCGTGTTTTTATCGGGGCAAAGATACATTTTTTTTCAAAGGTACTAAAGAGAAAAGCATTTTTTCCTTTAGTTTTGCAGTCCGTATGAGCAAAGAGAAAAAGAAACATGGTTTTTGGTTCTACTTCGGCAGGGTGACGGCAGGCCTCGGCATCGCTTTGCTGCTGGTCATCTTGTATGTCTATCTCTCCGTGCCCACCTACAGCTTCAAGGAGCCGCGACCCTTCTCTGGCGAATACCTCTACAACCCTTACCAGGACATGAAGCCCGACCAATGGAAGAAGTACCATTTCCATTGCCATTCGCGCAAGTATTTCGGCCTGACCAACGGGCGCAAGAGCAAGGAAACGACCATCGACAGTGTGTATCAAGCCTTGGGCTACGACCATTACGGCATCTCCGACTACATGCACATCAACCCGCACAACGCTGATAAAGAGGGCTATATCCCTGCATACGAACACGGCTACGGACTCTTCCGCAAGACACACCAGATTTGTATCGGAGCCGAGAAGGTGTATTGGCCCGACTTCCTCTTCATGCAAAACCTCAACATGAAACAGTTCATGATCAACAAGTTGGGTGAACGCTGCCGTTTCGTCATGCCCGCCCATGCCTCATTCACCAAAGGCTACAAGGTGAACGACATGATGTTTTTAAGCAATTACCATTTGATTGAGATACTGAATCCATACGGCAATGCCATAGAACACTGGGACATGGCCCTCTCCCACGGCCATCGTGTGTATGCCCTCGGCGACGACGACACGCACAACATCAACAAAACCAGCGAAGTGTGCCACAACCTGACCCTAATCAACACGCCTGACCTCAATCCGGAACATGTCTATGAAGCCTTGGACAAGGGTTTGTGCTATGCTGTGGAGTTCGACAACTTTTTCCATTTCCCCATGACGCTTGAAGAAAAGGTGGCACAAGCCAGAGCC